>Ga0209270_1000057_pt1 | contig 296904 bp, 257 predicted proteins | sample MTBAKSrepl1MetaG_FD_187456 | JGI IMG/M metagenome (GOLD analysis project Ga0209270, IMG submission 187456) | Enrichment culture microbial communities from Arthur Kill intertidal strait, New Jersey, USA, that are MTBE-degrading - MTBE-AKS1... | ecosystem: Environmental > Aquatic > Marine >...
TGCCGATGACGCCGTGATCACGTGCCCAGGTGCACAGCATCTCACCCGAACCGCTGCCGAGATCGAGCACCCGGGTTCCCGTTTCCAGACGCAGCGCCGCGCCGAGAGTGGCGAGCTTTTCGGGTGTGAACGGGTTATGAATGCGGTGAGCACTTTCGGTGATGTTGAAGATCCGTGGAATATCCAATACAGAAAATCTCCTTACGGGTGTGAATAGGTTCGGTCACTGCCTAACATTAAAATTATGAGGACATCCGCTTTTGCCGGCTTTAGCGGAACACTAAACGGCAGATAAACACCTCAAAATGATGCTGAGCGAATTAAATCTTTATTTATAATCGAGTTCACACACTTTTTTTGCCCATAGCATGGACAAAGACCACACAGCTTTGTTAAAAAGGTAGCAATATGGCAGGTTCGAATTGCGCCATATCACCACGATTATTTTGATAAATCAAGCAGTTTCTGGCTTATTAGACGCCACTCCCGTAAAAGCTGTTCGCAATTTTTTAATGGAAGCTTTGCCCGCTTTTGACCTTAATTATCCGTATTGAACGGACATCTGTTTAATTCCTGAGGAAACTTATCCGATCCCCTTAAGCGAACTCCGGAGCTATTTGAGATCCAATAAAGGCGTCCCGAACAAATACACCTTTTTTATATCAGATGCCGGAATGGCCGTTCCTGTTTCTTCGATTCCATCCGAATGCTGATCTTCAGACTCTTTTTTGCCTTTTGCCGATCCGGCTTTATTCTAGTGTTCCAAATTCAAACGCCAAATCCCACCCGCCGCGCCCGGCGGGGACAGGAGGTAACCCATGAAAGCATTCATTCTTTTGATATCCATATTGACGGCAACGACGGCGGCCGCCGACGGCCGATCGGTGACCTACACGGTCAACGGCGCGCCTTACGAGGGCTACTACACGAGTCCGGGCGGCAAAGCGCCGCTGGTTCTGCTGGTGCATGACTGGGACGGTCTGACCGATTATGAAGTGCAGCGTGCAGAGATGCTGACCAAGATGGGGTATGCGGTCTTTGCGGTCGATCTGTTCGGCGCCGGCGTGCGGCCGACCAAGATAGAGGACCGCCGCCAGCATACCGGCGAATTGTACACGGATCGCGAGAAAATGCGCGCCCTGCTCGACGGCGGTTTGAAAGCGGCCCGGGACCAGGGTGCCGATACGGCCAACGCTGTGGCCATAGGGTATTGTTTCGGCGGGGCTGCGGTGCTGGAACTGGCCCGCTCCGGCGCGGACCTGAAAGGCTTTGTCTCGTTCCACGGCGGATTGAGCACGCCCCAGGGCCAGGACTACAGCCGGACCCGGGGGCCGGTGCTGATCCTGCACGGGGCGGCCGACACCGCCATCTCCATGGACGATTTTGCCAAGCTGGCCAAGGAGCTGGAAAAACAGGGCGTACCCCACGAAATGATCGCCTACGGCGGCGCGCCCCATGCGTTCACCGTGTTTGGCGAGGATCGCTACCGCGAAGATGCGGATCGGAAATCGTGGCAGCGGTTTTCCGAATTCCTCAAGGAGGTGTTGCGCTGACCTCCCTCGATTCAGCCCGTTGCGGGCCCGCGCGGATGCGAGCCCGCAAGGCCTTCAGGGCTTGTCTACCCATCCACTTGACAAACCCTCGGTTTCGGATGCAAATGGAAGCCGACCAGGCAAACCAACAAAGGTGTCGATCGGCATGCGCAATTCCGCCAACCATACGCAACGCCGCTACCTGCTCGGTGACGGCACTTTCCGCTTCGATTGCAACAGCGAGGTGCCTTGCTTTACCCGCTGTTGTCACGACGCGGATCTCTGCCTCTACCCCTATGACATCGTCCGCTTGAAACAAAGGCTCGGGATGAGCTCCGAAATCTTTTTGGAACGACACGCCGTCACGGCCCTGCGCGACATGCCCAGTTTCCCCAATGTCATGCTGAAAATGAGCGACGCTCCCGGAAAACCGTGCAGCTTCCTGTCTGCGACCGGTTGCACGGTTTACGAAGACCGGCCATATGCCTGCCGGGCCTATCCCCTGGAACCGATGATGTACGGCGACGGAACAGGCCGAAGCCATCTGGAATGCTACGTGGTGCAGCACAGCCACTGCCTCGGCCACGGTCAGGGGCGGTCGTGGACCGCCCAGGCATGGATGTCCGATCAACAAATGAACGAAGACAATGAGATCAACGCCGCCTGGGCCCGCATCGCCTCCCGATTCCGCGACAACCCGTTCGGTCCAAAAGGCATCGACAGCCCGGCCATGAAGATGACCTTCATGGCCAGCTATAACATGGACACCTTTCGACACTTCGTCTTCGAGAGCAGTTTCCTGTCCAAATTCGAGGTGCCGGCGGAACGCCTGGCCGCCGTTCGTCGCAGTGATACCTATCTTCTGCGATTGGGTTTCGACTGGATCGCCCGCTTTCTGTTCGGGGAAGGGCCGTTGCGCCAGAAGGGCCATTTAAGATGAGGGAATCATGGAGACATTGAAACGCCGAACGATCGCCCTGCTCGTCTTGGCGAACCTGGTGATCGTGCTTCACACCGCCGCCATGGCCGGCGACAGGAACGGGGCCCCGGCCGACGACCGCGCCCGGGAACGCCGGGAGATGGTGGCCCAGCAACTCAAGGGGCGCGGCATCGACGACCCCGACGTGCTGCGCGCCATGGCCAGCGTGCCCCGTCACCGCTTCGTCCCACCAGCCCTGCAGGCCATGGCCTACGCGGATCAACCCCTTCCCATCGGCCACGACCAGACCATCTCCCAGCCCTACATCGTGGCGTTGATGTCGGAAGTGCTGGCAGTGCGGCCGGGTCAGCGGGTGCTCGAGGTGGGTACCGGATCAGGATACCAGGCGGCGGTGTTGGCCGAGATGGGCGTGACGGTCTATTCCATCGAAATCATACCTGAGCTGGGCCGACGGGCCGAGACAGTACTCGGTGAATTGGGCTACGAAGGGGTGCGCCTGAAAATCGGCGACGGGTATCGGGGATGGCCCGAGGCCGCCCCTTTTGACGGCATCATCGTCACCTGTGCGCCCGGGGACATTCCCGAACCGCTCACCGAACAACTAGCCGAAGGCGGCCGGCTGGTCATTCCGGTGGGCGACGGGTTCGCCCAGAAACTCGTCCGGCTGACCAAAACGGGGGGCCGCATGGTCGAGGAGAAGATCGTGGATGTACGCTTCGTGCCCATGGTCGACGAGAAGGGAAAAAAGTACTGATGGAAGCTGCCGGCGCGGCTGGTCCGGAAACCCACTGCATCCCAGAAAATGGTCGCATCATCGATGAACAAGGTCGTATTGCTCCAACTGCCCGTGCCCCAGACCAATTTCGGCCGGCAGACCGGCAACACCCCGCTGGCCGCCGCCTGGCTGCAGGCATCCCTCCCGGCGACGGCCGCGGCGCAGGTCCGGATCCTGCCTGAAAGCATCGTCTCCTACCTGGGCGACGCCGCCCTGGTCGACCTGATCCTGGCCGAAACGCCGGATATCGTCGGCTTCACGGTCTATTGCTGGAACCTGGACCGTTCCCTGCACCTGGCCAAACAGCTCAAACATCGCGGTGCGGTGCGCATCGTGTTCGGCGGCCCGGAAATCACCCCGGACAACCCCCGGTTGCTCGGCGCGCCCATCGATTTCCGGGTGTATGGCGAAGGCGAAATCGTCTTCGAGCGGCTGATCGACGATCCGGCGTTCTGGTCCCTCGGTTCGGCCTCGGCCCCGGCCGACACATGTTTCGAATCCCTGCCCAGCCCCTATCTGGCCGGCCTGCTCGAACCCGGACTGAGCAACGTCATGCTCCTGGAAACCCAGCGCGGATGCCCCTATCGCTGCCGCTACTGCTACTACAACAAGGCCCGCAGCGGATTGACGTTCGCCTCGGAAACACATGTCTTCGATGCCGTCGACTGGGCCGGGTCGCAAGGCATCGGCGAAATTTATCTGCTCGACCCCTGTCTGAGCGCGCGTCCCCGGTTCAAAACCTTTTTGAAACGGCTCGCGATGCACAACCCGGACCGGCGCATGGGTTTCGTGAGCGAGATCCGGGCCGAATCCATCGACCGGGCCCTGGCCGACCTGTTCCAGACCGTCGGTTTTCTCCGGTTTGAAATCGGCCTGCAGTCGACCCATCCCAAGGCCCTGGCCGCGATGAACCGCCGCACCGACCTGGCGCGCCTGGCTGCAGGCGCCCATCTGCTCAAGGTGCGCGGCATCGTTCCCCAGATCGACCTGATCCTGGGCCTGCCCGGCGACGATCTGGCCGGATTCAAGCGGTCGGTGGATTTCCTGATGGACCGCGATCTCACCGATGATGTCCAGCTCTTTCCCCTCTCTGTGCTCCCGGGCACCGAATTCCGCGCCCAGAGCCGGGCCTTGGGGCTCCGTTATACGCCCGCACCGCCCTACACGGTATGGGACACGCCCACCTTCGCGCGCGAAGAGATGCTCGAGGCCGTCGAATATGCCGAAATGAAACTGGACGCCGCCTTCTATCCCTTTGCGGACCTGAACATCGCCTGGCGCATGCATCCAGAGGCCGCCCCTCGGGATGTAACGACCCGCATCGGAGAACAGGAGATCTACACCAAACTCTACCTCTCCGGCCCCCGCACCCCCCAGGAGCTTCAGGCCGTCTCATCGAGGCTGAGTCATCCCTACCAGCTCTTCGTCGATCCGCAATTCACGAACGAAGCGGCCCTGTGTCGGATCGTCACGATTCTGAGCGCCGCCAACCCTTTCACTCCTTTCGAGATCGTATTTCTCTCCCCAGCGCGCAGGCCCAACCGCAAACGACTGCTCTCCGCCGCGCGGATCAAGCGCCCCCATTTCCTGGATCTCGAAGAGCGGTTCCTCTACGACCGGCCCGGCAACCGGGCGGTGATCTTCACCATCGTCAACCGGGATCGCCGGTTGCGTCATACCGGAGAGATGGAGCGCCAGGTGTTCTGGTGGCGCCGTGCGACCCTGCCCACTCGACCGGATATGGATGAGTTGTTGGCCGTTGACGGCGTGCTGATCGATACAGGCCTTCCCCATGAGGCGATAGAGCAGTGGCAGGACCGTTTTGCACCCCTGGCGGACGACCTGCCCCAGATCGCCTTCGCCCATCTGGCCCTTCAGCATCGCTGGCTGCTGCTGACCGCCGGAGACCAGTGGGCGGCGAACATTCTCGACCGGGTCGGGCACGTGGATGCGACATCGGCCCCATCGGCAAACCATTCAAGGAGCGTGTTCTGATGAATCCAGACTTTCCCCCCATCATCGACGCTCACGCCCATTGCGGCGTGCTGGACGAAAGCTGGCCCCAATCGAGCGAGGATTATCAACGCCACATCGACGGCACCGGCATTCAAGGCGTGGCCTTCTTTTCTCCGGTCTACGAAATCTACGACCGCTACGACGCGCATTTCGTCGATTCGCCGGCCTGGCAGGCGCGTCGCCTGCAAAGCAACGCCCACCTGCTCTCTTTGAAACCGGCCCGCCTGACCGTCTACCCCTACCTTTTCATCTGGAATGACTTTGCGGTGGAGCAGCTCACGCCGGCCCATCGCGGCATCAAATGGCACCGGCACCCCGGCGAACCGAAGTACCATTATGACGATCCGCGCTGCCTTGCCGCTCTGGACGAGATTCGCCGCCGCCGCCTGCCGGTTGTGCTGGAAGAAGAACTCGAGCTCACCGTGCGCTTCATCGGCAGCCTGGCCCAGGGGATCCGGGTGATCATTCCCCATCTGGGCGGTCTCAATGGCGGGTTCCGCGCCATCTCCGCCGCAGGCCTCTGGGACCTGGACCACGTGTGGGCCGATACGGCGCTGGCCTCCCGCGCCGAAATTCGCGAATACCTCCAGCGCCACGGCCATCGACGGCTGATGTTCGGATCCGACTTCCCCTTCGGCGAGCCGGCCGAGGAGTTACACAAAATCCGCAGCCTGAATCTGGATGACCGCGTTGAAACGGCCATCCTGGGCGGAAATTTTAAACGCCTGCAGGCGCCGGTCGACCATCGTTAACCTCCCTCCCCCTCTTTGCGCCACACAAAAACACATCCAGTCCCAAGCAGACATAGCCTGGCAAAACCTGATCTCCTTTGAGACCAAACCGAACAGCACCCACCATTGGTACTGGTAGCGGCGCAACGCTGTCGAGGGAACCAAGGAACCGAACGCATACGAATTTACCAGAAAGAGAAAAGCTGCTGGTTTGGCTCAGCGGCATTCGATGGGCCATTGAGCAGTATTTTTTTTGACGTAAAATCCGAAATCGGATTTGATATCAGCTGCTTTTAAAATACACCCAAGGGCAAGCGGAACTCCGTATAAATGCAAGATCATTGGTGGGCAGTCGTTCGTGAGACCCCAGGATCAGCATGCCGCCAGGCACCAGGCTTACCGCAATGTGTGCCAAAGCGTCCTCCATTAACGCTCCCTGATAATAGGTCAACAGATTGTTGCGTAGAAAAATCAAATGAAAGGGGCCCTGGGGTGGTGCCTCCAGCAAATGATGCACCTGCCACGTGATGTCTTCCCGCAGGCCGGGATCGATGCGCCACTGCCGGCCGCCGCGCACCTTGAGAAAATACCGGGTCTTCAAATGTTCGGGCATCTCTCTCAAACTGCTCGCAGGATACACACCGGCGGCGGCGCGCAGCAGACCGGCGTTATCGGCATCGGTGGCCAGGATGTGTAGGGGTGCGGCGAATCGGGTCGATGCCGCCGCCTCTTTATAGATCATGGCTAAGGAATAGGGCTCTTCTCCGTTCGCACACCCTGCCGACCAGGCGGCCAAGCCGTCTTGATATCGATCTATCAGTGTGGGCAGTACATGGTGTTGGAGGTGATCCCAAAGCCGCCGATCGCGAAAGAACCGGCTGAGGGTCACCATCAGGCACCGCTCGCATTCGGCGCGCGCGTATGGATTTCTGTGAATGTGTTCTATATACTCTTCTATTCGAAAGCAGCCCAACTGTTCCATATGGCGCCGCACCCGCTTCTTAATCCCTTTGCGGACTTTTCGAAAGCCGGCCCAAGGTCGATCCAGGTCATCTAACAGCTGCCGAAATTCTTGATCGCTTAACATGTTGCCCTTCCTGGATGGCAGAGCTGTTCGAAAGGCAAATTTGCACGCGCAATGGCTTCAAAGGCAATATCCATCGCATAAAGGACTCAAGCATTTTTCAACCTCTGATCCGGTGGCCTCGGCCAGCGGCGCGAGGCTCTATCTTGAGGAAGGAATAGAGCTGAGCTGCCCTAACACACCCAGTTGGGGCGCTCCTGGATCCATGCGGCAAGGGTTTCCCTGATCCAGGCGTCCATGCCTTTCTCGAGGTAAAATCGGGGGAACAAAAGCGAATCCCTTTCCGACAGATAGCCGGTTCGAACCGCGTAGCTCGCCAGGGCGGTATTGGGATAGATACGCGCGCCGATGGTCACCTTGACCATTTCCAGGTTTAAGGAATCTGCAAACTCCAAACTTTGTCGAATGGTGGTTTGGGTATCCCCTGGAAGCCCCAGGAGTAAAAAACCCATGCGCCGGATGTTGGCCTCGCCGAGCAAATCGGCGATATGCCGCACATCCGCGGTGCGGAAGCGCTTGTTCATCTTTTCGAGGAGGGTGTCCGATCCCGATTCGAAGCCGAGGCTGACCTCCACGCAGCCGGCCGCGGCCATCGCCTGCACGAGAGGTTTGTCGACCTTCCAGGGATAGAGGATGCAACGCCAGCGGATGTTCAGCCCCGAGGCAACGATCGCCTCACAGAGCCGTCGGGCGTAGCTTGCCGGCAGATTGAACGTATTGTCCACGAAGTAGAAATGATCATAGCCCGACGCCGCGAACTTTTCCAGGGAGGAGACCACCTCATCGATGGCCCGCTTGCGGATCCGCCTGCCCTCAATGGCGGCGGTGGAGCAATAGATGCAATCCAGGGGACAACCGCGACGGGTCTGAAACGGCATCCAGATCGGCTCCTGGGCGGCGCTTCCAGGTGAAAAGAATCGCGGATCCGGATCGGGCAGACGAAATCGATCGATATGACCCTCGACGGCCGGTGGATTTGAAATGGCACGACTCGCGCAATGCAGGCCCGGTATTTCCGAGAGGTTGTCATGGCGCGCCAATCGTTCCAGCAGCATGACAAAGGAGGCTTCGCCTTCGCCCTGGATGCCCATGTCGACCCCGAGATAGGCCAGCACCTGGGTGGGGAAAATGCTGTAGCCCGCCCCTCCCAGAACGATCATCGCATTGGAAAACCGACGGCAGAGGTCGACGATCGCCTTGACCGGTTCGAGAAAAAAACGGGTGTTTTGGGAGGCCTGATCGTCGATATTGCGAATGGAAAGACCGATGACATGGGGCCTAAACGATGCAAGCAAATGCACCAGCGATTGCTGAAGGTCTTCTGCGCGCATGAGATTGAGTGTCGCCACCTCGTGGCCCGCGTCTTTGGCGGCGCGGGCCACACACGCCATGCCGAGGGGCATTACCGGCATGTTGATCGACTCGGTATTGTCAGCGACCATCAAGACGCGCACGGCCTATCTCCATATCAGGGTTAAACGGAATTCAAGAGCGAAACATCTCATCTACCCAGGCCCGGAACCATTGCGGCTTTTGAAACCAGACGTAGATCCCTATCAGGGCGGTGATCGGAACAGGGATGATCGTATCGAAAATTGCAAGCGCCACAAGATAGAGCAGTATTTGCGTTTTTAGCGACATGGGGCACCTCCTTTTAAAGGGGGAGTTGACGCAGGCGTGAGTGGCGAGCGGCAAAACGGCTCGACCCGGCATGGCTCAGTTGCCGAACATGGGGCCGTCGGGTCCCAAGTGGCAGGAATAGCATCCAAATCCCCTTCGGGTAACCAGGCTGAAGGACTTCACGCCGAGGGCGTCAGCCATCTCCGGCACCAGGCGGTCGAGCTTGAGTTGCGTGGTTTCGGGAAATTTCGCCCGCTCCGGCCCCAGCAGCAGCGCCCCGCTGAGCCGAGGCAAGTGGTCGGTGGGCATGCGGAAATTGCCTGTATTTTCGGCGTTGCCGTGGCATAGCCGGCAATCGATTCGGGCGAAGCGCTCGGGACGCCAATCGCGAAATACGGCGCCGGCCCTCGGCACCACCACTTCACGCATGTGCGCCTGACGCTGCACGAGGTTCATTTCGGGCCATGTGAGCGGCCTGCCGTCCGAACCGGACGGTCCCACGCCTTTGGGATAGCATCCCGCAATGGCGATCAATGATATCAAAACAAAAACAGCGCGTCTTCCGGCGGTTAGATGGACAGGCATGGCAAATCACTTTCTCGAGAGGGTTACCATCATCAGGAGTGGCCCAAGACCGGGTGGGGCACATAAGGCGCCTGGAGGCGTTGCAACTCATCCGGGTCGAGTTTGACCTCGGTTGCGGCCACGGCGTCTTCGATGTGGGCAACCTTGCTGGCGCCCACGATTGGCGCAGTCACCCCCGGCTGGTGCAGGAGCCAGGCGTAGGCCAGGCGCGCATTACTCTCCTTGCGTTCGGCCGCCAGTTCACTCAGACCCTCGACCACCGCGAAATCGTGCTCACGATAGTAAAGCTGTTGGGCGAACGCGTCGGTCCTGGCCCGCGTGGTGCGGCCCTCGGTGCTGTCCTGGGCGGTTCGATTGCCGACCAGGAAACCCCTGGCCAGGGGGCTCCAGGGAATCAGGGCAACACCCATATCCCGGCAGAGGGGGATCATTTCGCGTTCTTCTTCCCTGTATAGCAGGTTGTAATGATTCTGCATGGAGACGAACTCGGTCCAGCCGTGACTGCGGGCAACATACTGGGCCTTGGCGAACTGCCAGGCCCACATGCTCGACGCACCGATGTAGCGCACCTTGCCCGACCTGACCACATCGTGCAATGTCTCCATGGTCTCTTCGATGGGGGTGGCGTTGTCCCAGCGGTGGATCTGGTAGAGATCGATATAGTCGAGTCCCAGGCGCTTGAGCGAGGCATCCAGCGCGGCGAAAATCCGTTTGCGCGACAGGCCGCTGGCGTTGGGCAAACGCTGGGCCGTCTTTCCAAAACCGCCGGCAAAGGCCAGATCCACCGGGAAAAAGACCTTGGTGGCGACCACTACCTCATCTCTGCGAGTGAATTCGCGCACGAACTTGCCGGTCAGTTCTTCTGACGCGCCGCCGGAATACATGTCGGCCGTATCGAAAAAGTTGATTCCCAACTCCACGGCGCGTTTGAAGATCGGCCGGGCGCCGGCTTCGTCGAGAACCCACTCACGCCATTTGGAGCTGCCATAGGTCATCATCCCCAGACAGATGCGCGACACTTGAAGGCCGGTGCGGCCCAACCTCACATACTCCATCGTTTCCTCCTCAGTAACCGTCCACCAATAGGCGAAGGGGTCATTTTTGGATGGGCGCGACTTAACCCACAGGTTGCGACGGCTGGGTGTATTGGTCCATCACCCATCCGTATAGACCGGCCGGCGTGCGGACATAAAACCATTGCGGAATGCTCTCGATGACATCCAGCACCTCGCCCTTGCGAACCCTGCCGGTGACAGCGCTTTCCCGGTCCGGCTGACTGCGCATATTGAGCTCGGCAGCCGTCACCGCCACCTGCCCGTAGAGCGCCTTGGGCGCCTCGCCGAAACGGTGGCGGGCGGGTGGCACCACCACCGGGGATGGCGGAACCACAACGGCCCGGGGCTCATAATAAACGACCCGCGGAGGCGGTGGGCTGTAGTAATAGAGGCTGGATGCAATGGCGCCGGTCAGCACGCCGAAACCGAGACCCATCCAGAAATGATCGGGTGAAGCGTGATATACCCGCAAATGGCTGTAGTGGCGAACATGGTGACCGTATCCGGGTCGGTAATGGCCCCGGCGGTCGGCCACCGCAATGGGGGCAGTGACTGAAAATAAGAAACCGACAAGAACCAGGAATGCAATTAACTTTTTCATAATCCCTCCTGATCGATCCATCTGGCTCTTCATCTACTTGGTCATGAATATGGCCAGGTGTTTCGCCACCGGCCTTCTATCGCTCGAAAGGCCGGTTAACGCTTGACAGGCGGCGACTGCGGAAAAAATGGCTGCGGGATGAATGGGAGCTGGTGGATTTGCCTGTCCTGAATAAAAATAAAACTAATACAACCGCCCTGTTTTAGCAAGCAAGGGTGAGTCCTGCAGCGATTCTAACTGAACGCTATTCATTAAACCCGGCGTGGTTGGAACAGGTGGCCGAAGCCACCCGCCAAGCGGTCAAGTGCCGGTAAAATGCACGGCCGGCGGCCCAGAAACTCGCTGCGCTCAAACAGTCTGGGCCGCTTGTCCGCCGTTTGCATTTAACTGGCTCTAATACCGCAGGCTCACGTGGCCCTGGCCACCTGCTCCACCCACGCCTGCCTTAGCCGTTTCGATGCGAATTTTTTTATCAAACAACTTCTGTAATGCACGCCCTTCAAGGTGAATCACATTCGGTTAGAACTGGCGGAACCCTGATGCCAACCGGGAATAGATACTACATGTAGACTGAAAGGCTCTAAATCTGACAATATCATGTGGTTGTGTCTTGACTTTCATATCTTATGCACGTAAAGCAGATCAAAGTGATGCGCGGCCGGATAACGATGGAAACGGCCCGTGTTTTTTATGCGTGCGATGACGACTTGACCGGTTTGGTCGGGAAAATGGCATCGACACACCCCCTGCCTCCAAAAATCACCTTAGATAGTGCGGCATATGGCAATTGGTTCCAATGGATCAGAAACCCTATAGAACAGGAGGATGACCGCGGATGATTATCAGTTTTGTCAACCAAAAGGGCGGTGTCGGAAAAACGACCACAGCAATCAATCTGGCCGCCAGCCTGGCGCGGCGGAATTTCAGCGTCGTGCTGGTCGATGCCGATCCACAGGGCAGCGCTACCCGATGGCAGGCGGTTGAGGACAACCGGGCGTTCGAGCTCTTCGATCTGCCGGACACGATTCTCGAGGAAGAATTCGAAATCCTCTCGGACAGCTGCGATTTCCTGCTCATCGATTCACCGCCTGGAAAAAGCGGTCGGACCCGAAACATTCTTGCGCTATCCGACACGGCCATCATTCCGGTCAGCCCGAGTTCCCTGGACATCTGGTCCTGCCAGGGCACGTTGGAAATGGTCAAGGCGGCTCAGGAGCAAAATCCCCAACTGACGGTCCACTTCCTGGTGACGAAAAAAATTCCCGGAACCCGCGTGGCACGCGACATCCATGATGAGCTGGAGGTCTTCGGCGTCAAGGCGCTGAAAAGTGAACTGGGCCAGCGCGTTGCCTACGTCGATGCCATGAAACACGGGGTTTCGGTGACCCAATTCGCATCCGGCAGCAAGGCGGCGGAAGAGATCGAAGCCTTGTGCGACGAGGTGCTCGAAATGTCTTCCCGGGTCTGGACCGTCACCAAAGAAGATCTCTACCCCGCTGCATCCCTGGAAGAAGAAGAATCGGAAGTGATGCAGTCTTTCGACGAACAGTCCTATATGCCGCCGGAGTGGCGGGATTCATTGTCCTGATCCCTTTAGCGCCAGTGATCGGCTAAACGGTGATGGCTCGGACCGATGGCACGGTCCCATCGGTCCGGCAACGAATGACAGGAGGTACAACGTGGCCAAGATAAAAAAACGCAAATTGAGCTGGAACAAATCCCCATCCCCTCAGGTGGTCGGCTACAAGCTCTACTGGACCGAAGGCGAGGGTGTCGATTATGACGCCAATTTCGTCAAGTTGGGCAATGTCACCGAGGTCGTACTGCCCGACGACGTGAAGGCCCTGGTCGACATCAACGGTCCCATCGAATTGGGTATCGCGGCCATCGACGAGGTGGGCAACGAATCGGATCTGGTCACGATCAAGCTGCCCTACCAGCTCAAGGTCCCCCAGGCCCCATCGGAATTGCGGCTCGATTCGCAGAAGGAATTTCATACGGTTCAGGCGTCCGACAGCGTCCAGAACAAGCCGGAGCTCGAACCCAAAGCGAGCGGGCAAACCGGCGCGACCGATTCCCGGCCCGAACAATCGACCCCCTACCCATGGGGCAAGGTTGCGCCTACATCCGCATGAAGTCGATGACCACCCGGGCCAATTGCCCGCCCTGATCCTCCTGCAGAAAATGGCCACCGCCTTTGACGGTGGTATGGGGACAGTCCTGGGCGCCGGGAACCATTTTGCGAAACACCTTGTCGCCGCCCCGGGTGATCGGGTCTTTGTCGCTGAAGGCCGTCAGAAAAGGCTTTTCGAAACGCGCCAGAACCTGCCATGCGTCGCGGTTGGCCTGGGCGGCCGGATCATCCGGTGTAATGGGCACCAGGGACGGGAAGATGCGGGCGCCGGCTTTGAAAGTGTCGTCCGGGAAGGGTGCATCGTAGGCGGCGACCACCGCATCGGACAGGGGGGTCACACAGGCCCCTTTGACGATGCCACCCACGTGAAACTCGGGAATGGTTCGGGAGTATTCGCGCCAGGCCAGAAAGGCGTCCGACATGGGATGATCGCCCGTGGGCAGGCCGGTGTTGGCCACGACGACACGGTCAAAGCGTTCGGGTTGATCGGCCACCAGCCGCAGTCCGATCAAGCCGCCCCAATCCTGACAAACCAGCGTGATCTGCGTCAAATCCAATTTATCTAAGACCGCCCGCATCCAATCCACGTGGCGTTGATAGGTATAGTCGTTCTGGGAATCCGGTTTGTCCGAGCGGCCGAAGCCGACCAGATCCGGTGCCACGGCCCGGAAACCCGCATCGACGATCGGCCCTATCATCTTTCGATATAGGTAACACCAGGATGGCTCCCCATGCAGCAAGAGAACCGGCGGGGCCGAATCCTGGCCTTCATCCAGATAGTGCACGCGCAGCTCACCCCCTTCGCCATCCGGCAGGTGCAGGTAATGGGGCCTGAAATTGAAACCCGGCAAATCGACAAAGCGGTCATCGGGCGTGCGTAGTACTTTCATGTCCCTCTTCCTTTCTCTTGTTCGAATGCAGCGATCTTATCGTCCTCAACAATAGGAATTCATTGATCTCCGGTTTGAATCGGACACCATCCAGGCCGAACACCTCAAAGGTTTTGCTTGACGGCATAGCACCCACGGATGTAGCTTGTCTACGAATAATTTGTACACAAGACAAAACTGGGGATTCACACGCAGATGAACGTCGAAGAGTGTATCTTTTTTATGCTCGCCAGGGCCAACCAGGCCGGCACCCGCTACTGGAACAACTGCCTGACCGACATGAACATCACCGCTGTGCAGGCCATGGTGCTCAACTTCCTGGGGCACCAGGACAGCGTCACCTCAAAGGAACTGAGCGAACGCAGCGGGCTGGACAGCGCCACCTTGACCGGCGTTCTGGACCGCCTCGAAGCATCCGGTTTGATCGAAAGACGGCCGCACCCCAAGGACCGGCGGGCTATCCAAGTCTGCTTGACGTTCGACGGTCGCGACATGGTGCCCCGGATTGAGCAGCGATTGGATCGGGCCAACCAAACTTTTCTGGCAGCCCTCAGCCCTGAAGAGCAGGACCAATTGCGCCGCATGCTGCGGGCGGTGCGCACGGTTTCCCCGGCGCCGCCGAACGCCTCATGACAGGAAAAAAGCATCGCGGCAAGGATCTGTATAACAAAGGAGAGAATATGCCCGAACACCTGAAGCAAACAATTATCGATCACTTAGACGGCCGTGTCGCAGCGATCGGTTTCGCGCCGGTGGACCGCTTTGAAGACGCACCCGAAAAACATCATCCGGCCACGGTTTGCAGGGTCGCCCGGACCGTCATCGTCTTCGGCATACCTGTACCGCGCGGCATCTTTACTTCGCCGGACTACAATCTGTACGGCCTGCACCGCTCCTACCACACCGTCTACCGGCAGCTCGATGAAATCGCTCTCGACCTGAGCAACCTCATCGAATCCCAGGGCCGGCATCATGCGATGATGGTGCCCAGCTATGCCCCCATGGTTTTCCATGGATACGAGCCGTGGGGCCTGATCTCGCTCAAGCACGCGGCAGTGCTTGCCGGACTGGGCGCCTTCGGCCGCAGCGGCCAGATGTACCATCCGAACCATGGCTCGCGACTTCGCCTGGCCGCGGTGGTCACCAGCGCCGAACTGTCCGGCGACCCGGTGATCGATAAAGACCCCTGCCCGGCACACTGTCGCGCCTGCCAGCAGCGCTGCCCGGCCGGTGCCTTCGCGCCAGATGGCCAATTTCAAAAGATGACCTGCCTCGCCCACACCATCAAACATGCCATCTACCCCCTGGCGCTCAAGGGCGACAACGCCCACAAACACCTTGAACGTGTGATCAACACGGCCGGTTATGATTATTGGCTCGACTGCGATGAGTGTATGAAGGTCTGCCCGAACAATCGCTAAGCGATCTGTGACACCTGATAGCGGCTGAAATTTCGTTTGCGAAAAATTCAAACTATTTTTAAAAGGGCCGATACCCACTATCATGAAACTTGACTGTATGATGATCCGTGGAAACGACCTGACATGACCAACCGCATCGTTGCCCTGCTGTTTCTCGCCTTCATGGGGATCTCCTCGGCCGTCTTGTTCGTCGTCGCGCTGCTCATCTGGCTTCTCACGGCGCCCTTCGACCGACGGCTCGTCTGGCTGCACCAGTTCACCTCGTTCTGGGCCTGCATTTATCTGTGGGCCATGCCGGCCTGGTCGGTCACGGCCACGGGCCGCGAAAAGATCCGCAAAGAGGCCACCTACGTGGTGGTTTCCAACCACCAGTCGGGACTCGATATCCTCGTGGCCTTCCGCCTTTTCTTTCACTTCAAGTGGGTCTCCAAGGTGGAGATGTTCCGGGTGCCCTTCATCGGCTGGAACATGCGGCTCAACCGCTACATCAAAATCGTGCGCGGAGAACAGGAGAGCCGACGCCGAATGATGGCCGACTGCGAGCGCGCCCTCTCCCAGGGCTCGTCGGTCTACTTTTTCCCGGAAGGCACCCGCTCCCGAACCGGAGAGCTGAAACCGTTCAAACCCGGGGCCTTCATCCTGGCGCACCAGATGCAGTTGCCCATCCTGGCCATCGCCATCAACGGCACCAAAGACGCCCTGCCCAAGGCCAGCCTGAATTTTCACGGCCACCATCGCTTTCGCATCGAGGTGATCGAGGAAATCCCTTACGCCGCTTTTGCCGATCTGAGCGTGGAGGAGACCGCCGAAATGGTCCGGGGGCGGATCGCCGCCCATGTGGACAGCGAACCCCTCGCCGCATAACGCCTGTTTCAGCGCCGTTTTTTTGACATTCACCCTGCAGCGCCGTCAACGCCAAACCGCGTCATATCTCACCACAGGGCTCGTTCTGCCCCCATCATCATTTTAACCTATTGTTATTTTGTTGTTTTTTATATTTAGACCTGCGGCATAAAAATTGCTTTGATCTGCACAAACCAGGTATGCACCGATAACCGGCGACATGCATTCGACGTCGCCGACCGTGCCTGCAGATAACCGAAACCTCTTATCCGGATTGAAATGGACAAGGATGGTGCACCCATGACGTGGAGTTTCATCGATCCTCAAAGTGATCTGACGGAAAATTTTCCCGAACGGATCTACACGCACTTCTTCGATCTTCACGAAACGCCCTTTTCCATCACACCGGACCCTGAATTTCTGTATCTTTCCGACACGCACCAGAATGTGTTTGAAAAGCTCCAATACGGCATTCGCGGCCGCATGGGCTTCATGCTGCTCACCGGCGAAGTGGGAACCGGCAAAACGACCCTGTGCCGCGCCCTTCTGGATGGACTTCAGGAACAGGCCAAAACGGTCTACATCATCAACCCATCGCTCAGCGGGCACGAACTGCTGGTCACCATCCTCGACGATTTGGGTATCTACTGCGCTAGCGGACTTTCAAAAAAGGAGTTGATCGACCAGCTCAATCGTTTTCTTTTGATCGAAGGTCGATCAGCCCCCGTGGTCATTGTCATCGACGACGCCCAGACCATGCCGTTGGAGACGATGGAGGACCTGCGCCTGCTCTCCAACCTGGAAACCGACAAGACCAAATTGCTGCAAATCCTGCTGGCCGGTCAACCCGAGCTCCTCGACATGATCGACCGGCCGCAACTGCGCCAACTGAAACAACGGGTCCTCATCCACTGCAGCCTGGGATTCTTGTCCCCTGAAGAGGTGGCCGGATACATTGAACGGCGCCTCGCCGTGGCCGGCAACCAGGGGCAGGTCCGATTCACCCCCAAGGCCATTCAACGCATCAATGGCCTTTCCGGAGGAATCCCACGAATGATCAACAAGCTGTGCGACCTGGCCTTGACTGCGGCCTATGCGGCCGACAGCCCGCTGGTCGACACGGCGCATGTCGCGGCCGCCAAATCGGAATTGATCGCCGCCCCAACCAAGAGATCCATTGCCGGCCGCTCGCTGACCGCCGGCTTCTCGTGGTTGCGCAAGATGGCCTATCTTGCGGCCGGTCTTTTGCTGCTTTCGGGCGCGGTTCTGGGATACCAGGTTTACAGCCATCGACAAACGCCCTTTGGTCTGGAGAAACCGTCGGCCACACTTCAAGCAATGGAGAACCGGCTTGAGCCTGTTGAATGATGCCCTGCGAAAAAGAAGGGCCGAGCAGCTATCGAGTGCGCCGAGGCCCTTAAAGACGGCCATGTTCCGGCTTCGGCCCCGCCGCTTGATTCCGCGCGCGCGCCCGGCGTTCGCAGCTATGGCGCTCGTGGTGACGTTGGTTGCCGCAGGGTGGTGGTGGTGGACCCCCGGCCGCGCTGCGAACAGGGCCACCGTACCGATGCCGGCCGCTGTATCCGAGGAGACTGCAACGGCTCCGCAGGCTGAGCAAAACGCCGACAGTGCCTTGCCCCAAACCGCCGAAGCAGAGGCAACCCATACCGCAGATCGGCCAAATGCGCCGCTGTCCGGAGATACCCATAGCCCTGTGGCGCCAATGATGGAAGAGAAGATATCGGCGAAATCGATGCAACCTCTGCCATCACCGACCAAGGTGCCGGCCGGTAATGGCGTCCAAGCCGCCGGCCAGGCCAAAAATGTCCCGGCTGCCCGCTATGGATCGGTTCCTGGTCAAACGCAAACGGTCAAGCCGCCGGAAAAAAGTTCTGCCGCGCCATCCCAAGCCGAAAACCGCACCGCCTCGGTGACGCGCCTCTATCGAAAAGGGGTCGCCTATCACCGTCAGGGGCAGATGGCGGAAGCCATCGCCATGTACCGGGAAGTGCTCAAAATCGATCCAGATCATTTCGATACGGCCTTCAACCTGACATCGGCCTATTTACAAACCCAGGCCTTTGACAAGGCGTATGCCATGGCGAGCGATCTTTACCGCAAGAGGCCCCAAAACCCCCAGGTGGCCTTGAACCTGGCGGTCTCCCAAATCGGTGTCGGACAACCCCGGCAGGCCATTGCGTTGCTGGACGCGATGGCGCAGTATCCCCGCGCCCCCCTGTATGAGATCTATTTTCACAAAGGGGTGGCCTACCGCAACATCGACGAGCCGGATCTGGCCGTGGGGTGGTACCAAAAGGCCGAACAGCTCAATGCCGGAGATCCGCGATTGCTGTTCAATATGGCGGTGGCATTGGACCAGGACCAACAATACGAAGCAGCCGTGAATTACTACCTGAAATTTCTGCAGGCCTCCAAAGGCGACGATCACGCGAGCCATAGGGAAGTGAACGGACGCATCCGCACCTTACGCGCCCACCTGGCCGCCTACCCCGATGAGAAGGCAAAGACGCAATGAAAAAACGCATCGGCGACATATTGATGGAAATGGGCTTCATCGACGGCGACCAGCTCAAGCTCGCCCTGATGGAAACCAAAAAGACCGGCAGCATGATCGGTGATGTGCTGCAACGTCTCGGATGGGTGACCGAAGAGGACCTGCAGATGGCCATCGCAGTTCAGAGCGGCGCCAAGATCCTTGACACCGAGAATGCGGAGATCGATCACAGCCTGATGGCACGCATCCCCATCGAGTTCGTCAACGAGCATGGCATGTTTCCCTTTTCCCAGGAAGATGGGGTGCTCAAAGCGGCCACCAACAACCCCTTCGACGTCATCGCCAAAGACAAACTGGCCAGGCTGAGCGGCCAGCGCGTGGAGACGTTCATCGCGCCCAGGAACTGGATCGCCAAGGCCATCGAAGTCTACTACAAGACCGCCCAGACCCTGGACGATGAAATCAACACCATAACGTACGGCCAGGCAACCGGCGATGCCACCGAGGACAACCGCATCATTAAGCTCTCCAGCCTGTTGATCGACAAGGGCTATGTGGTGGGGGCCAGCGACATCCACATCGTCCCCGACGTCAACCTGGTGCGGGTATACTACCGTATCGATGGTGTGCTGCACCAGATGTACCTCTTTGCCAAAAAGTTCCAGCAACCCCTGGTGACCCGCTACAAGATCATGGCCGATATGGATATCTCCAATCCCAACATCCCCCATGACGGCCGGATCAAATACCAGAGCAATGTGGGCGGCTTCGATATCCGTGTCTCCACCTTTCCCACCCAACTGGGCGAGACCGTGGTCATGCGCTTGCTGATCTATAACAAGGTGGTCGGCGATCTGAAAAATCTGGGGCTTGAAGCCGAAGACCTGGATCGTTTCAACCGCACCATTCAGCGGCCCTACGGCCTGATCCTCACCACCGGCCCCACCGGCTCGGGCAAGACCACGACGCTCTATACCGCCCTGATGACCATTAACAGCCCCCACATCAACTGTATGACCGTCGAAGATCCCATCGAGTATGTGATCCCCACCATCCGGCAGACCGCAGTCAACGTCAAAGCTGGTCTGACATTCGAAAACGCCCTGCGTTCGGCCATGCGCCAGGACCCGGATGTGGTTTTGGTCGGCGAAATCCGCGACAAGGTGACGGCCGACCTGGCCATGCGCGCCGCGCTGACCGGCCATCTGGTGCTCTCCACCCTGCACACCAACGACGCCGCTTCGGCGATCAACCGCCTGCTCGACCTCGGCATCAACGCCAGCATCCTGGCCTCGGCGCTCTCCATGATCGTGGCGCAACGATTGGTGCGCCTGCTCTGTCCCCGCTGCGCCGAAAGGACGCCCATCACCGAAGAAGAGCGGGCGGTGTTTCAGGCCAACGGCATGGAGCCTCCCGCCGAGTTGGCCAGGGCCCGGGGATGCGACGGCTGTTTTCAGTCCGGATATCGCGGGCGCGCCGGGGTCTACGAAGTGATCGGGGTGGACCGCAGCATCGAAAAAATGATTTTCTCCGGCGCCCTGCACCGCGATATCGAAGATGCCGCCATGGCCGCCGGGACGGTGCTGATGTTCAAACAGGCCTTGAAGAAGGTGGGCCGCCACTTGACCTCCCTCGAAGAGGTTCAGCGGGTGATCGTGGACTATGCCTAACTACAGCTACAAAGCGGTCGACCAGAACGGCCGGGTGGTCAAGGGAATGGCCGTCGCCCTCGATGAAGCGGACGTGGAACTGAAGTTGGGCCATGCCGGCCTGGCCTTGATCCAAAGCCGATCGGTTCAGGAAAACATCCTGTCCCGCTGGTCGAGCGCTTCGATTAAACTGCGCACCGTGGTCGAGTTCTATCACCGCCTGGCTCAGACCCTGGAGATCGGACTCCCCCTGCTGTCGGCCCTGGAAGAAAACAACCGGTACCTGCCTTCCAAACCCATGCGCCGGATTTCAGGAGAGATCAAAGCGGCCGTTGAAGGCGGCCGCACGCTCTTTGAGGCCATGGGCGCCCACGCACGCATCTTTCCAAAACTGGATCTGGCCATCGTGCGCATGGGCGAGCAGACCGGGGTGCTGCCGGCCTGCCTCAAACAGCTGGCCTCATTTCTGCAATGGAAAGAGGAACTGCGCGCCCACATTCGCAAGGCGACCATCTACCCGGCCTTCGTGGTGGTCTCCATCGTGGCGGTCCTGGCCGTGTGGATCGGCTACGTATTGCCCCAGATGGTCAAGGTGCTCGCGGAGATGCAGGTGGTGATCCCCGCCGCAACCCTTATGGTGCTGCAGGTCAGCGATTTCGCGAAGGCCAATTGGCTTTGGTTTTGCGTATCGGGCGGCGTCGCCGCAGGGTCGATGTATCTCTACCAACGGACCGACAACGGCGGCATCCGCTTCGACCGCTGGCTGCTGAAGATACCCCTGCTCGGCATGGTGCTGCGCAATATCGCCCTGGCCCGACTGTGCCACAACTTCGCCACCATGTTCGGCGCCGGCATGGCGATCCAGCAGATTTTCAGCACCCTGTCCGACAGCGGATTGGGCAACCGCCACCTGGAGAACCGGTTAAAGATTGTCTACAAGGAGATCGAAAGCGGCGAAGGCATCGCGGCCGCTTTCGAAGCGGCCGGCGGTTATCCCAGCCTGCTGCTGGGCGCCATCCGCAACGGAGAAGCCACCGGCACCCTGGACCAGTCTTTCCAGCGGCTGGGCAACTACTTCGACGCCGAGGCCAAACGCACGGTGCAGGCGCTGCTCAGCGCCATCGAGCCCATGGCCATCATCGCCCTGGGCGCCATCTTCGGCCTGATCGTTCTCTCTATTCTCCTGCCGCTGTACGATGTGATGGGTGCGATGGGAAAGGCGTACTAGGGCATTAAATTGATGGTGGCCCCGTGTCCCGCCAGGATGACGGGCGTGGGCGGCGAAGAGGGGGAGACGATGGTGCCGCCTCGGTGGGCGGCGGTGCGCACCTCGATGCGGGTGCCGGAAATGACCGGGTAGAGCGCCGAGTCATTGTGATCGACCGAGCCGATATCGGCGCCCTGATTCACGTCATAGACATACACCCTGGCGCCGGAAGTATTGTTGACGGCGAGATCGACAAACTCACACATCTCTCCGAACAACTCGTTGCCGCCGATATATAGGGTCAAGTCATCGAAATCCGGGGCCGGGGGGTGGCGAAGGTAGTTGGGCGAGCCGCCGGCGTTGTTACCCTGGAAGCCGCCGCTGTTCAGATCGTCGAAGGCATTGCCGTTGCCGTCGGCGTCCATGGGGCCGGCACTGACCAGCACCACGGCCACGTTGAAGGCGGCAGCGGCGCCGTCGGCGTCCATGACAAGGGGCCGGGCCGACGCCGGCAGCCCGGTGTTGAGGGCACCGCAAGCGGTCGGTCGATTTGTGGCCAGATTGGCATTGACCTCGTACCGCAGGATTCTCTTGTAGGGATCCGAAGGCACCATCTGCAGCGTCCTGTAGGGTAGAAAGCCGTTGGTGGCGCCGGCGTCCTCCAGGCCGTCGACCGAACCCGCGGTACTGCCGTCGGCCCAGGGCAAACGCCCGTTCCTGACGGCATAACTGACCAGGGCCGCCCGCACCTGCTGCAGGTAAGTGACGGTTTCGTTGCGCGCCTTGCGTTCGGTCAGCATCTTCATCAGCGATACGCCGCCGCCTGTCAACAAGCCGATGATCACCATGACGATGGCGATTTCGAGCAGCGTGAATCCGCTGGCATTCGATGTGATGCGGCGCAATCGATCCATAAGGTCCAACTGTCTTAAGCGGACAGGGTGCGCACCGGCACACCCCTTATCCCTGAATACCATTCGAGGATCAGAAGAGCACATAAAGCGTCGGCACATTGGTGCCAATCGTATAAGCGGTGCTGCCGACAATGGAACCCGCGTTGTTCCTCCCATCATCGTACTTTGTGTCGATCTCCAGGCAAACATCCGCCGGCAGATTGTAAAAGCGCAGGTAGTGAGCCGGCGGTGCCGCTCCGGCCGGATCTACCCAATAGAGATCCACGTTGCCGCCGAAGGCGTGCTTGGGACGATCCGAAGTGCCGTTATAGGTCCCGCTGATCAATCCCGCCAGACTCAAATCGCGAAACACTTCATACATTTCGGCACCGGTGGCGATCTGCCCGTTGCCGTTGCCTGCCCCGTCGCCGCCACCGGCCGGCACATTGGCCAGATTTTCATCGCCGGGATAGACGCCGTATTTGTCGTAAAAGGTCATCACGGCCGCCCGAAGTTCGTCGGCCTGTTTGACGACCCGCTTGACCTTGGCATTCTCGATCATGGCCTGCCCCTTGAGCACGCCGCCGATGAGCAACCCGATAATCACCATGACGATGGCGATCTCCACCAGCGTGAAACCGCCTTGATCTCTTCTCAACCGTTTTAAATGCATATCCGCTCCTCCGTGTTTTGGTTTCGTCCCTTGTTGCAAATCAGCTCAAACAAGTATTCGATCCGATAGATTTTTCGGATCATAACGGCCAATACTTTAATTTTTTCCATAATCATCCACTGTTCTTGCGATGACCATCCGCGCTTCCGGGCCGCTTACCGATCCCGAACCTTCATTACACCTGCTGGCGAATGTACGGCGTCACGAAGATCACCAGTTCGACGTTCTCCTCGCTGTCTTCCATGTGTTTGAACAATCGGCCGAGCAGAGGCAAGTCACCGAAAAAGGGCAACCCCTCGTGGCGGACCGTGCGGATTTTGGTGATCAGGCCGGCCAGCACGAAAGAATTGCCCTCGCGCACCCGAACCGTGGTGGCCAGCTCCTGCAAGTCGATCACCGGGTTGGAAATGGCCTGGGTGGAGACGCCGGTGGGAATCTCCACATCCACTTCCCGCTGGATGCGCGTCAAGGCCGGTACGATGTGAAAGGTGACCATGCCGTCCGAGGAAATCTGGGTGGTCAACCCCAGCTGCAGCCCCAGGACGGCGCGCCGGATGGAGGTCCCGATGGTGATGAAGCCGGTCTCGCGGTCGCGGTCCACGCCATCGACATCGGCGTAGGGGAACTGATAGCCAACGGTGAGCAGGGCGGACTGCCGGTTCATCACCGTCAAATGGGGATTGGAGAGCACCTTCACGTCTCCCTGGGTCTTGAGGAAATCGAGCAGGGCTGAAAATTGGGATTGGCCGCTTTTGACGATGGCGCCGTTGTTGTTGAACGCCAACTGGAACACATCGGGCAACGCACCGCTGCTCGATGTAAAGGCCACGTCCAATTCACTCCAATCGATGCCGTATTTGCTTTCATCGGTGAGGCGCACTTCCATGATCCGGGCTTCTACGAACACCTGCCGATTGAGCGATTCGGTCAGTGAATCGAGGAAACGCACCATGGCATCGACGCGACGGGGGGTATCGGCCATATAAATGATGCCGGCATTGCGGTTGAGACGCAAAACGCCCTCCTCGGACTTCAACCCGTCCAGGGCCTGGGCCACGGCCTGCCACAGGTCCGAACTCTGCTCCGGCTTCTTGGTCTTGATCTGGTATTTACCCGACACGCCGGCGCTGTCCACCCCCGAGCCGAGCATGTCGCCGCCCACATCGACCACGGTTTCCCCGATCAGGTCGAGACTGTCGAACTGATAGATGCGCTCGACGAATCTCCGTATCGCCAGCGCGCCTTTTTCCATTTGCCAGGCGTATCCGGCGCCGTTGACCACGATCATGTCCAGGGCCTCGGCAAGGGTCACGTTTTTGAGATTCACGGTCACCGGCCGGCCCAGATCGATCTCCGCTTCGATGGAGAGATTGTATTCCGTATCCTTGGTCAAGGCAGCCAAAACTTCGCCCAGGGGCGCCTTGTCGAAGACCAGGGAATAAAGCACAGGGGCCGCAACCACTTCACGGGTCAACGGGGCCATCTGCTCGGAAAACGGCGGCGGCCCGGGCTGAGGCCGTTGCTTGGCCTGGTTGAGCTGCTCCTGCGGCCTCATCTGATCCAACTCGTTTGGATAATGGACCAACGGAGATTGCGGCTGGCGGGCTGCGCATCCGCTGCCCAGTGCCATGCAGAGCAAAACAGCGATCGCCAGCCAGCCATTGCCATTGCGGGGAATATTCATTTAAAGCGGCTCCTTTTTTGCCATTGCACTCACTTGCCTTGATCGCTGGAATATCGCGGTCGCGGCGACTCGATGAACCATCGACTGCCTTGACGAACCAGCGAAACGCCTTCCGCGGAAATTTTCTCGACGACAAATGCCATCACCTGGTCTTTTTCACGGTACACGCGCCCATCGAGGACGGCCAGGTGGTGCATCGTCCCGGTCGGTGCATCGACCCTCATGATGCCGCTCAGATTCGGCAATTGGACTTTTTCCTGTAGAGCCGCTGCCGAATTCTTTTCCGGCGATGCCTCTTTCACACGGCTGTCCGCGGGGAACGAAAAGGAGGCGCCACTGATGACGATTCCATCGAAAGCACGGACGGCATTTTCGGCCAACCGGCTTTCCAGGCGTGCGAACTTGTGACGCAGCGACACGATGGTGGCCGAACTGGCTTGAAGAGGTTTGCTTTCCAGGGCGATAAAACCGTATCCGTTGACGCCCGCTATCGCCAGGGCGGCGAGCAGCCAACCGCAAATGCACGCTTGTTGTTTACTTCCGACCAGCTTCATAACGCCTCGGTTTGGGTATCGATCCGATGGGTCGTGACGTGGGGCATCACCTCCGGCGCGGGAGTGGGGTCGCCGATCCTGTATCGGAACAGAAACTCGATCTGCAGATCCATTTCATGCTGACCCGCGGCGGCGGAGACACCCAATCGCCTGACCGTCAGATAGGGATAGTTACCCAACGCGGTCAGAAAGCCGACCGCCTGCCCCAGGGGGCCGCGCAGGCTGATCTCACAGGGGACTTGATCTTCGCCCATCTGGCTCATTTCCGGATGGATCTTCACATCCGCCAGATCGAAAGCGGCTGCCAGGGCCATCAATCGGCTTCGCATGGCAACGATGCCCAGATCCATGGATTCCACCGCCAGGAACCGGGCATCATGGGAGGCCATGGTGTCTGCCAGGCGTTTGGCATTATGGCGGAGAAAATCGTTTTCCCTGCGAGCCTGCTCGTTGCTCTGCCGAGACGCCGCCACCTGGTCGACTTTACTCCCATTCCAGAACGTCACGGCCAATGCCAGGACCCAAAAGCAGCCCACTGCGGCCCATCGCAATTTCATTTGGGTGCTCATATCAACTCCAGGCGCAAGGCAATCACATAATGGGCCAATGCTTCCGTCGCTGCTCCGGGATCCAATGACACCTGGATGTCATTGATGGAAAACTGCTGCGCCGATTTGAAATCGGCTTTTACGCGAGCCACCAGAGAGGCCAGCAGGGCTTTGAGCTGTTCGGTGCTTCCGACACTGACCTTGGCCTTCAGCTTTATGGCCGGCTGTTCTTCCAGATCCATGTCCAGGGCCTGCAGCTGCATGCCCGCAGGCAGGCCGGCCAGCAGGCGCTGGACCTCATCGGCACACACCGGGCGCTCGGCCGCCTCGAGCACCCGGTCCAGGGCCTGCTCGTAGTCGGCCAAAGATGCCGCCGATTGCGTTGCCTGCTGCTCGATAATTCTGGACGCCGTGTTCTCCTGCCGGAGCATTCTGCTCAACACCAGGTTTTCACCCATCAACGGCAGCAGCAACAAGGCGCCGACCAAGATACCGGCCCACTGAACCGGCTCCCACTCGAGCTCACGTTTGACTCTGCGATGGGCCAGACTGAAAAAGGAAGTTTTAAAGATCGCATGTCTCGACGGTAACAGCCCATCGAGGAATGGCGCCGCTTGGCTGGCAATGGTGGAGATGCCCTTTAGCATAGGCTGAAGATCGATGACATCTCGCCCGAGCATGTCGCTGAACGATTCGCACGTCTCGCCCGGTCCTGCCAGAAGGTATACCCGGTTCAATTCCGTCTTGGTTTTCTGGGAGAACATATAAAGGGATTGATTGATCTCGAACGTCAAAGCTTCCAGCCGGTCTGGGCCCTCGGCCAGAGCCACGTTGCGGGAAAAAATGAAATGCCCTTTGGAATAAAAATAGAGGCTGCACTCCCGGCCGCCCATATGGATCAGCAGGGTGCCCTGACGATCGAAATCAGCCACGGATTGGGCCAGTTTGTCCAGCCAGAGGAAAGCCGGGGCAGTGATCCGGCGGGGGGCCAGATCCAGTTGTTCTAATGCGTCGTATAGCCCATAGCCCTTCTCTTCCTGGAGAAAATAGGCCATCAGCCCGCCTTCAAATCCCTCTGGAGGAAGACTCTGGTAATTGAAGAAGTGTTGAATCTGCCGGAACTCCGGAAAGGCGGCGCTCAGCTTACGTTCCAGAAAGGGCTCGATCAGGGATGGCCGGGTGGATTGAAACGCATACCGTTCCATACCCAGCCAATGATCCGGCACGATGCATAGATGTTTATGGTTGCCTCGAATCGATTTTGGAATCCTTTCGGCGATGCCTTCATCCGATAAGAGCTGATCCAAGGGCAGCCTTAACACGCAACGGCCGGCATCCAAGGGACCCGTGGAAATCCACAGCACCTCGTCGTCGTGAACCACACAAACTGTATTTGATTTCTTCTTAAGCATCTGTTTTTATTGTATTCTGAAATAGCATCGATGTGGAGCACCGATTATGTCGGTATTATCGGCATGATTGGATAAATACTTGAAAAAATAATTTATCGACCGACTATAGGTGGCTTTCCCCCCCTCAGGGGAAAGAAGGCGGCGTGCCATGCACTGGGGAAAAACAGGGGCTGGGGGCATCGATGTTTGAAAAGATCAAAAAAACGCCGGGGACTCGACAGCCCCCGGCGTCTGAACGTATTGCGATCAGCGATGATGCTAATTGGGTCGGGCGCCGGCGTAGCCGATGCTCTTGAGGGCCACTTCCATCTCGGCCAGAATGGCCGGATCGTCGATGGTGGCCGGCACGTTGTACGTCTTGTTGTCGGCGATTTTCTGGATGGTCCCACGCAGGATCTTGCCCGAACGCGTCTTGGGCAGCCGGTTGACCACCGTGGCGGTTTTGAAGGCGGCCACCGGCCCGATGCGGTCGCGCACCATCTGCACCACCTCGCGCTGAATCTCGGCATGATCGCGCTTCACGCCGGCCTTGAGCACCAGGAAGCCGATGGGCACCTGGCCCTTGAGGCTGTCTTCCACACCCAGGACGGCACACTCGGCCACGTCTGGATGGTCGGACAGCACCTCCTCCATGGCGCCGGTGGAGAGGCGATGGCCGGCCACGTTGATGATGTCGTCGGTGCGGGACATGACATAGGCATAGCCGTCGGCATCGATGAAACCGGCGTCCGCGGTCTTGTAGTAGCCGGGAAACTCTTCCAGGTACGACTCGACGTACCGGTCGTCGTTTTGCCAGAGGGTCGGCAGGGTCCCCGGGGGCAGGGGCAGCTTGACCACCAGGGCGCCGATTTCGCCAGGGGCCACCTGACGGTTGTCGTTGTCCACCACCTGGAGATTCCAACCGGGCGCGGCCTTGGTGGGGGAGCCGTATTTGACCGGGAAGCGGTGCAGGCCCATGCAGTTGGCCGCGATGGCCCACCCGGTTTCGGTCTGCCACCAGTGATCGATGACCGGCACGTTAAGGTTCTTTTCGGACCACTGGATCGTGTCGGGGTCGGACCGCTCGCCGGCGAGAAAGAGAATCTTGAAGCAGGAGAGATCGTACTTCTTGATCAACTCGCCCCTGGGATCTTCGCGCTTGATGGCCCGGAAGGCGGTGGGCGCCGTGAACAGGGATTTGACCTTGTGCTGGGAGATGACACGCCAGAACACCCCGGCATCGGGCGTGCCCACCGGCTTGCCCTCGAACAGGATGGTGGTGGCCCCCTGGAACAACGGGGCGTAGACAATGTAGGAGTGGCCGACCACCCAGCCCACGTCCGAAGCGGCCCAGAAGACATCGCCGGGGTCGATGTCGTAGATCGCCTTCATGGTCCATTTGAGGGCCACCAGGTGACCGCCGTTGTCGCGCACCACGCCCTTGGGCTGCCCGGTGGTCCCCGAGGTGTAGAGAATGTAAAGCGGATCGGTGGCCGCCACCGGAACGCAGTCGGCCGGACGCGCTTTGGCCATGGCCGCCTGCCAATCCACATCGCGCCCGTCGATCAATTCGGCCTTTTCCATGGGGCGCTGGAGGATGATGCACGCCTGCGGTTTGGAGGCCGCCATGTCGATGGCCTTGTCGAGCAGGGGTTTGTAAGGAATGACTTTCTTGACTTCGATGCCGCAGGAGGCCGAAACGATCACCTTGGGCTTGGCGTCGTTGATGCGGGTGGCCAGCTCTTTGGCGGCGAACCCACCGAAGACGACCGAGTGGATGGCGCCGATGCGCGCACAGGCCAGCATGGCGATGGCTGCCTCGGGAATCATGGGCATGTAGATGAGCACCCGATCCCCTTTGGTCACGCCCTGATCGATGAGCGCGCCGGCGAACCGGGCCGCCTCGTCGCGCAGCTGCGTATAGGTGTACTGCTTGATGGTGTCGGTCACCGGGCTGTCGTAGATCAGGGCCGCCTGGTCGCCGCGGCCGTTTTCAATATGATAGTCCAGGGCATTGTAACAGGTATTGACCACCCCGCCGCTGAACCAGCGGTAGAAGGGTTTGTTGCTGTCATCCAGCACCTTGTCCCACTGTTTGTACCAGTGGCAGGCCTCGGCCGCTTTGGCCCAGAAGGTTTCCGGATGGTTCAAGGATTCCGCGTATGCGGCGTCGTATGCATTGGTCATGTGGATTTCCTTTCGTGTCGTGATCATGGCCCATCACCCGCACCGCTTCCGTTCCCGCATCCCAGGCCAGGGGGGCATCCAGGGCACAGACTGCCGCGGGTATGTCCGGCATGGGATGGGAGGAATGCCTGGAGCGCTTCGAGCCGCTCCAGGCAGGTATGGTGGATTCCTGCGGGCACGCAGGATGGCGGAGAGGGCCGTTGAATACAATACTTACCGTGATCAAGCCGACTCTTTGGCCAGTTTGCCCAGGGGCGCACGGGCCGGCCCGTTGTCGATCCATGGTTTTCCCAGGGGCAGAATCTGGCGGCCGAAAACCTGGGCGTAAATGGCGGCGGCCATCATGTACCAGGCATTCAGGGCGCAGAGAATCAGGATGACGGCTGTCGGCTTGGTCAATCCCGGATAACCGAAATGGGCCAGATCCAGGCCGATAAACCCGACCAGCAGCAGCGTGAAGGTCGACGCCATGGCGCTATGGATCCGCATGGCACCGACCCACATGATCATCGTGTAAAGGGTCCAGACCACGAGGAAGATCCCCACGTCCGTGTGGTTCAGGGTGTAGATTTTGAAGTGGTTCAGCAGCCAGATGATGCCCAGGGCGATCCAGAAGGCGCCGTAAGAGACAAAGGCGCTGTAACCGAAGTTGTTGCCGCATTTGAATTCCTGGAAGCCGGCAATCAATTGGGCCACGCCGCCAAAGGCGAGGGCGAGCGCCAGCACCGGGCCGATGCCGCACCAGCCGAGGTTGTGAAATTGAAGAATCAGGGTGGTGAGACCAAACCCTGCCAGACCGACGACCGCCGGATTGCCTTGACCTTCTGCTGCCATGGGACCTCCTTTTGGGGTTGACGACGACTCATGAATGGAGGCACGGCCGAACGTGGCCATGCCGAACCGCTTTAGAAGAACCTATTTACTGAGGATTCCTCAGCAATCGGCATGCCATTCAGCCAAGAATGAACTAAACAAAATGAATTCAATAGGTTATGATAGAGATGGCTTCAATACTGATTTTTTAAATGAATGGAGTTCTGCAAATAAATGGGATTCTTTTGTCCCAATCCGGAGGGAACTACGCGCTAACAGGCTGATTTCAATTATCAATGGGATAATGGGTCATTTTTGTCACAATTGAGGACAATTAAAGCCCAAGCCCTTTCATTTTACGGAACAGGGTGCGGCGGTCGATCCCCAGCAATCCGGCCACCCGGCTGCGGTGCCACTGATTCTCCTTGAGCAGATGCTCGATGTAACGCTTCTCGAAGGCCTGGACCGCATCGCTCAACGTGAGATCGGTCCGATCCGGCTGGAGGGGCAGGTCGTCGGTTGAAACGGTCTGCGTCTCGGGTTCGGCTGCCTGGCCCAGGTCCAAAAAGTCGAGCTGCCCCAAGGTGATATATCGGTGGACGCTGTTTTGCAGCTCGCGCACATTGCCCGGCCAGTCATACCGCTGCATGGCCGCGATCACCCGCTGGGACACCACGGGAATCCGGTCGCCGTGGGGATAATCGCTGAGGAAATGGTTGACCAGCAGGGGGATATCCTCTTTTCTGGACTTCAATGCCGGCAGATAGATGGGCAGGATGTGGATCCGGTAATAGAAATCCTTGCGGAAACTGCCCGTCTCCAGACTGCTGCGCAGGTTGCGGTTGGTGGCCGCCACGATGCGGATGTCGGCCTGTTTCACCTCGCTGCTGCCGATGGGCGTGTATCCGCCCCCCTCGATGGCCCGCAGCAGCTTGACCTGCATGGCGAGGTTCAACTCGCCCACCTCGTCCATGAACAGGGTGCCGCCGTCGGCCGCGTCGAGATATCCGGGTTTGTCCTGGTCCGCTCCGGTAAAGGCGCCTTTGCGATAGCCGAAAAACTCGCTCTCGACCAGGTTGTCCGGGATGGCGCCGCAGTGCACGGTGACGAACTTCCTGCTGCCCCGGTCGCTCAGGTCGTGGATGGTCTTGGCCACCAGTTCCTTGCCGGTGCCCGACTCGCCGTAGATGATCACGTGGGCATTGGACTCGGCCGCCTTGAGAATGCTCTCATACACCTCCTGCATGGCCCGGCTCTTGCCGATGATCTGGCCGAACCGGCTGGCCGTGCGCAGGGAGGATTTCAGCCGCCGGTTCTTCTCGGCCAGTTGAATCTCCCGCTGGCGCAGCCAATCCTCGGTGGCCTTGCGCTCGGTGATATCGAGCACCACGGCCTGCAGATGGCGCACCTGCCCCTCGGCATCGAACACCGGGGCCTGAACGGCATCGTACCAGCGGCCGTCCTTTTCATTGTAGAACTCGGTGTGAACGAGCTGGCCCGTGAACACGTCCGGATGGCGGCACCAGGGGCAGGGCTTTTCCAGGCTGTAGAGGGAAAGATGGCAGCAGTTGCCGGTAGGATCTGCGCCCAGGTGATCGACCAGCCTGCGGTTGACGAAATCGAGGCGGAATTCGGCGTCGCACGTGTAGATGAAGCCTTCGAAAATGGAGACGATCTCGGCCAGCCGCGCCTCGCTCTGCTTGAGGGCCGCGGCGGTCTTTTCCCGAATGGCGATCTCTTTTTTCAACTCGGAGTTGGCCGCCAGCAGCTCCTCGGTTCGCCGTTGCAGGTCCAGGGTGCGGGAGCGGATTTCTGCTTCCAGGTGGGCCTGGTAGCGCCGATTCTCATCCCTCAGCCGGGTGCGTTCCAGGGCGCGATTGACGGCATGCTCGAGCACTGCCATATCCACGATGGGTTTGGTGACGAAATCGAAAGCCCCCAGGCGCAGAGCGGCCACGGCATCCTGGAGCACCCCTGCCCCGGTCACCACGATCACCGGCACGCGCGCCAGCTCCCCGGCCATTGCCTCGAGCACCTCCAGGCCGTCCATACGCGGCATGCGCAGATCCAGCAGCACGACGTCGGGCGTGACGACCCGAAAGCGTTCGAGTCCCTCGCGGCCGTCCGCGGCCTGGTCAACGATGAAGCCGCTGTCTTCCAGGTAAGTGGAGATGCTGTCCCGAACGATGTCTTCATCGTCGATCACCAGCACACAGCGTTTGGCCGATCGCTCAGTGAACACGATGTCGCTCCTGGGTCGCGGAACCGTTGTTTAACGCCGGGGCGACGGCCATCGGGCCGGCCAAGGGCAGACGAATGATGAAGGCCGCCCCCTGTCCGGGCGCCGATTCAGCGGACATGAACCCATTGTGATTATTGGTAATGATAAAATAGGAGACCGAAAGACCCAATCCAGTTCCCACGCCCACCTCCTTGGTGGTGAAAAACGGCTCGAAAATGCGTTTGAGCTGCTGCTCGTCCATGCCCGGGCCGTTGTCCACGATCCGGATGACGGCAAAACCATCCTCCCGGTCAAGGTGCAGGGCGATGCAGGGCGGCGCGGACGATCGCCCCTCCTCGATCATGGCCTGGGCCGCGTTGCGTAGCAGGTTGAGTACCACCTGCTCGATCTCGGTGGCCACGCAGGGCACCGGCGGCATGTCCGGCGCATAGTGACGGTCGATGCGTATATGACGAAAGTCGAACTTCTTTTTGAGGTCGTAATCGTGGGCCGCCAGTTCGATGGTCTTGTCCAGCAGATCGGCCAGTTGCACGGGGGCCTGGCGGGACTCGCTGCGACGGCTGAAGCTGAGCATGTTCTCGACGATCCGCGATGCGCGCTCCCCGGAACGCCGGATATTGTCGAGAAACCGAAAGACCTCCCGCTTTTCCAGATAGCAACCGATGGTCGCCAGGGTGGTGCCGCAGGCGGCCGCATCGGCGTCATTGGCCGGAAGCCCCGGGGACATGCGGCGAACCACGTTCTGCAGGTTCTGCAACATGCCGCCCAGCGGGTTGTTGATCTCATGGGCCATGCCGGCGGCCAGACCGCCGACGCTCATCATCTTTTCGGTCTGGACCATCATGTTCTCCATACGCATCCGCTGGGAGACATCATCCACCCGGATGACCGACCCCTTCACCTCCCCGGCCTCGATGGGATAGACCATGATGTCCGCATGAAAGGTCTCGCCGCCGTAACTGCAGACCGTTTTTTCGACCTGCCGGGCCTGGCCGGTCTGGATGACCGCGAAGACCATCTCCATGTGGGGCCCCAGCAACGGCAACACCTCGGTGACCAGACGCCCGAGCGCCTGATCGTCCCCGATGCCGGTCATGCGCTCGGCGCTTCGGTTCCACTGGGTCACCCGCCCTTCCCGGTCGACGCCGACCAGCACCGACGGCATGGCGTCGACAAAATTTTTAAGATAGTGCCGCATGCGGGCCATTGCTTGTTCGGCCCTCCGCGACTCCTGGATATTGGCCTCCAGGCGCTCCATGAAGGTGTTGAAGTAGCTGGCCAGCATGCCCACCTCGTCCCGGCTCTGGCGCTGCATGCGCACCGAAATGTCTCCCTTGGCGCCGGCCGCGAACCGGTCCATCAGCTTCTGGAGCGGATTGGTGATGGACGAACTGATGCGCAGGGTGATGGGCAGCACCAGAACGAAGGTGATCAGCACGGTCATGAGGATCAGATGGGAGATGGTCTTCAGGGGCGCGTAAAACTCCTCCAGGAAACTCGACGAGGCCACGATCCATTCATATTCCGGGATGTAGATGAATATCACCAGTTTTTCACGCGCCGTGGGCTCGCCGGGCGCCGCCCACGAGTAGATGATCTTGCCGCTCTTGCGCCTGCAGATCTCCTGGATGAACTGGCGCCCCTGGATGTCGATGGCCTCGTAGTAGTTGCCTTCCAGGGAGGGGTGGACGATCAGGTTTCCTTCCAGGTCCAGTACATAGGAGTACCCGGTCTGGCCGAACACGATGGAAAGGATGCTGTCGCGGAAATCGTCCACGTTGACCAGCTCCCTGAATTCGTTGCGGTAGGAGGAGACCGAAATGATCCAGTCCCAGGGCTCGAAATAGGTCATGTAGAGCGCCTTGGGCCGAGGGTGGCTCTCGCCCGGATTCTGCCAGTTGTATTCCAGGTAACCGACCTTGCGGGCCTTCTGGTCGGCGATGAATGAATAGTCCGACAGGTCCACGTCAATCAGGGCGCTTTCCGGATGGATCAATATGACGCCGCCGCTGTCGATACAATAGATGTAACCGGTTTTCCCGATGGTTTGACTGAGCATCACCTCCGCGCTGCGGCGTTTGGCCTCCTCCATGCTCATTGCCCCATCCAAGGCGCGCTGGTGAAAGTGGTGGGCGATCTCACGATTTTTCTCGGCCACGGCCCTCAGGTGGTTCTTGATCGAAACCCCGGCAGAGGTCTTGACCATGTTCAAAATGGTCTGGGTGGTGTTTTTAAGCTCGCTTTCGATATTGGCCTGGATGGCTGCCTTGACGAAATGGAACATGATGATGCTGCCGATGGACAGAGAAAGGACGAAGACCGCCGAATAGCTGATGAGCAGCTTGTAGCGGATGCGAAGATCCGCAAAACGACGCGACAATTGCAGCATTGTCCCCCCTGTGAATCGTTATGGCCGACAGGCCGAAATGACAGCCTAAGGAAAGGCGGGCCGACCTGTCAACCGGGAAAAAATGAAAACCCCCAATTTGCATATCAAAATTCTCTATTGCCCCCCACACGGGAACCCGCTTATAATTCATTATAAATATTCAACCAAAGGAGGGCACCATGCAACTTAAAGAACGCTCCTCCATCGACAGACGCAGCGGCGACGACCGACGCAAATTTCCCATCCTCAAAAAGCTCTTCGCGGCAGACCCCCACCACAGAGAGACGACGGACCGCAGATCCACCAACGAACGCAGGGAAGGATGGGTACGCCTGACCAAGTGGTCGAGCATGAACCTGTCGAAACTCAAAATTTCAAAGTTTCTGAAGCCGTATTGACGGAATCGGCGCAAGGGTGCACCTGAAACCTGGAACCGGTCGAACACCAGGACATTGGCCGGAACTGCACTCACGGCCCCGGATCGATTGCCAGGGATAACCCTGCTCCAACATGTCGCCGCCAACATCCACGGCGGCGAGCATGCGTTCGCGTGCGCTTTTATTGTTGTTAGTAAACAAAAGGACAAACCATGGAAATACTGAGTTCAATAATCAAAGAAAACAATAAAAACTTGCGACCAGAGAATAAAGTCCTGGGCGTTGCTGGCAGCCCCAGAAGAAATGGGAATTCTGATGCATTATTGAAACAAGTGCTCAAAGGCGTGAGCCAGGAAAGCATCGAATATGGTCTAATTCAGTTAAGAGATATTCAGTTTCAAGGTTGTATCGGTTGTGAGAAGTGCAGAAAAGATAAAATTTGCACCGGGTTAAACGATGGCATGTCGTTAACCTACAGCCAGATCATTACCTCAAAAGGTCTTGTTCTTGTTTCTCCAACTCACAATTATAACATTACCTCATGGATGAAAGCATTTATTGACCGACTCTACTGTTTTTACAATTTTGAAAATACGCGGCCCAGAGCCTGGTCCAGTCAGTTGGCCGATCAAGACCGAAAAGCTGTCTTAGTCGCAGTATGCGAACAAGAAAAAAAGAAAAATATGGGATATACCCTTGAAGCCATGAGAATCCCAATCGAAGCGCTCGGATATGAGGTAATTGGGGAGCAAGCCATATTCGGCGTTTTTGACAAAGGAAAGATTAAAGATGATACTGAATCAATGGAAAAAGCATTTACATTAGGCAAAGATTTAGCGAAGTCATTAATCTAAAAAAGAACGGGAAATTGCAACCGTTGCGGCATTGGTCGCCTTGGGCAATGCACTGCCACGACTCAACATGCCTATTCATGGTGCTCTCCCGGACACGTCTTGTCGAGCAATGTCGACCCGTTGGCACAAAACACCCGATCATAAAACTCCTGGGAGAGATCGAGGCTCAGGAGATGGTCGATTTCGCCCTGACGGGGCAGAATGACGTTCGGAAAATCGGAACCATAGAGGATGCGGTCTTTGTATTTTTCCAGATATGCGGTATCCAGGTTAAAGGAAAAGGGCGTTTCCGGCCAGAAGGTGTAGGCCGTATCCAGATAAAGATGGGGATAGGTGTCCAGCAGCGCCATGAAGGCGTGAAACTCGTAGCACCCCATGTGGGGGATATTGGCCGGCAGGTCGGGATAACGCCCGAGCACCGGCAGGAACTGTTCCAATCCCACGAATGTATTGGTCGTGGGGCCGTTGCCCACATGCAGTAGGAGTCGCTTTTTCTTCTCCATGACCAGTTCATACAGGGGGTAGAGGCGCGAATCGTGGGGGTAGATCTTCTGAACCTGGAAGTGCAACTTGATACCCATCACCCGGGGATGGTCGAGCATGCGGGCGGCGTCTTCCAGGCCATGGTCGTCATCCGGGTGAAAAGCGGCGAAGCAGTATAGCCGGTCATGGCTGGCCAACAGGTCGATGTTCCAGGCGTTCATGGGTTCGGCAATGCCCGCCTTATGGGCATAATTGGAATAGACGATGCGTTCCACGCCATGCGCGTGAAGATAGTCGATGCAGTGGGGGCTGTAGAGCTTGTGCAACACGTCGGCCCCCATGGCGGTAAAGTATTTCCATATGGCGTCGAATCCCTTGTCGGGAAACAGGTGCACGTGGAAATCGACGATGGCCGGCGGCAGACGTTTCATGACGGCCTGTTGATCGGCAGGCGGAAGAAGAAAACGGTGCCTTCCGCCGGGTCGGAGACGAAATCGACCTTACCGCCCAGATAGTGCTCGCCGAAGAGTTTCATGGCGTAGGTGCCCAGCCCCCGCCCGGAATCGGCCTTGGTGCTGAAGTAGCGTTGAAAAATCCTGTGCCGGTACTTGTCGTCGATGTACGCGGCATTCCACACTTTCCACACGACTGCGGTTCCTTCTTCCACGACTTCGACCGCCAGGCGCACCTGGCCTCCCTTGGGGGTGGCCTCCAAGGCATTGATCACCATATTGCCCAACACCTTGGAAACCAGCAGGGGATCGGTGTACAGGCTGACGTCAGGCTCGGGCCAGTCGGCCTCGTATGATTTTCCGATACGTGCGGTGTGCCCGTCGACGAGCAGGCCGAGTTCCTTTTTGATTCTGCTCAACGGCACATAGTCCCGATTGGGCTCGTATTGCCCCTCTTTGTTCTTGGAAAGCGTGCGTTGCAGAGAGACTTCGGCGTTCAATCTCACCGCCGCGGCCCGGATCTGCTGTACCGCCGGATGGTCCGGCATCTCCGAAGCCAGCAGATCGCTGTAACCGAGCAGCGAAGCCAAAGAATTGTTGATGTCGTGGAAAAAGATGCGCTCCAGGTTCATCCAGAATTGTTCCTGGGTGATGTCCTGGGCAAAAAGCAGGATCCACCGGCGGTCGTCCACGCGCATGGGATGGGAGCGGATCAACAGGCAGATGTCGCTTTTCACGCCATCTTGTTCGGTGGTCATGGCGCACATCTGCTCGTCGGCGGCGTCGTTCTCGATGGCCGCCATCGTGGCGATAGCTGCACCGCAGGTGACACACTGCAGCGTGGTGCCGCAGCCGTTGGGCTCTCCATGAGCGTGGACGCATTTCAGGCTCTCCCCGAGACGAAGGCCGAGCACCTCTTCGGCATTGTGGATGCCGATCGCCTCGAGAAACGCATGGTTGATCGCCACGATCTGACGATCCTCGTTGAGCACGACCATCAGACCCGAAACCGCCTTGAGAAGGGTGTTCATAAGCGGACTGTGGCTGATATCGACGATCTGGTTCTTGAACTCTCTCCGGTCTGTCCTACGGACCGGTGCAAAATAGGTGTCCACCGACATCATGTTCTCCCCGTTGGGTGTGTGCTGCTCCGCAAACGACTCAGTTCCAGGCAGAGGCTATTTAGACACAAAATCATACCAAAATAAAAGATTTTTTCCATCCTGCCGCAGACCGATCCCCACCCGCGCACAACGAGCTGCAGCTTCGGACGGATACAGGATGCCGCGGTATTTCAATCTGCGCGTCACCCACCCACCATAAAAAGACTAAAGTCTCTGAAAATTAGACCGATGATGGCCTCAATCGGTGATCCTGGAATACCGTCAAACGATCCATCGTTCCAAAATCATAAATCAAAACAAGGAGTTTCATAAAACATGAAGAACATTTCAAAGAAGCTGATCGTAACCATCGCCCTGCTGGTGCTGCCTGTGCTGGCGTCGGCCAAGCCATACGAAGGCAAGAAAGTGCTCTTTATCGATTCTTATCACCAGGGGTATGCCTGGAGCGACGGGATCACCGCGGGGGTCGAAAATGCCCTCAAGGAGACCGGGGCCGAGTTGAAAATCGTCCGGCTGGACACCAAACGGAACACGGACGAGGCCTTCAAGGCCGAAGCCGGCCGAAAAGCCAAGGCCGAGATCGACGCGTTCAAGCCCGATGTCGTGGTTGCTGCCGATGATAACGCCGCCCAATACGTGATCGTTCCTTTCTATAAGGGTGGTTCTCTGCCGTTTGTCTTCTGCGGTCTGAACTGGGATGCCAGCATCTACGGGCTGCCCACCAGCAATGTCACAGGTATGCTGGAAGTCACGCCCATTCCTCAACTGATTGATCAATTAAAACCCTATGCCAAGGGGGAGCGTATCGGTTTCCTGGGGCCCGATGTGGAAACCGCGCGTAAAGAGGCGCAGAATTACAAGAAGGTCTTCGGTATGCAGCTCACCGAATACTATGCGGCCGACTACGAAGATTGGAAAAAGGGATTCAAGGAGCTTCAACAGTCGGTGGATATTCTGATCATCGATTCCGATGGCGGTCTCTATAACAATCACAAGGACGATATGACCGCATTTGCAAAAGCCAACACCACCATCCCCACCGGATCGACCTACGATTTCATGGCGCACTGTGCCCTATTCACCTATGCCAAGGTGGCCGAGGAGCAAGGATTCTGGGCCACCAAGGCAGCCCTCAACATATTGGGCGGCACCGCCCCGGCCGACATCCCGGTGGCTCAGAACGAACAAGGCAAACTGATCATCAACATGCAGATCGCCGAAGCTGTGGGCCTGAACCTGCCCTTTGAGATCATTCAGTCCGCCGACCAGGTGATCGAATAGTCATCAAGCATCGGATACACCGGACCCCGCGACCGGCCGTAAAACCATAGGGGCGCGTTCTCGAAAGCATTTCGGGAACGCGCCTTACTCGCCATGCACCTGCAGCACCCACTGCTGCTCATTCACCTCGCGCCCCCACTGCCGCCCTTCTTGCTGGGCCACAAGTTCGAAGCCCGCCTTTTCATAAAGTCGATGCGCCGCATACAGCCCTTCGAATGTCCAGAGGTAGACCCGTCCGTAGCCCCTGCTCCGGCAGAACGCCATCGCTTCGCCGATCAGTCGGCCGCCGATGCCCTGTCCCTGCAACCGTTCGGAGACGACGAACCATCGAAGATGGGCTCCCTGGCCGTCGGCATGGGCACCGTCGATGACGATGGCGCCCTGAACCCGGTCATCCATCGCGGCGGTCCAAAGGCCGTCCCTCTTGTCATCATAGCTGTCCATGAAGAGGGCCATTTCGCGTGCGACCTTGGCTTCGAAAAATGATCCGAAGCCCCAATGCCGGCTGTAATAGCGGCCGTGCAGCTCGACCACCCGGCCGATCGCGCCGGGCCGATAGCCTTTCCGGATGTGGATGCCGTTCATACAACCCCTCCTCCATTTCGCATAATCCCTTGATTTGCCATGATGACATGAGGCAGAATCGTTTCACCAACCGGATTCAATCGCAGCCATCCCCTGTCGCTGAAAGGAGCAGCCCATGCAATTTAAACACATCCTCTATCGTCCAGGCAAGGTCGCCCGCATCATTCTCAATCGCCCGAACCAGCTCAACGCCCAGAGCTACCAGATGCTGCAGGAGATCGACGACGCCATGGCCGCAGCCGTGGCGGACGACCAGTGCGGTGGGATCGTAATTTCGGGCAACGGCCGCGCCTTTTCCGCCGGCCACGACCTGGGGACCGAGGAAGAGATTCAGTATTGCCGGAAGCACGGCCTGGCCGAACCCCAGAGCCTGGATCTGCGCCGCAAGGTCGCTGACATGTACCGTTATTATGTCAAGATGACCCTGAACTGGCGCGACTGCCCCAAACCCACCGTTGCCATGGTCCACGGCTACTGCATTTACGGCGGCTGGATGGTGGCGGCCGCCATGGATGTGCTTTTTGCCGCGGACGACAGCCTCTTTCTGCCGGGCATGGTGGAGTACTTCTCCGCGCCCTGGGATATAGGCCCCAAAAAAGCCAGGGAGATCCTCCTGGAGCACCGCTTCGTGCCGGCCGCCGAAGCCCTGGCCTGCGGATTCGTCAACCGCCTCTTTCCGGCCGACCGTCTGGAAGCCGAAACCCTGGCCTATGCAGACCGGGTGGCCGACAACTATCTCACGGCGCCGGCCTGGACCGGCACCGTCAAATCGGCCATCAACCACATGCAGGACAGCCTGGGATTCAGTTCGGAAATCGAAGCCGCCTACACCAGCTTCTGCCTGATGTACGGATTGGGCGCCCACACGGACGCCGCCCCGGACCAGGGCGGTTTCGCCCGCACCGCCACGGCGCGCAAGAATCTGGAAGCTTCCAAGCCATGGCTGACGGCACGGGGATGGATGGGGCCCGAAACGCCATAGCAGCCAAACCTTAAGGCCAACAGGTCGAACGAGCTTTGATGGCCTCGTAAAGAGTCATGCAGCCGTCCTGCCAGCGAACGCCGGTATCCAGTATTTTCAATAGGTTCTGGATAACGAATCAAGTCCGGAATGACGCATTTGAGACTTTTTTCGAGTTCATCAACCTTGTTCCTGCTCAGGATTGCATCCCGCCCTAACTTTTTTGAGTTTTTTGTACAGGTGGGTCCGGTGGATACCCAACTGCCGGGCCGCTATCACCTTGTTGCCGCCGGCATCGCTCAGCACCGACTGGATCAGCTCCGCTTCGGTTCGTTCCAGCACCTGCTTCAGATTTCGGGTGCCGAAACGTGAAGCGGCGGCCTTTGGCGTGCCTTGCAGATGAAGCGGCAGGTGCTGGGCCAGGATCGTTCTTCCCTCCAGGGTGAGCAGGATGCGCTCCATGGCGTTGACCAATTCCCGCACATTGCCGGGCCAATGGTAGGCATTTAGAAGAGGTTCCGCCTCGTCGGAGAGGGTCACCGGCGGTCTGGCCGACTCCTGGGTCAATTGATCCAGGATATGACGGGCCAGCAGCGGTATATCCGCCGTTCTCTCCCGCAGCGGTGGAATCTGGATCGGGATGACATTCAAGCGGTAGTACAGATCGGCACGAAAGCGGTTTTTTTCGATCAATGTTTCGAGATTTTGATTGGTGGCGGCAATCAGACGAAAATCGGACTGAATGACCGTGGTGCCGCCGACGCGCTCAAAGGCTTTTTCTTCGAGCGCTTCGAGCAGCTTGGGCTGCATGTCCAGGGGCAGCTCCCCGATTTCATCCAGAAAAATGGTACCTTGGTGGGCCAGTTCGAACTTGCCGGGCTTGCCCTTGGCCGATGCACCGGTGAAAGCGCCGCTGGCATAACCGAACAGCTCGCTTTCGAGCAGATCGTGGGGAATGGCCGCGCAATTGATGCGCACGAATGGATGCAAGCACCTGGGACTGGCCTGATGGATCGCCTGGGCGAAGAGCTCCTTGCCGGTGCCGCTCTCGCCGCTGATCAATACCGCGGCGTCGCCATGTGCGGCCCGCCGCGCGGTTTTCTTCAGATCCAGGATGGCCGGCGTCAAGCCCACGATGCTTTCGAACGTGTAGCGGGTCGCGCGCAAATGGATCAGTTCTTGTTTATACATCTCGACTTTGGATTGCAGTAGAGAGAGTCGGGCTGCCAGGTCCCCGACTTCACGCGCATTTTTGAACATGACCTGGCCATAGACGGCCACGACCTGGTCGTCCTTGCGGATGGGAATACGCTGCACCACCATGTTCTGTCCGTTGATCCACTGGGCCTGGTTCAGTTCCTCCCGGCCGGTTTGGGCCACGATGTGCATCCTGGAGAACTCGAGCACCTCGGTGCAATGCTTGCCGACCTGGGCCTGGGGATCCAGCCCCAGAAACTCCCCGTACGGTCTGTTCATATAGATGACGTAACCTTGGGCATCGGTGATCAGGACGCCGTTGTAAATGTTGTCCAGGATCAACTCATACAGTTCCATGGGTCGAAGCATATCGAATCGCCTTTGTATTCAAAAAGTGTACTCAAAATCGTCCCGGCCGCCCATTGGCCATTCGCCCGCCTTGATGTCCCCATGGTGCGACATGTATCAAAGTGACTACATATCTTGGTCCGATCTTTAGCCATGCCGGTTTTTCAATAATTTATATGTGTTGTCATCGAAACGTCAATGCGTAAAGTTAAATTTGGCCTCAGGATGTATCAAAACGCCTACAGCCATCGTCAAATCACCGCCCGAGAAATCGATCGGAATCTCGAAGGGCATTCGCCTGGTAACGCCCATACACTGCTTAACTTAAAGAAATTTATTATTTTTTTCTGAATCTGAATCATTTGTTTTGAGCGAATGCCCATAATGGACTGGTTTTTGCAGAATGGTATGCAAATCCCAACGGAAGGCATCACACCCATGGACCTCAATGAACCCACGATCCATCCACAAGATATCCTGCGCCTCGATGATCCGCTTTTCACGCCCGGCAACATCTGTATCGTCACCGGCGCCGGAACAGGCATCGGACGCGCCACGGCCATCGCCGCGGCGGTCAACGGCCTGACCGTGCTGGGCGCGGATATCAACGCAACTGAAGGTGAAAAGACCCGTCGGGTGGCTGCTGACCTGGGCGGCCAGGTGGTTTTCTACCAGGCCGATCTCACCGATGACCAGGCCATCGAAGAGACGGTCGCCCGCGCCGCAGAACTCGGCACGGTCAAATATCTCGTCAACATCGCCGGCATCCAGCACATCGACGCCATCGAAAATTTCCCCATGGAAAAGTACGACCAGATGCAGCGCCTGATGCTGCGCGCGCCCTTCTATCTCTCCAAACTGGCCATCGGGCACATGAGGAAAAGCGCCGACGGCATCGGCGTCATCGGCCACATGGCATCCATTCACGGCCATATCACCACCATGAACAAGCCGGTTTACAACATCACCAAGTTCGGTCTCAGGGGGCTGGCCCAATCCATCGCGGCTGAGGGCGCCGGCCGCATCCGATCGTTCACCGTCAGCACCGGCTTCGTCAAGACCCCGCTGGCGTTGAAACAAATTCCGGCTCAAGCCAAACAGAGGGGGATCACCGAGGAACAGGTGGTCACCGATGTAATGATGGGCAAATCGCGCGTCAAGGAGATGATGAGTCCCATCGAAGTGGCCAACCTTTTCATCTTCGGCATATCCCGGCACGCCAAATACATGATCGGCAGCGACCTGCTCTTCGACGGAGGAATGGTGCTGACCTATTAGCCAACCCAAAGGAGGATTATCATGGATCGAAGGAATTTTTTGAAGCGTCTGGCGGCAACCGGCACCGGCATCGCCCTTTCTGGCAGCGTAGGCACCTTGAGCAAGGCGCATGCGGCCAAGGGCGGTAAGGAAGACTTCGGCGAAATCAAGAGCCTCAAGGTCCAGTGCATCTCTGAAACCAGCTGGTTCGACAATGCCACCCTCGGCAAGGACATCAAGGCGGCCGGCGGCATCAACACCAACCAGTACGACGTGGCCTATACCGAAGAAAACCTGGGCGGGTACGCGGCCCTGGTCGAAGTCGAGGCCCTGGACGGCAGCAAAAAAAAGTACCTGCTCGACACCGGCTGGAGCAACGACTGGGTAGACTATGTGTTTGCCAAAGACGGCATCGACAAAATGCTCCAGAGCAAAGAGATCGACACCCTGTTCATCTCCCACGACCACATCGACCACTATTTCGGCATCGAAAGCACCCTGAAGCATCAACCGGACATCAAGATCTACTTCCCCGGCACCTCCATGCCGAAAAGCTTCGAACTGCTCAAGGGCGCCGATTTCTCGGCAACGCCCGGATGCCCCAAAAACAGCGTGCCGCACACCGGCGAACTCATCGTGACTTCGCCCGACAAACTCTACAAAATCCAGGACGGCATGGCCCTGAAGTTCTTCGATTGCCCGGCCACCCTTCAGGTGCGCGGAGAAAATGTGCTCTATTTCAATATCAAGGACAAAGGGTATGTCACGGTGACGGGCTGCTGCCATCCGGGCATTTTGACCCTGCTCAGCCATGCCCGACGCAACTTCAAGGACGGCAACAAGAACTACGGCTGCTATGGCGGCCTGCACATCTCGGTCTTTGAAAACTGGGACCCCAAATTCGACGACATCATCAAAGGAGTGAAGACCTTCAACATGCAAAAAATCGGTTGCAACCATTGCACCGGCTGGATCTGGGCGGAAAAAGCGGAGCAGGCCGGTCTGCCCATCGTCCACGGCACGGACAAGAACCTCTCCTATAAGAAGGTGGGTTCGTTGTCCCGCGCCAAAACCTCCAACGTCTATCTTGGCAACGGGGATGAAATGGTCTTTTAGCGCCTACCCCGCATGGTGCGGCAAACTGTCGATCGCTCAAGCCACGTTAATGTTGATGATAGAAGAATTGGGGGAATCAGGCTTATGACGCGCACTCAGGATCGGTTGTTTTGGCTCGAAGAACGACAATTGGCACCCCGGTGGTCCACCGGGGTGTCCGGCTTGGTGAATCTGGCGGCCTTGATCGTCGCCGTGGCCATCGTCTGGTGGGTCTTCTTTTCAATAGAAGGCATTTTCAAACTCTACACCCCGCTGCTGGGCTTTTCCATGGTCATCTGGACCCTGCTGATCATTCTATGGCAGGCGCAGTTGTTCGACTTCTGGCCCCTGAGCCGCGGGTTCCTGGAAAACGCCCACCCATTGTCCAAGGGCGCCGTATTCACGTTGATCACCATCGCCACCTATCTGGTGCTCCTTTTCGGCATCGTCTGGTTCATCATCGGTCGCCTGGGCATCACCTACTTCAACTGGCAAAGCCTGGCAAAGTATGGCGAACTCGGTCAGGACATGCTCTCCACCCGCGAGACCGCCTCGTGGGCCATGCTGTGCCTCTCCATTCCCTTTTTCCTGGTCGGGGTGTGGTTCATGCTGGGCATCGGAAAAGATCTTTTCCACGAGCTCGGCCAACCCAAGTTCGGATTGGCCAACTGGCTCTTCGTGGCGGTGATCGCCATTCCCATGTATGTGATCTTTTTTCATCCCCACCTGGGCTCCATGTTCTACCCCAAGCAGATCTACGCGGCCGTGCCACCCTGGTGGGAAGCCATCGCCCAGACCAACAGCGCCGAGTACACCGTCGGCATTCTTTTCTGTTCGGTGATCGGCGTCTTTCTGGCCCTGAATCTATGGGACGGCTGGCCGTTCGATCTCGTCGGCAGGCAGCCTTGGCGCTTTTTCTACTTCGCACTGTGCAGCCTGGTGATCGGCTACGTTATCTTCCGCATCCAGCTCTACATCTTCGACTACCTGTGGTACGAGGCCTATGTCGGCGGCCAAAACGAAGCCAATTTCGGATGGCGATACAGCCACACGGTCACCATGGCCAATTTCGTGCTGGTCATCGCCATCATTCAGAACACCTTCTTCGGTCCAGCTTACGAAAAGATGAATCGTCTCATTGGCAGCATCATCAAGACGGTGGTGGCGATCATTCTCGGTCTTTGCTTCGCATGGGTCTATTACAACTGGGGACCAACGCTGCTCGGGGTCGCCGAAGGCGTGTCCCATCCGTCTGAAAATGCCTCGGCCTTTTTGATCCTGATCATCAACATCGTCATGATCCAGGATCTCTTCATGGACCGTTGGCCAGGCTATCAACTGAAAAAGTAAAACACGGGCGTCCATCCCGACCGGGGTGGGCGCCCATGACGAGGTCGCATGCCCGCTGGCACCCTGATTCCGCATATCGATCCGGTGGAGATCGTCGAAAGCAGCCTGAACCGGATGTTCGTCGCCGTTTTCAACAACGAGGGGGCCCGGCAGCACTTGGGTTTTGCCCGCATCAGTCCGTTTCACTCCAACGAGGGCCTGCCGGGCTGGTATCTCTGGTTCGAGGGACATGCCGGCGCCTATGGTATCTCGATCGACGATGCCGCCATGCTGGATCGCAATTCGGGACGGCCGATCGACACGGAGCAGGTGGCCGCCAGGATTGCCGTGGCCTACTTCCCTCATCCCGATGAAGCGGTTTTCGATACCTTTTCCTGGTTGGAGCGCATCACGCTCTTCAGCGACGCCTTTGACGCCAGCGGCACACCGACGCTGGATGCCAGAGAACGGCTGCCGCGGCGCCATTTCACGGTGGGGCATATCGACCTGATTATGACCGGGGCCGGCGACCTCTTGTCCCTTGGCTGCACAGCCGCCGATCAATGGGTGGATAATCGACCGGCCGGATTGGAATTGATAGACCCTGAAGGCCGCCCGTTTCAGGCGGTCCAGGCCGGCGCAAGGGACCGATCAGTGCCCGGCTGGTCCCTTGCGCACAGTTTCCTCGACAAGCTGGTCTCCGCGCTGCTCCATTGCCAGCACTCGAGCGTGCGAGAGGTCCGTGGCTATACGTTTGAGATGCCCGGCTTTCTGATTCACGCCGATGGTCGTGTCGAAAGAACGTCCGATCGGCAGCTGGCAGGCCGCAGCCTGTTGCTCATTCCAGATGCCTCGCCAGCCCCCGATGCCGGCGGACATAGCCCGGCCGAGCTTCTGCGAAGCTGGCAAGATGGGCTCAACGACACGGACTACCCCGAAACGCGGACATGGACCGAAACCTGGCGCGCGACCCGACCCGACGAGGCCCAGTGGGGAACCGGCGGCTGGTGGCAGGTCGGCGCATGCCATTTTCATGACCACGAGGCGCACTTGTGCGCCTGTTATACCGACCGTTGAGGGCCAGGCCCAGTAGGTTGCGACCCGCGGCGCTCTGTTCCCAACCACGGGGCGGCAACCCGCGCCAGGCCAATCCACCGTAACGGAGAAAAAGCACCATCATGGATATTACCAAACGAGCCTTTTTCACCAAGACGATCCTGCAAAAGGCGCTCGCCTGCATCGGTCAGACCACCGCCGCGTTCAAACGCGGCCAAACCGAAGCCGACTATTTCCACTCCTTCGAGAGCGCCTACCCCATGATTTCCGAATGCTATGAGTTTATCGAAGATGAAGCGGAAAAGCTGGGCATCGACACGACCAACAAGACCAAGCTGGAACTGGTCCGAGAAGTCCACATCGCCCGAATGGATTGAAGAGCGACCATCACTTCTCGACGATCTTGATCTTGTTCTTGCCGTCGCCTTTGGCCTCGAACAGGGCCTGGTCCGCGGCGGCCAGCAAATTCGTCATGTCATCGGCATCATTCGGAAAAGTGGCAATCCCGAAGCTGGATTCAATATGAACATCCAATCCATGGTCGCTTAGAAAAACCCGATTCCTTATCCCCGCCTGGATCCGCCGGGCCTGCGCCACGGCTTGACTGGAATCGAAATCCGGAAGCACCACGACGAATTCGTCGCCGGCATAGGCGACGGCATAAGCCGGATGTTCCAATGTTTCCTGTATGGCGACCCCCACCTCTTTGATCGCGCGGCTGCCGTTGAGATGGCCGTAAGTATCCACGATGCCTTTGAAGTTATCCAGATCCATGAAGATCACCGAGATGACCAACTGGTTGAGGGTGGCCCGATCGACCAGGTCGGTCAACGACCGGTAGAGATAGCGCCGGTTGTACAGGCCGGTCAGGTTGTCGCGCATGGCCTGTTCCCGAAAACGCTGTTCGCTTTTGCGTAGCGCCTCCTCGGCTTGTTTGCGGTTGGTGATATCGACGATGGCGATGATGATCCGCGACAATGTCTCTTCATGGCCGGCGAGCGGCAGGTATCTTGAGAAAATGCTTCGCTCGGTTCCCTTCAGGGAAACAAAAGTCTCTTCGCGCTCGCCCGCCACATTGCCATCGGCGACCATCAACACGACCGACCGGGCCATACGCATGAATTCGGTGTTGCTGTTATTCGACGCAAAGCCGGAGTCGAACTCGTGAAGATCGTGGGCCTCCATCAATTCGAGAAAGGCGCTGTTGCAGCCGACGGTCTTGATCATCCCGAAACAGCGGACCAGCTCGTCTGGATATTGGCCGAAATAGGCGTCGAGGTCGGCCACCCCGCCCTCGCGAAGCCCGTCCAGGTGGGCTTTCAGTTCGGCGGCATCCCGTTCGATCATGGCCACGGGCGCGGATTCGAACAGCTGGCGATATTTGCGTTCACTGGCCAGGATGCTCTCTTCGGCCATCTTCAGTTCGGTGACGTCTTCCACGAAGACGATCAGGCCGTTGAATCCCCCGTTCGGCTCGATGACCGGGCTGATATGAAAACGCAAGTGGGTGCAATCGTCGGCGCCTTGCAGACAGGCATGATCGCTGGTCATGCGGCTTTTGTTCTTGATGCAGGACTGAAAGACGCTGGACACGCCGCTGTCCGCCAGGAGGGGATAGGCCAAGGTATCGAGCTGGCGGATGTCCTGGTCCGCGGGCCAGGCCAGTATGTCCATCATTTTTCGATTGACGCCGAATACGCGGCCATCGCGGTCGACGATCATGATGCCGAATGGAGAACTGTCACCGAGCAGTCGGTTGTGGGCTTCCAGCGCGAACAATGCATCTTCGGCCTTGCGGCATCTTTCTTCCAGGTCCCGGATGCGCTGCAACAGGGCTTCCGGGTCATTCGAGAGCGATGCGTTTGGAGGTGTCTGTTTCATATGCGCCATTTATCATCACGCCGGGGATCGCGGCCATTAAAAGTCGATTTCCCGATGAACCCGGTTCAGCGTCCATCCCTCTCCCGGGCGTCGAGAATGATCTCCGTGGTCATTCGGGCCACCTCGCCCACGAGCGTCGAACAGGTGTCCAGCAAGCCCGCTTTCAGGGCCGCCTTCATCTCCTGCGGGTCATACAGGTTGTAGAAGCGCCCGTAAAACGACACCTGCAGGTCATAACACCGGCAGGTGCCGTACTTTTCCACGAAGCGGTCATGCAGTTTTTTCGACAGCAGATTGCCCTTCACCAACTTCTTCATGTCAGCGAAATCTTCTTTATCCCGGCCGAAAAAGTAACCGATGGCCAGCACACCACCGGAAAGCGCGCCACAGTGGCCGTCGCCGGTCAGGCCCACGCCGTCCGCCAAACCGGTGGCCGCCTTGAAAATATCATCGTTCTGAACCCCCAAGGCATCGAAAATACCCGACAAGGCACATTGCGAGCATCCGCCGCCTCGCATTTCGTATTGTTTGGCCTTGGTAAACGCCAACTCCAGAATCTCGGCTCGCCTCATTGTCATCGCATCAACTCCTCGTTCGTGTCCATCCACAAATGGCCAATTGGCCCGATATCGGCGTTGCCCGAAAAATTTAATCCTCGGAATATCAACCATATGCCTGCGGTTAAATTTTTCGTGCGCCTTGATCTCAACCCAATTTGCCTATTCGTGGACGGACAATGGCTATCAATGTTTGTCATAACCGGTTTGGTACGGCCCATGGCCGCGCGCCGGAAAAAATCCTTCAAAACCCATACGACGGCAAGGCCGCGGCGAGCTGCAACGCTGCCTGCTCCTGGTCCAGGCGATTGCAATCGATGGTCACCTCGGCATATTGCCGATAGAGCACCTGGCGCTCTTTAAACAGCGCTTCGAACGACTGATTCTTATCCTTGGCGATGCCCCGCGTTTCAAAGTTATGGATTCGCCTTTTGATCTCGTCGAACCCCGCCTGCAAAAAGACGATGGTGGATATGCATCCCAAATGGGCCATGGCCGCCGGGCTGTAAGCCGCGCTGCCGCCCGTGGCGATGACGTGGTGCGCTACCCGCAGGTCGAGGATTTCACGCTCCTCCACGGCCCGCAGGCCGAGATGGCCGCAGGTGTCCATGATCTGCTGGAGCGACTTGCGCTCGTGCGTTTGAATGAGCACATCCGTATCGATGAATCCCATGCCCAGGTTCTTGGCGAGGATGATCCCCACCGTGCTTTTGCCCGCACCGGGCATGCCGATCAGTGTGATATTGGTTTTCATGCAGGACATTGTCCACGAAAACGGCAAAAAGTAAATAGTGTCCGTCCACAAATGGCCAATTAACCCGGTTACGGTGTCGCGCGAAAAATGTAATCCTCGGAATATCACCTTAATGCCTATGGTTAAAGCTCTCTAGCACCTTGATCGCGACCCCATTTGCCGATGGGTGCGCAGACACTGACAGGATCCGGGTCTCTTGCATCCGATGGGGCAACCCTTATTATCAAAAATCGAGTCAATTCGATGCGGCGGCATCTCCCATGGAGGTCATGCGTAACAGCGATGGATAGTGAAGCAAGACACACCTGGATCAGTCTCTTCCTGGCAACCCTTTTGGCACTGGGACTGATGGCTGCGGCCTACCAGTCCACCCAAGGCCCCCGCCCTTCGCCTGTCGCGGATCCCTCGCCCGGTTTCGGGTGGAGTTGGGATTTCGATTACCGCCGCGCGGTTCAGGAGCCTGCGTTAACCACGGATTCGGAAACGAATCAACAACCCGGATTGTACCCCGGCGAGCTGATCCTGCCCATCGGCAAACCGATCGCGGTGGCGAACCTGAGCATCGTGTTCCGTGGTCCGGCCGGCGCCGGCAGGTTCCGCGTGGACGTGATCATCCCGGCCTTGGACCCCGGCTATGCCTATGCCAATGAGTTGACCCGCGCAGACCAGGGCCGGGAGTTGACCTTGTACGGCCAGCGATTCGAGGTGACCGCCATCGGCGAACGGGTGCTCCGCCTGAGGCACCTGAGCCCGTAACCCACACAGGCCCAGCGCCGACAGGCACGTTAAAGACAAAACTTCACGATGCTCTCCGCATGGATGGCGGTCGTGTTGAGAAAAGGGATACCGAATTCGTCTCTCGTGAGGATCAAGGGCAGCTCGGTACAGCCTAAAATCACGGCATCAATGGAATGCCGCTCTATCAATTTTCTTACGATCGACAGCAACTCCTGCCGGGTCGAATCTTTGAAAATGCCCAGTTCTATTTCAGAAAAAAGCCGATGATGGATAAGCTCCCGCTCCTCCCTGTCTGGTACGAACAGCGCCATCTGCTTGTCTTCAAAAACCTTCTCGTAAAAATCCGATTCCATCGTGAACCTGGTGCCCAACAGACCGAGTCGCTTAAGACCTGTTTGCTGGGCCTTTTTGCAGGTTTCTTCCACGATGCTCAACATCGGAAGTGGTGACTTGGATTGAATGTCATCGAAAATCACATGGGGCGTATTGGACGCGATCACTGCGAATTCGGCACCCGCACGATGCAGCGCGACCACCTTTTCCAGAAGCCAATCGGCGAGGCGCTCCAACTCACCGGCCTCAACCAATCTGGTCAGCGCGGTGAGATCGATACTGTAGATGAGGATTTCCGGGTAGCCCATCACGGATTGCCGCTCATGAAAAGCGCCGATGATCATTTTATAGTAGTCAACCGTGGATTCCGGCCCGATGCCACCGACAATTCCAATCCTTTTCATAAAAACCTCCTGAATAGTCAATCCCTCGACATCGGATACACGCGTCAGCCAAGTGTCTCGTCATCTCATCCGATAAGTGTCCCACAATGATACTGTGCTTGACCTTCAATTGGCGAGTAGTGGCCTATCTGCTGAATAAAATATTGAGCCCTTTTTTACAGGATACGCTCAAGGATCTCCACCACACTCTGGACGCATGGGGTGCACGTTTTCTTGAGCAGCTCGTTTTCTTTGAAATATTTCTGCCCTTCTTCTGTGGTCAATTCACAACCGTTCAGCAATTCTCGGCAGATAAACGTACCATGCTTCGTAGAAAAAAAATCCATGAGCGCTCTTGTTTTTAAGTAGGTTACCTCGGTTGCGGACCGATCATCGATGCTACCCCTGCCATATCGCAATCCCAAGACCAGGATGCCTCCCGATATAGCACCGCAAACCTCCTCTTTTCGAGCCATACCTGCACCAAAGCCACACGCAATCTTTAGAGCAAGGTCGTCCGCCAATTCGCCTTCTTCCCGGAAAGCATAGAGAATCGACTGAGCTCAGTTGTATCCGCTCAAGAACCTTTCCGTTGCGACTTTCACTCTGTTCGACATCAGTTCTTACCTTTTATGTGGTACAGGTGGGTCTAAAAGCCCAGAAAAATAGAAAGCCGCTCCCTCTTGGTATTTCTTCCATTCTTTCATAATTGACCTGATGGGCGTGAAGAGGAATGCAGGTATTTATAAAAACGTCCATTATATTTGTAATCTATTTTCGGTAAAGTCATTCGGCAAATATAAAAATGTGAAGGGCGTCCCTTAAGTCCCTCCCTTAAGTCCCTTAGGAGCTACAATCGCTGGATCAGGTAAATAAATACCTGCAGCCGGCTTCCCTCCTTTATTTTGTAAAACCGTGGCAGAAGTTCTCTTTTCTTAGGAGTTTCCTTTAACGGTGATAAATACACGGCACCTTTCGTTTTTACCTTCGAATCAGCATGTTTTAAAAGGTCGGCCAGGGAGCCCTCATGCTCGGGTGCTAAATTGTCTCCTACGATGAAATTACCAGTGATTTCTATTCGATCAAAAGCCGCATTGATTTCTATCATTTTTTCAAAGGCTTCTTTTACCTGTTCAGCTGTAATCGGTTTACCGATCAGGGAGAGGGTCTTTGAATCAATGGATTCGAATCCAATATTAATATAGGTGTAAAAGGGCAATCGATTCAAATGTTCAAACAAAGCCCCCCTCGCCTCTAATAACGATCCCACACTGCCAAAGAGATACAAAAACGGTTTTTGATCCATATGCTGCCTGAATCCAAATGCCTGATATGCCTCTTCTGCGGCAAAACAAATTAACTCCCCACCTGCGGCAAGAGCGTCATGATTGCCAAGAAAAAGAGCATGATAATTGACTAAATCGGCACCAAAATGAACTTTCAAATCCCTAAGCTGTTCATGGATGTTCTCTTTTGATCTTGCTTGAAATTTTTGGTTTGTTTTAACACAGCAAAATTTGCAATGATAAAGGCATCCATCTGCAATGGTCAAAGGAATGACATCGTAATCCACATGCCGGGTATCAGGCGGAAGTACTGACACCCGGCCACCGATAATCTCGTTCAATTGCTGGGAGCGTTCATAAAGAATCCGCTCATCATTGGCCAGAATCCGCTTAATAAGATCTTTTGCATGGGGGTACAATCCTTTTGAATCCGCCATATACAGGTTGGCAAACAATTGGGACCATTCTGCCAAGGCACTCATCACCACGGGATTGGAAAAATACTTGATTTCCCATACTGGGTTGCTGGCATATGGCAAGCAAGGTAAATAATATTCCCCCATCCAGGAAATAATCCCATCATCGCCGCTTTTATCACCAACAGTATAATAGACCCAATCGTTTCCGGCCGTCCGCTTCAATTGCTCGGCTGGATGGGGCCAGTTAGGCTTAAGTCCACGAATTGATTTGATCTCACCGTTCAGATTAAAACAAAACTCAAAATCTGACGTCTTGATTTCCGAATATTTACCAAACCGCAAAGGAAAGATTTGTTTGACTATTTTATCAGGGCCGGCCTTATTAACACTGATCATTAAATGCTGATGCCCAATAAGATTCATTCATTCCCCTTATGCCATTGTTTGCGAAAACCAACGCCCAACGTCGTGGCTTACCGGCGAGGGCCGTTTTTTTGCCCGAGAGTTACGATTTTTTAAGCAAACCATCGTCTATTATCTGTTGGAAATGCTCTATGACCGTTCGCTCAATAGGCGTATAGGACATTCCCAGATCTTTCTTGCTGTATGAGTTGTCGAATTTGATCTGGATGGCAGCATTTTTGACAACATATTTCCGGGTTAAGCCATGCATCGGTGCTATGAGCCAGAATAAAAATTTAGGGACTTGCCTTCTAGGGAATGGATATTTGTCCCCGAAATGCTTTCGCAATATATTTGCAAGATCCAAAAGCGTTGCTTCTCGACTGACAATGATGTGTCTCCCGCTTGCTTTTTGGCTGAAGCCTGCCTTAATATGTGCTGCGGCCACATCGCGGACATCAGTAATCCCGTTCCACAATTCCGGAACCCCCATTTTATGTGTTCCATTGCCAAGTTGAACCATGAAGCTGATACTCATTGAGTCCTTTCTCTTCGAAAGGGATGGTCCAAGAATCCAACCAGGATTAATTACCAACAGATCCCATTGATCCTGTTCCTTGGCGATGGCCCAGGCCTCTTTCTCAGCAATCGTCTTTGAGTAAGGATAGGGTTGGTGTTCAGCACTGCTCGTTAAGTTCCAATATTTTTCAGTGAAAATACCCGCCTGGGTCAACTCTATGTCTGCGTTATCACCATAAATCGCCGCAACGCTGCTGGTGAGTACGATACGTTTCACCGTTGCATTTCTGTTTGCGGATTCAAGGACATTCCTTGTCCCTTCCTTTGCTGGCCGAATCAATTCTTCTTCCGGATTCTTAATTCCTGTCATAAAAAACGGGGACGCCGTATGAATCACCATTTCGCAGTCGCGCATCGGTCGCTCGAAGCTTCCTATATCCAAAAGATCCGTTTGAAACAGCTTCAATTTTCCTGAGTATTCATTGGCCATGGACGTAAGATGACCGACTTTTTCCGAATTCGAAGGGTCTCGAACAGTTGCGTTAACACAAACTCCCTCTTCCAATAGCCTTTTTATTATCCAAGAAGCGACATAGCCAGCTCCACCGGTAACCAATACCGGTTTTGATCTATCGATCTCGCGCATGAGCCGCCTCCTTTTTTGCGTTGACTCAATATTGTCGAACGGCAGGCATCAGTGGGCGCATGCTTCTCACGATCTACTGAATGCCCTGGTTAGGTGATCTACTTACAATGAAATTCCCCAATAGTAAGGACTACATTCAATGGCCCATGGGGGCGGTCTCGCATTGGAACTACATGCATATCTTCCATGGCCTCAACGAATCGTTTGAAATAACGCATTAATGTGCTTGCATTTGGCAATCGCTCTTTAAGCATAGCATAATTAACGTGAAAAAAATCATTACGCAGATCGCATAGCTGCGTGACAGCCTGATGTGGGCCAGAATCTGAACATAGAGCGTTACTAACTCCAGCTATCGTGGGAAGCATACGTGCTGCATTACCGACCTCTTTAGAAATTCTATGGAACAATTCTGCCTCCCGCCGTACGTCACTATAGAGCGATCGCCAGGCTTGTTCAATGAACCTGCCCCGCTCAAGATCGACCTGTCCCCGGAGTCGATCAGTCAAGGCCAGGTAAAACTCCGGTGGAGAGGCACTGTGAAGCAAACAATACGTACAGAGCGGAAACAGCGCAGCAGCAATCAAATCGTCCGTCACTTCCCGCAATCTGAGGTAAGGCAATGCGTAACGGCCAGCGTCAAGCCGCATGGCCAGGTCGAAGCTCATGCTGGAATACCCAACGCCTTGCCAGCCTGGTCATAATGGTTCCAGATCTTCCCTCTTGCCGTCAACCGATCACACTGCGCCTGGGCCAGATTCTCGCCGATATCCCGATTGGGGGCGTCCAACTCCAAATGGCGTCCCGGGGCTTGCACGTCCCAGAACCTGGCATGCGCTTCCAGCATGTCCTGGGTGCTGAATCCGGTCCCTTTCGTGCGCTGAAAACATAACGTTTCCAACTTGCCTGGCGGTAGAATCTCGCCGGTACATTCGAAGTGCTTCAGTCTGGACCAGTCTTCTTCGAGCAAGTTAATCAAATGTGAATGACCTATGTATTGCCAGTAATGAATGGTTTCGTGGAAGATCACCTGTGACAGCGAATGACGCCAATCTTTCGGACCCGACAGGGCAAAGATATTCGGCGGGGCCCATTGTTCGAGGACATCCACTACCATGGAGACGGAAATATAGCTGCGCCGTGCCGCCATTCCTGTCGTGCCTTTTTTGATGTTGGTCCAAGGCTTCCACGACAGTCAGGTTCTTCTCCATTTTGTCGGCCCGACTCGGCCGATAGCGTCGCCGACGCAGGGGATTTGTAATCGAAAGGAGAACTTTTCGTCACCGACCGGTCGTGCTTGCTATGTTGAACCGAGCCGCGCAGAATCAGAGGATTTCCTTCTGGTGCAAGAATAGTGGAACGAACAGGGTGAAGAATTGAAGTACGGCCCAAAAAATATAGGCTGTAACGGCCAACCTTGGTTCTTCGTTACGCGTAAGATATCTCGCCCAGCCCATATTTTCCGGCAATGAAAGCTTGTTTTCAAGCTCTACAAGATATTCCCGGGCACTATACATGGCCCTGGCATTTCCCCATGCCCGGATGCCGAAAAGAAAGGTGATCAATGCAGGCATCCAGACCAATATCTTGACGGCCGGAAATTCGAAATTCGTCGCGCACCAAGACCAAATGATACCCGTTGAAAGCAATGCGTAGCGCTCGAGCGTCCGGGTTTGAGAGACCCGCTCGTCGTAAGCCTTTCGGATATACTCCGCTTCTTTCATTAAAAATTCAGTAATGTTGTCCTCGCCCCGCATAATTTCTCTCTGCCAGCAAGCTTATACCTGGATAAATTCAATCAAATTCAATACATTGACGCAGTTCATAGTAAAAGGATCACCCCCTGAATCTACTTAAGAGAAAGCTCACTGCCTCACACCCAGCGATTTCACAAAGGCAACGATTTGCCAGCGTTCGTCCAGGGCGATGGTGGTGGCCAGGGCCGGCTGGCGGCCGTTGGGGATGCCGTAGCTGATTTCGTGGAAGAGTCGGCCGACGGGCAGGTTCTGGACGCGAGCGCTGCGCAGATCTTCGGGCTTGGGGGCGAAGCTCTGGCCGACCGTGCCGTAGCCGTCGAAGTGCTGGCCGTGGCACTGGGCGCAGTAGTACTGGTAACCCTGGCGGCCCTGGGCAATGGCCTTGGGGGCGGTAAGGCTGAAACCGGGTTGGAGAGTATCGGGGTCGACGGTGCGGTAGAGCAACTCTCCGCCGGTGAAGGGCACGCTCACGTTGGCCATGACCGGGATCGGCTGTTCGTGGGGTTTGACGGCCGGTGTTTCCCAGATGCGGCCCACCTGGAGCGTCTCGTCGTACAGGGTGATGACGGCATAGGCGGCCAGGGCCACGGCACAAGCGATCAGTGCGACGCATAGTATGCGAACCATCTGTCTACTCCCCCTTGGCGCCCCGGATGTGCTGCGGATAGGGCAGCAACTGGTATTCGGCGTAAGGCGACGACGCCGGAACGTCGGCCACCGGCCGGTAGCTCCAGGTGGGCTGCCCCAGGTCGGACACCACGTAGAAGGCGAAGAAGCCTTTGAAGAGGATGAGGCCCAGCAGGATGGCCAGCCAAATCCAGGTGCGCAACTCGGACTCGAAATGCTGAACCTGCTCCATCATGATATTTTCACCCCCAGCCATCCATGCAACAGGATGTAGAAAAAGCCCCATATGAATGTCCCGGCGATGATCACCATCATGGCCAATGGAAAGGGGGCGTTGCGGTCCTGGATGTCATCGCGGAAACGGCCCACGACCTCGGTCATGCGCCGTTCGGATTCCCCGGTGCGTAAATGGGTGTAGGCGAGCGCCAGGCCGAAGACGACCATGAAGAGCAAGCCGACGAAAAGATAGCCCATGACATGCTGGAAATTGAGAAGGGCGAATAAACGCATATTCCCTCCAATGGTTCGATCGTTGAGACCCCGACCCACCGGCATGTGCGGACGGGATCATACGCCACTGCGTCAGTCCAAATAAAGCGCGTAGAGCAGCACCCCCGCGCTGGCCGCCAGCCCGGCCACGGCCAGGAAGAAAAGTCCGTACACTTCCACACGGTGGACTCGGGATGTCCTGGCCGGCTGTGACTCCAGATCGTCGCGCAGCGGGAGAAATCGCGCCCGCTGCTGGTCCTGGAACTGCCCGGTCTTCAGCGCCCAGAAAAAAACCGCCAGGCTGATGGCCAGTCCGATGCCGATGTAGGCTATGAAATAGGGATAATACATGGTTTATGGCTCATAGGCTGCATCGATGCCGCGCGGTTCGGCGTTGGCATCGCTCTGGTTGATAAAATAGACCGCCACGTAATTGCCCACGTCCCAGATCTTTTCCGATTCGAGTTCGCGTTTGAAATAGGGCATGGCCGTGCCGGTGATGCCGTTCATGATTTGGTAATAGAGAATGCCGCCGCTGATCTCCCGGTTTTTGAGGATCGTGAAGTTGAGCGGCGGCGGGTAGATCCACGGCTGTGCCGGCCCCATGCCGTCGCCCACCGGTCCGTGGCACCCGATGCAAAAATCCTGGTAGATCTTGTGTCCCCTGGCCAGACCCGCCTCGGTAGTGGGATAGGGGTTGGGCACGTCGCGCCACCCCTGGGGGATGTTTTCGTTGAGCCACTGCACGTTGGCGTCCGGCCCGGCCTCGTAGGCGGCGATGGCTTTGGCCTTCCAGTAGTCCTGGCGCGCTATGCGGTGATCGGCATTCTTCATGCCCAGGCTCTGGACATAACGGATCAGTTCCTCGGTTCGGGGCTCGCCCAGAAAGGCGAAGGGCGGCATCAGGGAGAGGGGCCGGGTGAATCGCGGATTGGCGAAATGGGCCCAGTGCCAGTCGTCCGGGTGTTCCCCGCCGGCCTGGGAAAGATCCGGTCCGGTGCGCTGGGAACCGAGCAGGATCGGGTAGTCGGCCACATAGTCGCCGGCCTGGGCGATGCGCTCGGCGCCCAGGCCCCAGTCGATGCTGCGGATCGATTGGCTGTGGCAGTAGACGCATCCGTTGGCGATATACAGATCGCGTCCGGCCGCCTCCGGATCGCTGCGTTCCCGGAAGATCTCCGAAGGCACGGTCTTGCTGGTGTGCACAAACGGCAGGATGATCACGACGAAGACGATGGTCGCCAATATCAGGACACTGCCGACGACAACGGCAAGGGGGGTCATCTTCATGACGGCGCTCCGCTACTGGACCACACGGATCTGACGATGTTGTAGAATCCCAGCACGGCCGAACTGAAAATCAGCAGGCCCAATCCGGCCCGTACCACATAATAGACATGAATTTCAGGCAGCACCCGGTAGACGGTCTCGCCGTTGAGCCAGGCATTGCCCTGAATCAGGCCGGCGATGGTCAGCACGATGGTGAATCCCACCATGCCGATCAGGACCATCCAGTATTGAAAATCGGCCAGAAAGCGGCTGAAAAGTGGCCGGCCGGTCATCTTGGGAATGGTGTAATAGAGTCCGCCCAGGGCGATCATGCCGGCAAAACCGAGTACCCCGATGTGGGCGTGGGCCACCACCCAGTTGTTGAAATGGGTGACGCGCTGCACGTCGGGCAGTGCCATGAACGACCCCTGGATGCTGACGAAGAAGTACATGATCGTTCCGGTGAAGACGAACTTGGCGCCGATGTCGGCGTGTATCTCGCCGAGCTTGCCCCTGGCCGTGTACCAGATATTGATGAGGAAGGCCATGACCGGAATCACCATGGCGATGCTGTCCACGATGGCCACCACCTTGAGCCAGGTGGGCACCGGCACCTGCAACAGATGGTGGGTGCCGATGTGGGTGTAAACCACGATCAGGGACCAGAACCCGAGCAGCGACAGCGTGTGGCTGTATAACGGGTTACGGGTGGCGCGGGGAATGACGTAATACGCCACGCCGGCAGACAGTGGGGTCAACAGCAGACCGAAGATGTTGTGGCCATAAAACCAGAGCAGGATGGCATCCGGGATGCCCACCAGGGCGCCGCTGTCGGGCCGCCAGATGACATTGCCCAGAGTGTAGGTACAGGCCGTGAGGATGCAGCCGGCCAGCACGTACCACACCGAAACGTAAAGGATCGGCTCCTCGCGCTGCTTGACGGTCATGATGAAGTTGAAAAAAATCAGCAGGAAGGCGACCACCACGACCACGTCGATGGACCACACGAGTTCGGCATATTCACGACCCTGCGTCATGCCCATGGCCAGGGTCGCAACCACGGCCACCAGCGCCACGTTCCAGCCGACGGCCGTGAAGACCCCCAGACGCTCGCTGTAGAGCCGGGTGCCGAGCAGGCGCGGTATGTAATAGAACGCGGCGCCCAGCAGACCGGGGGTCACGAAGCCGAAGAGCACCAGGTTGACGTGGGTCGGCCGCACCCGGCCGAAGACGATGCCGCCCAGGTTGGCGGCCAGGTCGGGTGCCATCAATTCCGTGGCGCCGAGCAGCCCGTAAAAGGTCGCCACCATCATCCAGAAACCGGAGGTCAGGCAAAAGGCGGTGGCTGTCGGGTATTTCAAGAGCGGTTTCGCTTCCAATCGAAGATATCTCCTGGGCCCGCTTCGCGGAGCCTTATAAAATCAACGTCATTCATTTCAGATGAATTTCAGCTCGCCTTCATCCGTCTTGTATCGGCGATACCATCTATCCATCGACAGAATTCCTTCGCTTAAAACTTAACACTTAACACTTTAAACTTATTCCCTATCAATCAACTATGACACCCCAGCCAGCAATCCAGGTTGGCCTTCTTCTCCCGGTGGCACTCGATGCAGAAGCCCATCTTGAATCGCTCCCCCTTGAGCCGATCCATCTCCCTGACCTCGCCATGGCAGGATTCGCAGGCGATATCCTTCAGGATATGGCGCTGATGGTTGAACAACACGTGCTCGGGGAGATAGAACACCTTGACCCAGGGCGTGGGGGTGTTGGTGTTGAAATAATCATGTTCCTTCCGGATTTCCGGATGGTTGGCAATGATGTAATTGTGACAGAAAAGACATTTTTCCACCGCCGGCAGGCCTGGATGGTGCGAGCGCGCCACATAGGAATGGCAGAAGCGGCAGTCGATTGCCTTGTGGCCGGCATGCAGACGATGGCTGAACGGAATCGGCTGGGCGGCGCCGACCCGGGTGGCGGGGGATGCGTAGTAGAAAAAGAGAAATCCCAGCGACAATAGGACGCAGCAGGCCACCCAGAAGAGCGGACCGCGGTTGAGCCAGACCATTTGAACGCTATCGCCGAAGGCGGTCAAAAAGCGCATGGGATGCCCCTTGGTGCCGATCAGGATGGCGACGGTCAGCAGGCCGAGCAGGGAAATGGCGGTGATCAGGATCTCCATCAGCGCTTATCCTCCAACCGGTGCGTCAACACCGCGGGAAACTGTCTCAAATAAAATACCACCGACGCGGCCAGAAGCCCCAGAAATCCCAATGCCACCAGCGGATCGATCCAACTCAGCGGCAGACGTTCGACGCCGTGATGAAACACCGGCCCGAGCAGCAGAAAATGTTCCAGCCACATCCCAACGATGACGGCGCCGCAGATCACGACCATGGCCGCCGGGAGAGTCTTGATGCGCTTGTTGAGCAATATCAGGAACGGCGCGATGAAGCAGATCGCCAGCACGGCCCAGGCCAGGAGGCTCCAGGGCGCGGTCATGGTGCGTTCGATGACGTAGGCCGTCTCCTCGGAAATGTTGCCGTACCAGATCACGACGAATTGGGCATAGAAGAAATCGGCCCACACCAGACCGAAAGCGAAGAAAAGCTTGCCGATGTCGTGATAGTGGGACGCCGCGAGACTCAAGCCGGTGCGCCCGCCCAATTGCAGAATCGCCGCGGTGATGATCAGGGCCCCGAAGCCCACGTAGATGGCCTTAACGAAGGAATAAGCGCCGAACAGGGTCGAGTACCAGTGGGGATCCATGCTCATCACCAGGTCGTAGCCGAGCAGGGAGAGCACCACGGCGAAGACGAACATGTAAAGAAACGCGAGCACGGTGGCGCGCCGGTGAAAACGGTCGGGCTCGGGTGGCCGGGTCTGCCAACGGCTGAAAAGCCATTGCGCCACGGGACCGCCGCTTTGCCGGACGGCCAGCTTGAGGCCCAGGACATGATAGAGATAAGCCAGGCCCAAACCATAAAGCAGCAGAAGGCCGATGGCGTCCCTGGTAAAGAGGAATGGCAGGTTGAGCCACACCTCCTTGCCGTGCAGGTCGTGGCCCAGCCAGGGAAAAATGTGTTGGCGTCCGATGAACAGCACCAGGAATAGCACGAAAGACACCGGGAAGAACGAAATGAAGGCCTCGGCCAGGCCGGCCAGCGGGCCGCTCCAGCGGGCACCCACGGCATGCATGAGGGTGGAGAAAAGCACGGCCCCTTGGGCGATGGCCGAAAACAGCAGAAAGCTCACCAGGTAGGACTGCCAGGCTCGCGCGGCGTTGCCCCCGAACAGCTGGGAGACGAAAACGACGAGGCCGGCGGCGGTCAGAAGGCCGCAGAGCACCAGCGGCATGGCCGGCCGTGCCGGAACGTTTGCAGTAGAAGATTTGGGGCCGTAGCTCATGGGGTTGGCCCTCCTTGCGGCGGTTGCCCCGGCTCTACCTGCACCTCTTCGGCGGTCTTGATGTCGGCCCCCTTGGCCTCGAAAAAATGATACAGCCCCTTACATTCACTGGCGTTGCAGCTGGCCAGAACGCCGAATTTGTGGCCGGTAAAGCGGGGATCGTAAAACTCGTCGCGCTTGAACCGCGGCAAACGCGCCTGGGAGATCAACCCCAGGACATTGCCGAAGACAGCGAAGAGAATGGTGAACTCGAAGCCCACGATGAAAAATGGCACCAGGGCCACGATGGGCTTGCCGCCCACGATCATGCCCCAGCGCGCGGACGTGAAGGCGGCCAGCAGAAAGCCGGTGAAAAACCCGGTGATGCCGCCGGCCAGGGTGAACCAGCCCACCTTGCTCTTGGGAGCTTCCATGGCTCCGGCGATCTCGTGGCTGGGAATGGGGCTGTGCACCCGCTCCAGGGTATAGGCCGTGTTGCGCAGCCCGCGGATGGCCGATGCGGCCTGGGTCTCGGTGTCGAAGATCCCCATGATTGAAGCGCGATCAGTCGGCATGGGCACCTCCTTCATGCAGCGTCTCTTTCATTTCTGTCATGGAGACCGACGGCAGATGTTTGACGAACAGGACGAAGAGAAAGAAAAAGAGGCAGAAGCTGCCGATCATGATGCCAAACTCCACCAGGGAGGGGCGGTACAAGCCCCAGGCGTAAGGAAGAAAATCGTGGGCCACGGACCCGATGATGATTACGAAGCGCTCGTACCACATGCCGATATTGACGAATATAGAAATCACGAAAAGCCACTTGATATGGGTGCGAATCGGCTTGACCAGGAAAAGCAGGGGAATGACCGTATTGCAGATCACCATGATCCAATACTCCACGGCATAGTCGCCGAACATGCGCCAGCGGAAGGTCTCCATCTCCACGATGTTGTGGCTGTACCAGGCGATGAAGACCTCGGTGCCGTAAGCGAACCCCACGATCAGACCGGTAAAGACGATGGTCTTGGCCACGCTTTCCAGAACCCGCACGGTGATGATCTTCTCGTAGTGGAAGATCTTGCGCAGGGGGATCATCAGGGTCAGCACCATGGCCAGGCCCGAATGAATGGCCCCGGCAACGAAGTAGGGGGCGAAGATCGTGGTGTGCCAGCCGGGCACCACGCCCAGAGCGAAGTCCCATGACACCACGCTGTGTACCGAGATGACCAGGGGCGTGGCCAGGGCTGCGAAGAAGAGATAGCCGCGGGTGTAGTGGCGCCACTGCTCGTACTCGCCGGTCCAGCCCAGGGAGATGATGGCGAAGATCTTGCGGCGCACGCCCGTGGCCCGATCGCGAATGGCGGCCAGATCGGGCAGCATGCCGGTGTACCAGAAGAGCGAGCTAACGGTCAGGTAGGTGCTGATGGCCACGACGTCGAACATGAGCGGCGACTGGAAGTTGGGCCACAAGGTGCGCTGATTGGGGATGGGCAGCATGTAGTAGACCATCCACACCCGGCCCAGGTGGATAAACGGATAGAGGCCGGCCGTGCAGACGGCGAAGACGGTCATGGTTTCGGCGGCGCGGGCGATGGGATTGCGCCACCCGGCGCGGAACAGATGCAGGATCGCGGAGATGAGAGTGCCGGAGTGAGCGATTCCGACCCAGAAGACGAAGTTGATCAGGTAGGTGCCCCAGTGAACCGGGTTGTTCTGGCCGCCGACGCCGATGCCCGTGAAGATCTGGTAGAGCCAGCAGGCGGCGCCCATGAGCACGCCGCAGAACAGCAGCGCCACGACCACCCAATAGTTGCGGCCCGGCGGCGCCAGGGTATCGATGACGGTGTCGTCGATGGACTGATAGGTGAGTGCGGTTTGGGTCATGGGTGTTAAATAAGGTCTAAAGTGTTAAGTTTAAAGTTTGAAGTGAAGGAATGGGGTCGATTTTGATTTCGAATCTCCTGTCGCCTCTCTTCGTTTGTGACATCTAAAGCTTCTGAACCACTTTCTTCAAATAGATCACCGCCGGCTTGGTGTTCAGATAGCCCATCACCTGGTAGGCCCGCGGGTCTTCGATCTTCTTGCGCACCGCGCTGTCCGGGTCCATCAGGTTGCCGAAAATCAGCGCATCGGTCGGGCAGCTCTGCACACAGGCCGGCACCACCTCGCCGTCGCGGATGTCGCGGTGTTCGTTCTTGGCCTGGTGGTGGGCCGCCTTGATGCGTTGGATGCAGAACGAGCACTTCTCCATCACGCCCTTGCTGCGCACCGTGACGTCGGGATTGAGCTGCAGATTGAGCGGCTCGGGCCACTCCCAGTCAAACCAGTTGAAACGCCGCACCTTGTACGGGCAGTTCTGGGCGCAGAAACGCGTGCCGATGCAACGGTTGTAGATCTGGTTGTTAAGCCCCTCTTTGGAATGGTGGGGCGCGTAGACCGGGCAGACCGATTCGCAGGGCGCGTTGTCGCAATGCTGGCACATCATGGGCAAAAAAATCATCCGGGTGGGATCCTCGGGGTCTTGATAGCGCTCGATGCGCATCCAGGCCATCTCCCGACCTTCGATGATCCGCGCCTCGCCGACGATACCCAGGTTGTTTTCCGCGTAACAGGCGGCCACGCATGCACTGCAGCCGATGCACCGGTCCAGGTCCACCACCATGCCCCACCGATAGCCGTCATGATCGTGGGGCGGATAAATGTCGCGGCTGTGGTCGTAGCCCTCAGGCAGCGGCAGGGTAAGGGGGAAGTCGTTCATGGTGAGGCCTTCCAGCCGGTCGGGCTCGGAGGCTTTGTCCAGCGGCACGCTCAAGGCGATCTTGCGATCATGCTGGATGCGGCTGCCCGACAGGGTGGCCAGGGCCATATTGCCCGCGGACGCGTCGAGACTTTCGACCACGGCCGTATAGTCGGGAGCGCCGCTCTGGGCTTCGATTTGCCCGCCCAGCAGGGCCACGGGATTGACTCCCTGCCCCCGGGCGTAACGTCCCATCTGGGTATGGCCCTGTCCCGCCGAAACCACCACGACCGAGGGGTGAACACCGGGATGGCCGTAGGCTTGCAGCGCGATTTTGCCGTGGGTCGTGGCCACCTGAATTTTCCGGCCGTCCTGCCAGCCACGTGCGGCCATGACCTGAGGGCTGACCATGACCAGCGACTGCCAGGACACCTGGGAAACGGGATCGGGAATTTCGGGGAGCCAGGGCCGGTCGGCGTGGCGGCCGTCGTAAAACCGCAGGGAAGAGACGACCTGGAGCACCATCTTGTCTTCGGCCGGCGGTGCCAGTCGGCCCAGGGCTTGGACCAGCGTCCGCACCGGCGCGGCCTCCAGCAGGGGCACCGGTTTGGATGCCGAACGCCCGGCCACGAACCGCCCCCCGTTTTGAACGAGTTGAAGCCACTGGTCCGGGGAGTCAATGTCGTTTTCGTGTGCGATCCGTTCGGTCAGATAGTGGCGGTAGTCACCCACCGGGCGCCGGTGGTCGGGGAGCAGGTTCAGGAAAAGATCGCCGATGCTGGGCGCCGGGCTGATGCGCCCCAGGGTGGGCTGCAGGGTGGCGGTCATGGCCTGCTTGCTCTCGTAGGCGTCCCATGATTCCAGGGGGTGCTGGACCGGGATGATCAGATCGGCGGCCGCGGCGGTTTCGTCCATGATGGACGCAAAGACCACGGTGAAACAGCGCGCGTCATCGAGCACCTTTTGAACCGGAAGGTCGGCCGGCAATGCATAGAGGGGATTGACCCGGTTCAGCAGCAACAGATCGACCGGCCGATCGGCCAGACGCTGCCAGAAGGCGTTGATCTGCGCCCGGGGAGCGGCGATCTCCACGCGGTGGCGCTGGTCGAAATCGAGGAGCCCGAAATCGGGATCGAGGATGGCGTTGAGCATTAAAACGGCCAGGTCGGCGGCCGCCGAGGCCGCACCGCAGGAGGCAGCCGCCGAGGGCAGGACGAGCGGTCGCCGGGCGCTTTGCAGGCGTTGGGCCAGGATTCTCAGGGTGTCGGCCGCGACGCCGGTCTTTTCGGCCAGGTCGGCCGACCGGTGTCCCGCGCTCGCCTCCATCAAGGCGACACGGAAAGGCCCCGGCAGATCCCGGCCGACGCCGTCGTCCAGCAGCTGGGCGATCAGGGCCATGGCCACCAGGGCTTCGCTGCCGGGTCGGCACATGATCCACTGGTCCGCATTGGCCGCCGTCAGGGATTGATAGGCGCTCACGTGCGCGAAAAAGCCCTTGGTGCCATTGTCCCAGGCGTGCATCATTTTGAATTTGCGGCTGTACTCTACCGGGGAGAGCCAGGTTTCCAGGAAGTCGGCGCCGAATCCCACAATCAGGTCGGCCTGATCGAGATGGTAACCGGGCAATTCGGCCCTTCCGAAAAGCTGATCATGGGCGAATTTGAGCGATTCGTAGGCAAAAGGTTCGAAGATCAGCGGACCGGTGCTGCGATGGCCGGCGAGCACCGAACCGAAAAGGTCGAGCAGATGCCGGCCGGTCACCTCGGACAGCATGGCAACGCGGTCCGGTCCGGAGGCCGCCGCCGCATGGGCCTTTTGTTGAACGATGGTCAGGGCCTGATCAAAGGAGATCTTTCGCCACGTCTCCCTTTCCTTGAGCAGCGGCGCGTGGATCCGATCGGGGTGATACAGCCCTTGCAGCGCCGCATGCCCGCGGGCGCACAGCTTGCCCTGGTTGACCGGATGGAGCGGATTGCCCTCCAGCTTGACCACCCGGCCCTCGCGGTTCTTGGCCAGGACGCCGCAGCCGGCCGGACATTCCCGGCAGGTGGACGCATACCAGGTGGCCTCGCCGGTCACCATGTCTTCGGGTGCTCGCACCAGGGTGTAGAGATGTTTTTCGGGATGTGCATTGCAGCCGGCGGCAAAGGCCACGCTTCCCATTCCGGCCAATTTGAGGAAGGTCCTTCGATCCATACACCCTGCCTGTCGATCCCGCCGCGCGTCGGCAACTGATCCGGTGCGTTCGATCCATGCCGTAAACTTTGCATGGAGACGTGCCGAGGGGGAAACATCGCGTGTGAACGGCGCCGGAAAACGAGCGATATGATTTAAACGGAAAACGTGTTCGAAGCCAGCATGAACGACGACTTAAAATCAGGTAGCAGAAGCCGGACCGTGTTGTCAATTGCTTAAACGGCCAGCCCGGCCTGCTGCATCAGCGGCACCAGGTGGTCGAAGCTCTCCCGGCCGGCCGCCTCGGGCCGATCCACGTAAGGATAAAGCTCCAGGCTGATGTCGCGGGCATACCCGAGCGAGCGCATCGCCTGGAATACGGCCGGGAAATCGACGGCGCCCAACCCGGCGATCAAATGATTGTGCGTACGGTCCGCGGCGATGTCTTCGATATGCATGTGCCCCACCCACTGAAAAAGCTCTTCCAGTGCACCGGCCGGATCTTCACCCGCGCAGAAGAAGTGCCCGATATCGAAATTGACGCCCACCGCATCGCAACGGATCTCGCGCACGAAGGGTTTGATTTCCGATGTCCGTTCCATGAGCAGGTTGGGTTCGGGTTCGATAAGCAGTTGGACGCCCAACGCCTCGGCCCTGGGAATCACCTGGTCCAAACCTTTGTGAAACAGGGCCAGCGCCTCCTTGCGGGTCATGCCCTTGGGCAGTGGGCCGCCCGGGGGAACTGAGATGTTGGCGCAACCGAGAGTGGCCGCAATCTCCAGGCAGGACTGGGTGTGATCCACCCGGATCTGACGCCGCTCGGCTTCCGGCTCGATCCAGGAGGGCAGATAGGTGTCTCCCACGGCAAAGAGGGTGAAGCTGTTGAGGTTGGTCGGTTTCAACTGGTTGGCCGCCAGCCTTGCACTGACTTCGACCAGACGGTCGGTGTCATACTCGGGCGGATAGAGATGGGGCTGGTCGCACATGATTTCCACCCCTTTGAATCCCAGTTCGGCGATCTTGTCCAGCGCGTCCAGAAGGGAAAATTTGACGAAGGCGTTGGTGCTGTATCCAAAAACCATTTCTATTCATCCTGTCGTTTTCGATGGTAGGTCAATCCAGTGGGCCTGAAATCCGTTCGACGATCTGCTTTTCCAATCGGTCGAGAGCCGCCAGCTGATCCTGAAAGGTCAAGGGTGGATGCTCGCCCACCGCCTTTTTGAAGTAAAACCCCAGGTCGGAACAGGGGCCGCCCATGTCGGCGTTCTTCAATGCCGCCACCCAGCGCGCCAGATCGATCACCAGGGGCGCGGCCAGTATGCTGTCCCGACCCTGCAGATTCAGACGCAGGCTCATCGGCATGCCAAAAATACCCTTGAAATCGATGACATCCCAGGCCTCTTTGGCGTCGCCGCGCGGCGGATAGTAATCGATGTGCACCTTGTGGCTGGCCTCGCCATAGGGTTCGCCGACGCGATAGCCGAGGATTTCATCCAGCAGGTGGGTCTTGTTCCGCAGTTTGCCGCAGGCCCGGTCCGGATCCATCAGATTCCGGCCATCGGCATTGCCAAGAATATTGAGGCTGTACCAACCATCCACGTACAAGGAACGTGCCTTGAGCGCCGACGCCAGCACCACCTTCAGGTAGGTCTGGCCGGTCTTGCCATCCCTTCCCGCCAAGGGAATGTTGCGCAACGCCGCCTCGCGGCAAACTATCGGCAATTCGACGGTGTTGGGGGTGAAGTTGACGACGGGGATTCCCATCAACACGGCGGCCAGGACATAGCCCAAATCGGGAAGGGCCGGTTCGTCCATCCGGGCCAGGTCGTCCAGGGATTGGAGTCGGTGGGCCTGCCCGAAATCGCAGGCCGCGGGCAGCAAATTGACCAACACCGGTTGCGCACCGGGATGAGCGGACAGAAAGCGGCGCATATCCTGCTGAACCGCCTCCACCTGATCGGCGAGACGGGCATTGTTCTCCGGCGCGGGCCGCACTTCGACTCTGGCCAGGGCCTCGGCGTGCGGCCGCCATCGCGACAGTGGGATGACGCCGTGCCGTTCGAGTGAACGGACCAGGGGGGCCGGATCGGTATCCCAGCCGGCCATCCGTATCAACTGGGGAACGCCGCATCCCTGAAGTCGGTCTCTGGTCGTCAGGCCGGACATGATCGGGTCTGGATCTGTGGACATCTGTGCAATGGCGGCGGCCAGGGTGGTGCCGATGGCACCGTTGGCCCCCGCCACCATGAGCAGGAGTTCGCGTTCAGCGGTCTGATGTGTCGGTATCATCGTGGGTGTTTCCGTAGTGGTGGACCGATTTTCGCGTTTCGCACAGCGCGGCACCGCTCTTTGACCGGCCGACTGTGCGAGTGCAAAAATGCGCGCCATCGCCCCCCGGCCGGGCAACGACGGCGCCCATGACTGGATCGTGTCAATTTCGTGGGCGGTTACTCCACCGCCCCGCTGATGACAAAACCCTTGGTCGTCCCGCCCGTGGAAGAAGAGGTCCCGGCGATACGCGCCAGGTAGGCGGGGCCGAGTTTTTCGATATGATCGCCGATGTTGTCGAAGTAATTGTAATGGGACTGTTCCTCGTCGATGATGGTCTCGAAGAGTTTCATGCTGGTGCTGTCCCCGTTCTCGCGGCAGATAAGAAGAAATTCGTTGTAGACGTCGATGGTATGGTCTTCCAAGTCCGCGTCGAAGGGAAAAATGGCTTCAACCGGTTGGCCCTTCTTGGTCTTGGCGGCGGGTTCGGTCACCGGTTCGCCGCCCAGTTCCTTGACGCGTTCGGCGAACATTTCGGCATGGCGCATCTCGTCGATGGCGATCAGTTTGATGTTGGCCGCCAGCTGGCCGTAATCCATGTCGTCCAGGTTGTAATGCTGGTTCATGTACTGGGTGATGGCCTGCAGCTCCATGGCCCGGGCCTTGTTCAACACATCGATGACCTTGGCTTTCTTGTCGTTTTTCGCGGGTTTCGGCATGGTGGGTATCCTCCTTTAGATGCGTTCGTTTCAAAAACGGATGCGGCAATCGGCCGGTCCGGAAGCGAGTCGGCCCCGTGGGGCCTCCGCCTCACCGTTCGTTGTGCGGATTGCCGTCCGGATTATACTTCAATTCATCGAAGTCGATGTTTTTGGCCGCCGCTTCGATTTCTTCCCAGGGGATCTCGGGTAACGAGCGGCGGTCGGGCCGCAGACGACGGGCGTCCCTCAGGTAGACATGCACGATCTCTTTGCTGCTCTTGATCGTGTTCCAGTGCACGAGCACCCGTATGCAGCGCGGCAGGCCGCCGGGCACCTGCATTTCGTGCCCGCAGAGCAGGGCCGCATCATACCAGCCCAACTGGCGGGCCGCCAGAGCCGGATAGGTCGCCGTCAAATCCACCGTGGTCGAAAAATAGGCGCTGGCCACATCTTCGGGGTCGACCCCGTTGGCGCGGATCATGATGAACAACATCTCGCGAGTGGCCTCGAGGATGGCCTCGCTGCTGTTTTCGGTCACCGTGGTGGCGCCGCGAATACCACGGCACCTGACAGCCGGCGGATGACCCTCCCCGGCTTGTACCTTACCCGTCATCGCCCCCTCTACATGTTTCCTGTCGGCACCAGCGAGCAAATAGATAGATAGCACACTATCGGGTGCCTGTTAAAGTGATGTTTTTCGCCGATCCCGCCGATTCGAGCCATGCGCCATCAAACGTGCAGCGCGCGTCGCTGGCCGTCGATCTCGATGGTGGTCTTCGAGTAGGTCAACTTTTCGACCATGCGGCCATCCCTGAAATGCATCACGTCCACGCCGCGTCGTTTTTCCAATTTGCCTTCAAAGCCCTTTTCCCGGCACGGCCATTCGAGCCGCCATCGAAACAGCACCTTTTGCCCGGTCTCGTCGATGAAAAGGTCTTCATGGATGAAGCTGAAATCGCCCTGGGCAAACCAGGGACCCCATGCCTGACGCAACTTCTCTTTACCCCTGGCCTGGCCTCCGGTCCAGTTGTCGAAGACAATATCCTCGCTCATCAGGGCCAGGACGCCTTCCAGGTCGTAATTGGCCCAGGCGACGTTCCAATTCTCGATGGCGCGTTGCAACGCGTCTCTAGACAGCTTCATGGCGGTCTCCTTCCGCAAATGGGTTTCAATGTGTTGAATGAATGCCTCGGCCCCTTCCGGACAGGTGATGGTCCAGACCGGCAAATTCGTGAAAGGCGTCAGATCGGCACATGCGGTGGGGCACCCCTGGACGGCCAGGACGAGATTCAATTCCCCGCTGTCCGGCCTCACGAAAACGGCATCCGGGGCGATGCGCGCCGCGATCTCCTCGACCAGAGCGACGCGATCGTAATCGGGCGTGCACCCGCCGCAATACTTCAAACCGATCTTCAAAGGGTGGGCATCACGCATCTTCGATGCCGGAAAGCTTTTGGGCCGCCCGCTTCTTTTCTGCCAGGTTGACCAAGCGGGAGATCATGATGCGCTGGGCCTGGGGCGATCCGGCCCCGTGCATGGACTCGGTCAGATAACCCACCGCCGCCGTTCCCAGGGTGAGGTTTTCGATCAAACGCAGGATGCGCATGCGGTTCATGGTGGGCACGTCGCAATCGCCGGCATAGTATTTTTCCAACCACTTGGCGGTCGCCGGCGCCTTGAAATCATCCTCGGCCGGCATGGTCACCATCAGGCCGCCGGCGATATCCTGGGCCAGGCGGGCGATCTCGTATGGAAAACGGGTGACGTTCTGCTTGTGCACGTTGGCCAGGAGCTTGTCTACCGCGTAGGTACCGCTCGGCTCCTTATGCCCTTCACTGGCGCAGGAGATGCAGCCGCAATAGAGGGTTTCGTTGAGATGGTTCATCTCGATGATCTTGTCCTTGACGTGCGATGCGCGCTCGACGCCGTTATATTCGGCCACGGTCTGGGCCGCGCCGATGAGCACGTCGCCGACCCCGACCTTGCAGGCATAACTCTGGCGGTGATAGGCGGCGAAGTTTTCCACCAGGCTGCCGGCGAATTCATACTCCTTGTACATGAACACGCGCTCCCAAGGCACAAAGACATTGTCGAAGACCACCAGGGCCTCGTGACCTCCGAAAAAGGGATTTCCCCGATCCAGCTGCCCGGCCTCCAATTTGCGCGTGTCGCACGACTGGCGGCCCATAATATAGATGATGCCCTCGGCATCGCTGGGCAGGGCGAACGAGACGGCATAATCCTTGTCTTCGGCGCGCATGGCGATGGTGGGCATGACAATGACCTCCTGGGAGTTGACCGCACCGGTCTGGTGGGCCTTGGCACCGCGCACCACGATGCCGTCGGCACGCTCCTCAACCACGTGCAGAAACATGTCGGGGTCGGTCTGCTTGTGGGGCGGCAGGCCGCGATTGCCCTTGGGGTCGGTCATGGCGCCGTCGCAGGTCAGATCGTTTTCCTGTACATAGGTCAGATAGTCGATGAAGCGCTTGCAATAGGAGGTCCCATGCTTCTGGTCGATGTCGTAGGTGACGATGGACAAGGCGTTGAGCGCGTCCATGCCCACGCAGCGCTGAAAGCAGCAGCCCGTGGCCCGGCCCAGCAGGCGTCCCATTTTGCTCTTTTTCACCAGGTCGTCGATGTTCTGGTGGATATGGGTAAAGCGGTTGATCCGCTTGCCGGTGATGTGCGACGTGGCGGTCATGATGTCTTCGTACTCGGGCCGCATGGCCATTTCGTAGGTCTTGGCCACGGCATTCATGGAGGGACGAATGATCGGGTCGTCCACCACGTTTTCGATGCGCTTGCCGAACATGTAAACCACTAGGTTCAGGCGGCGCAGGCTCTCTTCGTATTGTTGGGGAGTCATCATGGCGATTGATTACCTTTCCATATGGATTTCAACAGGTTGTTGTTATGTTGCGAGGGAAGGCACCACTATAGGAGCAAACGAATCGGCATGTCAAGGCGGCGCCTATTTCTTCAGGGATTCTAACTGAAATCTATTCATTAAACCCGGCGTGGATGGAACAGGTGGCCGATGCCACACGCCAAGCGGTCAAGTGTCAGTAAAAGGCACGGCGGGCGGCCCGGAAACTCGCTGCGCTCAAACAGTCTGGGCCGCTTGTCCGCCGTTTGCATTTAACTGGCTCTAGGACCGCAGGCTCACGTGGCCCTGGCCACCTGCTCCACCCACGCCTGCCATGTCCGTTGAGATGCGAATTGTTATATCAAAATACTTTTGGAAAACGCACCATTCAGGGTGAATCGCATTCCATTAGAATTGCTGCTATTTCTTGCGCCGAGCGGCCAGCTGGGCCTGCAGGGCGTCGATGCGCCGGTGGTTGTCTTCGGAACCGATGTAGCTTCTGAAGAGCCACTCCTGCAGGCGCAGGGCACCGTCCAGGTCCTGGTCGAGAATCATGTTGCCCAGCTGTTTGGTCTCCTTGAGGCAGCCGCGATCGTAAGCGGCCATTTCAACGGCGATGCGATCCACCGCGGAGAGCAGCTCGCCTTCGGGAAACACCTTGCTCACATAGCCCATGCGCTCGGCCTCGCGGGCATCGTAAATCCGTCCGGTCAAGGCCACCTCCTTGGCCCGGCCCAGACCGATGATTCGCCACAGAGGGTCCATGATCGGGGTCAGGGAGAGCACGATTTCACGCTGGCCGAACTTGGCCCGCTCGGAGGCGTAGCGGATATCGCACATCATGGTCAGATCGAACCCGCCAGCGATGGCCGGACCGCCCACGGCGCAGATCACCGGCTGACTGCAGAACAAGATGGCGCGGTATGCCCGGTGGAAAAGCGCCGTATAGCTCTCATTGGAAACTTTTTCGAGCTTGCGGATCTCGTTGAGGTCGAAGCCGGCCGAAAAGTAACGCTCCCCGCCGGTAAAGACGATCACATGGACATCCCCCCTGGCACTCAACTCGGTAAAGAGGGTCTCGACCTCCACAAGCACCTCGGGCGACAGACTGTTTCCCTTGTCCGGCCGGTGAATCGTTACGGTCGCCACCCTGGACGCCACCGAAAGCAACAGATGCTTCATCTCCATCATTCCCCTCCTTTGGAAAAAGTGTCCTCAACACACCCCCACCCCGTACACCCGGCGACCCGATCAACACTCAAAACGCAAACCGCCCGATCCGGGGGATGTTTCCGGAGATCGGGCGGCATCAGCGTCTAAGCGACAGGTCCGAGCGGCCTGCTACTTCTTGGTATAGTCGTACCAGCCCTTGCCGGTCTTTTCGCCGTAGTGGCCCTGTACATATTTTTCCACCAGGCTGGGGGTGGGCAACTGGGAACGATCACCGGTGGCCCGGAAGGCCTCCATGCCCATGATGTAACTCAGGTCGATACCGGTGAGATCGTTGAGACGGAAGGGGCCCATGGGATGTCCGGCGCCATAGACACACGCCTTGTCGATGTCTTCCACGGAGGCCACACCCATTTCCAGGATCCACATGGCTTCGCGTGAAATGGCTTTGAAAATGCGGTTGAGCAGAAAGCCGTCGACCTCTTTTTTCAGATGGACCGGCACCTTTTCCAGCTTCTTGCACAGGTCCATGGAGATTTCTCTGGTTTCATCGGAGGTATGGGGTCCCTGTACCACTTCGACCAGTTTCATAACCAGCGCCGGGTTAAAAAAGTGCAGGTTGCACACCTTGTCGGGGCGTTTGGTGGCATCGGCGATTTTGGAGCTGACGATGAACGAGCTGTTGGTGGCCAGAATGGCGTGCGGGGGGGTGAATTTGTCCAGGTCGGCGAAGATCTTGCGTTTCAGGTCCAAAATCTCGAGGACCGCTTCGATGACGTAATCGGCATCCTTGCAGGCCTCCTGAAGACTGGAGGTGAAGGATATGTTCGCCCGGGCCTGTTTGGCCTGCTCCTCGGTCAGTTTGCCTTTTGCCACGCGACCGGGCAGGTACTTGTCCACGAAAGCTTCGGCCTTTTTAAGAATATCTTCCTTGATATCCGTGCAGACCACTTTGAAACCCTGGATGGCGCTCAAGGTGGCGATCTGGTGCCCCATGTTTCCGGCACCGACAACAACGATTTTTTTGACATCCTCGATCTTCATGACATCCTCCTTATGTGGTGAATAAAGTGAAGGGAATTGATTTGCCCCCCAAATTTTTGTCAGCCGAACCCAGCGAACCAGATGAATCAAGGGAGAACAATGATACGCGCACACGCCGGTGAGTCTCTATCCGAGCGAACGTTCGATTTTATAGCACCACCCTTATGGCCAGGTCAAGGCGAGATAAAGGTATTTAAAAAATCAAAATCGGGCCATTCGCCATTTGTGGATGGGCATGACCTAAACTTTCCGGCAGGTTGGGTCAATAATAGTAAGGGGGGTCGCGTGGTCTGCGACGACCCCGGAAAACGGCAACTATAAATTTGGAAAAACTATGATTTTTCAAGGTGATGTCAGTAAATATCATCCGGCCGACGCGCTCATGTTCCTTTCCCAGTTGAGTCTGAGCGGTGTCTTGTCCGTTGCCTGCGGCCCACAAATGTTGACCCTGGCGTTCAATGACGGCCATTTGATCGATGCCCAGTCGGCGGCCGGCGATGAAAAAATATTGGGGGCGCTGCGAAGCCAACGGGTGATGACCGACGACCAGGAGCGGCAAATCCGACATGTCCGGGCCGAAACCGGCATGCCGGTCCGCCAGGTGCTGGCGGAACTGGAGCTTTTCCCTCTGGCACAGATCAAAAAAATCCTGGAGCTGGGTATCAGCGAGGTGCTGCTGGAATTGTTCATGCTTCAGGAGGGTCAATTCCACTTCACCGATACGCCCGTGGATCCGGATGGGTCTGGCATCAAGTTGGACACGGGCGCCGCGGCCATCAGAATGCTCTCCCATGCCGACGAATTGCGCAGCTTTGAAAAGTCCATCGTCACCCTGGACCGCAGGATTCAAGCCAAGGCGGCTCCTGAGGCACGCATCGCCGCCCTGTCGAGCGAGGAACGGGCCTTAGTGCAGCTTGCCCTCAAGGCATCGAGCGTACGCCACCTCATGCAACAGGCCCCTGTCTACACCCATCGGGCCATGCAGTCGGTCGAAAAGCTGCTGACGGATGGCGTATTCGTCCTGGGGCCGCTGTCCGAGAAGGAAAACATCCCTGCGCACTCGGCCTCGGCCACCTCTGTGGACCCGCTGTTCGGCGCCTACAAGCAGGCATTCAAGATGCTGATCCGCACCGATGAGGTGCTCAAAAAGGTCGAGGCGGTCATCGGCTTCTGCAAAAACTTCTATGACGGCATCCTGATCCTGACGGCCAAGGAGCAGCGAGTGATTCACTGCAAGATGATCACCATCGACAAAGGCCGGAACATCGGCCAAAAAACGATCAAAGGCGGTCTGGGTACCATTGCACAAGACCCTATGTTTCAGGCCGTGCAGCGCACGGGCATCGGCTTTTTCGGAAAAATTTTTCAGTCCCCGCTCATCGACCGGGTGACCGAAACCCCGGCTGCCGGCGAATGCGCCCTGCTGCCCATCGTCAACAAGCCCCAGCTGTCGATGTTCTTCTATGCTTTTTCCGCGACCCAATACCCGGGGCTCTCACCGCATCACTATCTCGAGCTGTTGTCGTGGCTGATCACGCCCTCGGACAAAAGCGCGGGAAAGATCCCATCCCCGAACTCGGTCGGCGCCGAATCCGGCCCACCGTCGCCGGCCGGGACCTCATCCCGGGATGTGGCGGTGCAGCTGGTGGCCAAAATTGAAGAGCTGCCGCCCTTGCCCGCCATGGCCTCCAAGACGCTGCAATTGCTTTCCGACCCGGAAACGGACATGGAAACGGTGGAAAAAACCCTGGCCCACGACCAGGCCCTGGTGGCCAAGATCATCAAGGTGAGCAATTCCGCACTTTATGGCGGCTATCAAAAGGCCAATACGCTGCGCCAGGCCCTCACGCGTTTGGGCGCCAAAACGACGAAGAGCCTGATCCTGGCGGCCTCGACCCGCGGCTACTTTTTCAAGGAGCGCAAGGGCCTGAAGGCCTGGGGCCCGATTTTATGGCAGCATTCGGTCGAGTGCGGCTTCGCGGCGCGCCGGATCGCGGCGGCCTGCCGCTATGAGGATCCTGAACAGGCCTTTATTGGCGGCATCATGCACGACATCGGCAAGCTGGCCATTCTGATGGTGGATGACAAGAAGTTCATGGAAATCCAGAGGGTACAGATTACGGAAAACATCACCGACCTGGTGGCCGAAGCGGAGATGCTCGGGTCGACCCATACCGAACTGGGGCGTCTTCTCATGGAGAAGTGGCGCATGCCCGAGGCGGTCCAGGTCTGCACCGAATTCCACCATGCTCCCGATCGGGCCGGCAGCCACACCGTTCTGTCGGCCATCGTGGCCTATGCCAACCATCTCAGCCACACCATCGGCCGCCATCCCCAGCCCGAAACCGAAAAGAGCCTGGCTCAGACCGAACATTTGCTGAAAATCATGGGCCTGTCACCCGAGCAAAATGTCTCGCTCATGGAAAAAGTGCGCGCCGATTTTGAAAATACCGACATGGTCGATTGATCGGTCACAAAAAAAGGGCCTGCGCAAGCAGGCCCTCGAACAACGAAACATGCTCAAAACCATCGACTAATCGATCTTGGTGTCCAGCGGAAGAATGCCCGCCGCCACCTTGGCCCGCATTTCATATTGCTTCAACGGCGATTCGTGCAGAATCATCATCTTCTGCGCCGCCATGGAACCTTCGGCATGTACGGTGGTGACCTCGTGGAAGGCCGACTCGTGGGAAGCGACATGGCGCATGGTTTCATGGATCATGAGCAGACGCTCCTCGGTCGTGCTGTCGGCCGTTCCGCCCAGATAGTGATCCAGGTAATCGTGGATCTCGGGGTTGTCCCAGTCGCGCTTGTCTGGCGAGGTGGCCAGGATGCCGCCGCCGATATCCTGAATCAACTTGACGAACTCGTGATACTTGCTGGCGAAATGGAGCTTGGCCATGTTGGCGATCAGGGGGTTGGGCACCGCGATGTCACCGAACATGACCGGTTTCATGGCAGCGGCATCGGCCAGGGCGCGCAAGGTTTCCACGTAGGCGGCGATATCGGCCAGCTTCTCGCGGATATGGCCCACCTTGAACAGGCCGTTGTACTTGGCCATGGCCACGGCACAGCCGGCCATGACTTCCACGTTGGGCACCTTGTAGCTGATGGCCGTGAAACGATGGAAGGTGGCAAAGGTGTAGGCGATGGCCATGGAGTACTGCCATTCGCCGCACATGAAGACGCGATCCCAGGGCACGAAAACGTTGTCGAAGACGATCATGGCCTCGGTCAGCTCGCGCACCGGCCGATCAGCATGGAACTCCTTGTCCGACCAGGGGCCGCGGCCATTGCGGCAGATGAAGGTGATGCCCTTGGTGTTGGCCGGTATGGCAAAACTGACCGCGTAATCGGCTTCGTTCTCACGCATCTGACGGGTGGGCACCACCAGGATCTCGTTGGCCGCCGGCGCGCTGGTGATGTGGATCTTTGCGCCCTTGACGATGATGCCGTCCTTATTCTTGTCCACCACATGTAAATAGTAGTCCGGATGTTTCTGATGCGCGGGCTCTTTGGAACGATCGCCCTTGACGCAAGTGATCGCGCCGCAGGTGTGCAGATCGTTCTTGCGCAGATGCTCGAGGAAGTTCTTGGCGTTCTCCTCGTATTGCTTGTTGCCCATCTGCTTGGCCACGGCCATGGCCGCGTTCAGGCAATCGGTGCCGATGTCTTTGCCGAACGGCAATCCGCCGGTCTTGCGCATCAAGGTGTGGATGGCCTTGGTGCGATTGGCCAGGTCTTCCGGTGTCTTAGGCGTGACGAAAAAACGATTGATCGGTTCGCCGGTCTCCGGGTGTTTGGCAATCAGCAAATCCTTTGTCGCCTGGTCACCTTTCTGGGCGAGTTCATAGGCGGCGCCGATGGTTTCCACGGTAAGGCCAAGGACGCGGTGTTTGGTGATGTCTTCCACCCGTTCGCCGCTGATATAGACTTTTCTCCCATCCCGTAAACTTTCCCTGTACTCCTCAATAGTACGAATCCCCATAATGCGCCCCTTTCTTTTTAAGGTGTCCGTTAGACCGACCCTTGGACTGCCATCGCCGGGCCACAGGAAAAGAGTGAAATTGGCACTGGCCGGGCAGGCAAGGAAGGAATGCAACCATACCCCTGCGGCTCGATGTCGCATATCCAACAGAACAAACTGAATGAATGTATAATGATATAACAGTTTATGAAAGCGTAAATAGCGCCCATCCACAAATGGCCAATTTGGCTGGTTCTGGATGCGTACTGACAGATAGCGACGGATTCATCTTCGAGGAGAGGCAGCCGACCTGCGCCATATTGGCTCGTTCACAAGTTCAAACTATGACATCCGATAGGGATATCAAGTCCGCCAAGGCAGGGGAGATAGACCGGCAGGCCACCGGTCCATGACAGAACGCCTGTTGATGGGGTTTATGGTAATTGGATGCCGGAAGCGGCTTCTCCGGAAATGCCCAGAGCTTGGGAACGGTGGTCGGCGCTGCACCCCCGAACCGTATAGCGGCCGTCTCGCAGGGCCTGGGCGAGTTCCGACTCGGTTTGAAAGAGATCCTCGAAACAGGTGTAGGCGTTGCCGATGGCCTGTATCCCATGGGCATCCGATCCGCCGATACCCGGCAAGCCCATCTGCCGGGCCGCCCACTGGGCGCGCTCGTTTTTATCGGACCGAACACTGCCGTTGAGGGTTTCGATGGCGGCTATTCCCTTTAATCCGAAAATCCGGTCGCCCATGGCCCGACTGACCATGCCTTCCTGGTAGGGGTGGGCCGGCACCGCGGCACCGCCTCTGCGATTCACCCAATCCACGACCGTTTGCATGGGCAGACCGGGCAGTAGATCGCCCCGGCCCGCCGGCACGCCGTAGATTAACAAATGGCCCTCCTCGGCACGATACTCCAGGCCCCTGAAAATGGGAAAATTCTCCTGCGCTGCAATTTGAACGAACGGTGCGCTCAGGTCGTAGGCATGATGTTCGGTGATGCACACCGCATCCAACCCCACCTGCCTGGCCCTCCCCACCACCTCGTCAGGCCGAATCGCCGAGTCGCCCCCCAGTAGCGTGTGAATGTGTAAATCGATCTTGAGCATGTCGCTATTGCCGCCTTATTTTCACTTCATCAACATTTGAGCGTTTGGGCTTTTTCCTTCTGCTTTTCCATTTTGCGCAGTCTGTTTCGCTCGATCGCCTCGTTGTTGCGCCGACAGGCCTCCTCGGAGTCGAATCGCACCTCGGGCACGGCCCTGGGGCGATGGTTCTCGTCCAGGCTGACGAAGGTCAAATAGGCCGAGGCGATGTGACGGACTTCGCCGGAGAGCAGATTCTCGGCTTCGACCCGCACGCCGATCTCCATGGAGGAGCGACCGACATAATTCAGGCTCGCCTTGAGCGTCAAGAGTTCACCGACAAAAGCCGGGTTGTGAAAATCGAGCCGATCGATGGAAGCCGTCACCACGTTGGCCCGCGCATGGCGGTAGGCGACAATGCCGGCGGTATTGTCGATGTGTTTCATGATGACGCCGCCATGCACATTGCCCGCCGGATTGGTGTCCGCCGGCATGACCAGATAAGAGACGACCAGGCTGGTATCCTTGGCGCTTTTTTTCTCCATAGCAGTTTCCTCCACATTGACCTTGCTATTTTGTGTTCCACGATGTGAATCAGGAAACCTATTGACCCGACCCCTGTTTGGCAAGAAAAAAGCTGCCCCCAGAGAAAAACAAGCGGCGACCGTCGATGCGGTGCCGCGAGATATGTTCGACCATATCATATGCCTTTTGACATCCACAACTCATTATGGATTGACTCAGCAAACGATTGACCGTATGCTTGAACTCTTCAACAAAGCTATCATTCACGTTCCATTTCAAGCCCATGGACCGAGTCGCGGAGATCAGGTTCGCGCCCGGCCAACGACGCATAAATGAGGTGGCTGAATGACCTTACCAGCCCGTGCCAAAGCATCGACAATTGCCTCGCCCGGCGTTCCATCCACGGGGATCGACGCATCGAACGGCCATTACCGGATTGATCCGGCAAGCTTGGGGATTGCATCACCACAAGAAAAAAGGAGGAGAAAATGAAGAAGAAAATGATCCAGCTGATCATGGGGTTTCTGGTTTTACTCCTGGCGGCACCTGGTTTCGCGGCGGATACTATTTCCATCGGCTACACAGGGCCATTGAGCGGCGGTGCGGCCAAATACGGCAACAACAACCTGCAGGGCATCCAGCATGCCATAGATGAAATCAACGCGGCCGGTGGCATCACCGTGGCCGGCAAACCGTACACCTTCAAGTTGACGGCCCTGGACGACAAGTACAAGCCCGCGGAAACCGTTGCCAACGCGAGGCGGCTCATGTCCACCATGTCGCCCAAACCCATCGCCGTTTTCTGTCCCCACAGCGGCGGCATTCTGGCCATGGAACGCTTCAACGAAACCGAAGGGTTCCTCATGCACGGTTATACGGACAACGTGGCCGTCATCAAGCAGGGCAACAAACTGGTGGTCAAGGCGCCCATGTCCATGGCTTTCTACAACTCGGGTCCGGTGGATATCGGCTGGCAACGCGGCTACCGCAAGGCGGCCCTGCTCTGCGGCTCCCACGAAGCCGGCAAAATGGCGGAAAAGCTCTTTATCGCCCAATGGAAGGATAAAGGCGGCGAAATTCTCGAGGTGGCCAGTATCGATTTCAAAACCGTGACCGACTTTTACCCCTACCTGACCAAGGCGCTCTCCAAGAACCCGGACTGCATCTACCTGTATGGGCCATCCGAACCGTCGGCCATGATCGTCAGCCAGGCGCGCGAACTGGGTTTCAAGGGCGGCTTTCTGCTCGGCTCACAGTGCAAGATGGACGAAATGGCCAAGATCGCGCCCATGGAGGCGTTGAACAACTCGGTCGGCGTATGCCCGGTGGGCATGATGCCCCTGCCCCTCATGCAGAAGTACAATGCCAGCTACAAGGCCAAATTCGGTGAGGATGCCATTCCCACGTCGGAGTCGGCCTTCAATTACGAGGTTATGTACATCTTTGCCGAAGCCATGAAGAAGTCCGGCACGGTCACCGATCCCTACAAGATCCGGAAGGCGATCGAGGATGTCCTCCCGGTGGGCGATCACGCCATTCGCGGCATGTACAAAGTAACGCCGGAGGGTCAGTTCATCTCCGGCTATTTCGCCATCCAGATCCTGGACGGCAAGTTCACCGACCCCATCAACATCGATCCGGCTCCGTGGTATGAAAAATACGGCGCCACCTGGATGCCGGAATAGCCCCACGGCCCGTTTGACCAGTGCCCGTGCACAAATAGGCAACCATTTGTGTATGGGCACTGACGAGAAAGCGCCCGGCGGCATCTTGACAGCGGTCACCGCCGGGCTTCCATTCCGCAGCGAGGCAACGCATGGATCTTTTTTTGCAGCAGGTGATCAACGGCATCATGGTCGGCAGCGTCTATTCGCTGGTGGCGCTGGGGCTCACCATCATTTATGGCATTCTGGGCGTTCCCAACTTCGCCCATGGGTCGCTCTACATGCTGGGTGCCTATTTCTCGTTTCTGCTGGTCACAGCCGGCGGCGTCAACTACTGGCTGGCCATTATCATCTCCATGGCCGCTCTGACCGTCATCGGCATGGTGATCGAGCGCATCGTTTTCCGGCCGCTGGTCAACGCCCCCCATCTCAACAGTTTCATCGCGGCCATCGGCCTGATTTATGTCATCGACAACGTGGCGTTGATCGTCTGGGGCCCCGATTTCAAACGCTTTCCCCCCCTGTATGACCAGCTGTATCACTTCCTGGGCGTGACCATCACCCTGCATCGCATCATCATCGTCATCACGGCGGTCGTGCTCATTGTTTTGCTCGAGCTGTTCATCAAGAAAACGACCATCGGCTCGGCCATCGAGGCCACGGCCCAGGATCGGGTGGGCGCCCGACTTTCGGGCATCAACGTCACCCGGGTGGACATGTGGACTTTGGGTCTGGGCACCTCCCTGGCGGCCGCTGCCGGCGCGCTCATCGGGCCGATCCTGCTGGTCTACCCCGCCATGGGCGGAGCGGTGACCCTCAAGGCGTTCGTCATCATCATTCTCGGCGGCATGGGCAGCATCCCCGGCGCGATCCTGGGCGGCTTCATCCTGGGGCTGATCGAAAGCATCGGCGGGGCCTACCTCACCACCAATTACCATGAAGTCCTGGCATTCGGCCTCTTGGTCACGGTTCTGGCCATCAAGCCGACCGGGTTATTCGGAAAGGCACACTGAAAGTGAACACATCGCCCCTGAGACCCGGCTTTTTGATACCGGCAGCCATCATCCTCATGGCCGTCGTCGCTCCGTTGCTCTCCGAAAACCGATACCTTCATCATTTGATGATCATGGCCTGCGTATGGGGTATCGCGGCCACCGCCCTGAATCTGGTCATGGGGTATGCCGGCCAGGTCAACCTCGCCCACGGGGCTTTTTTCGGCATCGGCGCCTATACGTCGGGACTGCTCATGCTCAAACTGGGCATCGGGTTCTGGATCGCACTGCCCCTGGCCTGCTTGACCGCCGCCCTGTTCGGACTGCTCATCGGCATGCCGTCCCTTCGCACCAAGGGCGCCTATTTCGCCATCGGCACGCTCTGTTTCAATGTCATCGTCACCGTGATCATCGACCGGTGGGAGAATCTCACCGAGGGACAGCGCGGGCTGCTCGGTATCCCGCCGCCATCGGCGATACCTCTACCCTATGGTCTGACGGTCCGCTTCGACAACAACATGGTGGCCACCTACTACCTGTTCCTGATCATGCTGCTGCTCACCCTGTTCGTGACCCGGCGCATCGTCATCTCTCTGATGGGCAAGGATTTCCGGGCCGTCAAAGGCAACGAGGAGTTGGCCGCCTCCATCGGCATCAACCCATTTCGAACCAAATTGATCGCCTTCGTGACCAGTACCTTTTTCGCCGGACTGGCCGGGGGGCTCTACGCCTCTTATATCGGATTTCTCAGTCCGGACATCTCCGATTTTCACGTCACCTTTGAAGTACTGATACAGGTGATGTTCGGCGGCATCGGCACGATGGCCGGCCCGATCATCGGTGCCACCATTTTGCCGGTGATTTCAGAGACCCTGCATGCACTGGCCGCCTACCGGATGGTCGCATACGGCATCATGCTGATCGCGGTCATCATCTTTTTGCCGACAGGGATCATGGGCGGTTTAAAAATCGTGTGGACCAAGTGCATCACCAGGAAATAGAAACCAACAGGCGGGGTGACATGCTTTTCCAAACCATGGGATTGACCAAAAGTTTCGGCGGCTTGACCGCCGTCAACGACCTGAGCTTCGGCATCGAGGAGGGCCAAATCGTCAGCGTCATCGGACCGAACGGGGCCGGCAAATCCACGGTGTTCAACCTAGTGACCGGGGTACATCGCCCAACCGCCGGCCGCATCGAGCTGATGGGCCGATCGATCACCGGCCTCAAGCCTTACCAGGTGGCCCGACAGGGCATCGCCAGGACGTTTCAATCCACCACGGTCTTCGGCCAGGACACGGTGTTTGAAAACCTGGCCATCGGGCATCGGCTGCGCACCGACAGCGGCCTTTTCGGCGCCCTCCTGGTCAGCGGCCGGGAGCGTGGGGACCGCAAAAAAAGTATGGCCAAAGCCGAAGAGCTGCTCTCTTTTCTCGATCTGGAACACTATCGCGACGAGGCGGCCGGCAACATCCCCCAGGAGGCCCAGAAACGGCTCTCTGTCGGCATCGCCCTGGCCACTGAACCCAAACTGCTGCTGCTGGATGAACCCACCGGCGGGGTCAATCTGGAGGAGGACGACAGCCTCATCCGCATCATCCAGAAAATCAAGGCGTCAGGGGTGACCATCTGCCTGATCGAACACAAAATGAAAATGGTGATGGGTATTTCCGATCGGGTGGTGGTGCTCAGCTACGGCAGCAAGATTGCCGAAGGCGATCCCCAATCGGTCAGCCGCAACGAAAACGTCATCGAAGCTTATTTGGGACCGGGATATGCTGCTAAAGATTGAAAACGTCGATACCTATTACGGACGTGCGCAAGCCCTCAAGAGAATCTGCCTGCAGATCTCCGAAGGCGAACTGGTGACCATCCTCGGGGCCAATGGGTCGGGCAAAACCACCCTACTCAACACCATATCGGGTATCTTGAAGCCCAAATCGGGCGAGATGGTCTTCGACGGCAGGCCGATCCAGCAGCTGAAGACCGATGCCATCGTCAAGCTGGGCATCTCCCAATGTCCGGAGGGGCGGCGGCTGTTTCCCGGCATGACCGTTTTGAAAAACCTGATGCTGGGCGCCTTCGTGCACCGCAACGACCCCAAAGGCACCGAACGTGACCTGACGACGGTTTTCAATCTCTTCCCGATTCTCGACGAACGCAAGAGCCAGCTGGCCGGCACCATGAGCGGCGGCGAGCAGCAGATGCTGGCCATCGGCCGGGCCCTCATGGCGCGTCCCCGGCTGCTGCTGCTCGACGAACCCTCGCTGGGATTGGCGCCGCTGGTGGTCGCCCGCATCTTCGAGGCCATCGAAGACATCCACCGCCAGGGGACCGCGGTCTGCCTGGTGGAACAGAATGCCGCCATGGCCATTCAGGTCGCCAACCGCGGATATGTGCTCGAAAACGGAGAGATCGTCCTGTCCGGCACCCGTGACGAACTCGAACGCAGCGACAAGATCAAACAGGCCTATCTGGGAGTTTAAAAACTCATGTTGCGGCTTGAACGGCCGATATGACCATCATGAAACCGCACAAAGCCTCACGCACCGCCTCGATCCTCATCGACATCATCATGGATGTCCCCTTTTTTGCCATGCTGGACGCCCGCCAGTTGGGCGTCGTGGCCAATCACATGAACTACTATGAAATCAAAAAAGGCGAGACGCTGTTCAAGGAGGGTGATCCGGGCGATTCGGTCTGTTTTGTCATCCGGGGATCGCTGGATGTCTTCAAAGAAACCTCCACACCCGGTCAGCATGTCCTCATCGCCACGGTCACGAAAAACAAGTCCATCGGCGAGATGGCGGTCATCGACGAGTATACCCGTTCGGCCACAGTGACCGCCCACAGCGACGCCGCCATCGTGGCGTTGACCAAGCGCGGTTTTGAAGCCATTCTCCAGGAGAACCCGGCCATCGGCGCCGCCATCCTCAAAAAAATCGCCTCGCTGGTCAGCATGAACCTCCGCCGCACCTCTTCCCAGTTGGCCGATTATATGCCGGCGCTGCCCATTACCTGAACATGACGCGGCCTCAAGGCTCCTTGGGCAGCCTGCAGCGAACGGCCCTCAAATAGCGAATACTGGAAAGCAGCAAGGCCAGCCCGATGGCCGCATACGGCACTGCCAGGAGGTGTTTGGGAATGGGGGAGTATCGCAACACCGCACCCATCAGCGCCATTACCGCCACCAGGAGATAACTTTTCCAGTTCATGAAAGAAAAGAGGCAGCGCTTACCGTCCATGGGGAGGATGCGCGCCAGATTTTTATCGACCACCCTCAAGAATCCAAAATGGTGAATGATCAAAGCGGCGACGATCCCGACAGCGATCCGGACCAGAAGCGCGCCAGGGTCAAGATGACGCAACCAGGCACCGGCAAACCCCAGAAGCATGCCGCCGGCAAAGATCCACAAGGCCGCCGCCAGGTACAACAGCACGCTCTTTTCAACTGCTGGTTTGATTTTGCCGATGCGGTCGTCCATTTTCCCGCCCATCCACCAATCGATCCTGTTTTGTGAGGTTGTTTTGTTCCACTATAGCCCCAGGGCCGACGCTAAAGCAAACCATGACGAACTCGTAAAAAGTCCCAGAGGCGTCATGCCGGACTTGATCCGGCATCCGGAACCCATTGAAAATACTGGATCCCGGCTTTCGCCGGGATGACGGTAAAACCGAATTCCTGACTTTTTTCGAATCCATCAAACCATAATAGCACCAATATTTCGCGATCCCTTGACCCAGATCAAGGAAGCTTTGGACAAGGGCTGGTAAATTGGCGTCAAACGCTTATGATGGGATAGTACCCATGCAGAAAGCAGAGAGGTACTGTTTTACGCTTTCAATTATCGCAACCAATGCGAAAAGGGGGTACCATGCTGAAAAAAATCGAAATTTTCAAGGAGAACGGTTTCAAGGAGAACGCCATGTCCAACTTTCTGGTTCATGACTCTCCGTACATGAAGGTGATCAATTTCAATCTCAAAGCCGGCCAGGAGCTTCCCGTCCACAGCCATGACATCGAAGGTCAGTTGTGCCTCAGCGTCATGGAGGGCCGCGGAGAGTTTCTGGCCAAGGAGGGAAAAACCCTGCCGGCCGAGACCGGTGATGTGCTGGTATCGGATATCGCCGAACCCCATGGGGTCCGTGCACAGACCGACATGCGCATCCTGGTGACCATCGCGCCGCCCATCTGATGGAAACGGTGATGATGAGTTTACAGGTCCGGCGCACCAATACCATACTATATTGCCGACGGTGGCAGGAGACCGTGCGCTTCTATCACGAAAAATTGGGACTGCCCATCTCCCATGCCACCGATTGGCTGGTGGAATTGAAGCTCACCGACGGCAGTTTCATCAGCCTGGCCGATGAAAACCGCGCCACGATCCCGGGTTCCGGCGGCGCCGGCATTACCCTCTCATGGCAAGTCGATGACATCGCGGGGATACATGACCAAATCATTGCCATCGGTGCGGCACCCGGACCGATACAGACCAAATGGTGCGCGCGGGTCTTCTACTTTCGCGATCCGGAGGGGCATCGTATCGAGCTATGGTCTGTGGCATGACATCGGCGGACGCCTTGCTGTCGGCTTTTTTTGCATCCTGCATCATATTTAGACAAGAACGCGCCAAGCGCATTCCCGAAATGAATCGACAGTGATCTATGACGCCGCCATCCTCCCGTTGGTCGAGCGGCCTCTTTTCCTGGCATGACCGTTGCTTTTCAAAATACCATGAAAATCAAGAACAATATCTTCGAGCATCTTCCCGACCGAATCGCCGGACTGGGCGTGCTGGCGGAAAACCTCTGGTGGAGTTGGCGCCCCCAGGCCCGAATGGTCTTCAAGGCCCTGGATCGACAGGCCTGGAAAGAGAGCGGACACAACCCGGACAAAATGCTGCGCGAGCTGTCCCCGGACATCCTCCGGGCTGCGGCCCGGGACCCGGACTATCTGCGGCGCTACGACGAGGTCATGGGGTTGTTTCGCGACTACATGAGCCGCAGCGACATATCCCTGCTCAACGGCGCCCTGTCGCCGGGAGAGACGACCCTGGCATACTTTTCCGCCGAATACGGCCTGCACCGCTCGCTGCCGTTCTATGCCGGCGGACTGGGATTTCTGGCCGGAGATTTCGTCAAGGAGTGCAGCGATTTGAATATCCCCATGGTGGCGGTGGGGTTCATGTATCCCAAGGGGTATCTGCTTCAGCGCATTCGCGAAGACGGCTGGCAGGAACAGCTCGACGAGCCGCTGGAGCAGGAGGCGGCGGCCATTTCGCGGGTCCTGAACGATGACGGGACGCAATTCATCATTCCCGTACCGCGTATCGAGCCTCCCATTTATACGGCGGTCTGGCAGATCGCGGTGGGCACCAACACGATCTATTTGATGGATACCGATATCGACCAGAACGATCCCTGGAACCGATCCATTTCCGCCCGACTCTATACCGGGGACCTGGAGCAGCGATTGCGCCAGGAGATCGTTCTGGGTATCGGCGGCGCCGAAGTTCTCGAACGGCTCGGCATCCGGAATCGCCTGATCCATCTGAACGAGGGTCATGCCGCCTTCGCCCTGATGGAACGGATCCGGGATGGCATGTTGGCCGGCCATACCTTCGAAGAGGCCCTGGACAGGGTTCGGGCCACTACCGTGTTTACGACCCACACCCCGGTCTCGGCTGGACACGATGTGTTCCCGTTTCACCTGATGGAGAAATATTTTCACGCCTATTGGTCGGAGCTGGGGCTGGACCGTGACCGTTTCTTCAACCTGGGGTTGCACCCCTTGAATCCCCAGGAGGGATTCAACATGACGGTGCTGGCCCTGAAAACCTCGGCCTACCACAATGCGGTCAGCCAGAGACACGCCCAGGTGGCCAGAAGCATGTGGCACTGCCTGTGGCCGGACCGATCCGAGGCGGCCGTGCCCATCGACGCCATCACCAATGGTGTCCATGTGCCCACCTGGGTCGAACCCAAGTTCGGGATGCTCTTCGATCGTCACCTTGGGGACGAATGGGTCGCGAAGCACGACGATCCCATCGTATGGGAAGCGGTGGAAAAAATCCCCGACAAGGAGTTGTGGCAACTCCATTACTGGATGAAAATCAAACTCCTGGATGCCATCCGGGCGCGCTGCCGGCTGCGGTGGGTCAAAGACAGGACCAGCCCTTCGATCGTAATGGCCGGCGGGGCCATGCTCGACCCCTCGATTCTGACTATCGGGTTTGCCCGCCGCTTTGCCACCTATAAACGCGCCGATCTGATCCTTTACGACCTGCCACGCCTGCAGCGCCTGCTCAACGACCGCTGGCGGCCCATTCAGCTCATTTTTGCGGGAAAGGCGCATCCGGCCGACGATCCGGGCAAACGCATCCTGCAAAACATCATCAATGCCTGCCGCAATCCTGAAATGGCCGGCCGGGTGGCCTTCGTGGAGGATTATGGGGAACAGACGGCCCAATACCTGGTGCATGGTGTCGATCTGTGGCTCAACACCCCCCTGCCGCCCATGGAAGCGAGCGGCACGAGCGGGATGAAGGCGGCGCTCAACGGCGTACCGCAACTCAGCATCCTGGACGGGTGGTGGATCGAAGGGTACAACCGGAAAAACGGCTGGGCCTTTGGCGATCGGGTCGTGGAAGGAGACCGCGACGGCGCCGACGCCCGCGCGATTTACGATCTTCTCGAGAAGGAGATTATCCCCACCTACTATCGCATGTCCGATGACGGTTGCCCGCGGGATTGGGTCCGGGTCATGAAGGAGGCCATCCGCAGCAATGCCGCGCGCTTCTCGGCCCGGCGAATGGTCAAGGAGTACCTGCAGCGGTACTATGTCGATGCGCTGGCGAACTCAACATCGCACGCATCGACGTCTTCCTGAACCGATTCGACTACTCGCCCTTATTCTCGCCACCCGCCTCGTTCACAGCACCTTCGCCCTCCTCCGACGCCTCGGCGGGCGTCTGGTGATCTTCCTCGACCGGCGATTCCTGCTCGTCGGGCATGGATTCAGGAGGTTGAATCGGCACGACCGACGGCTCATAGCTGCGGGGAGAGGATCCACCGCCGGTTCGGGGGGTGGCCTGACCGTATATGGTGATGCGGATCTCATCGGCGGACTCGTAGACGATCACATGATTGAGATTGGACAGAATCCGCTTCAACCCATCGTTGAGCGAAAGATCCTGAAAAGCCGTCCGCACGGGATAGGTACGCCACTGCTCGTCGACGATGAACGTGTAGGCGGTGTCCCGCGTGATCTGATCGAGCACCTGGCCGAGGGGCTCGTTTTGCGCCTCGATGGAGATCAACTGTTCGGTTGGATCGACCCGTTCGGCTGCGGCTGCCTGAAATGATGCGGCATATAGCAAGGCCGGCCCCAACCCCATCAAAAAAAGCAGCCGCCTCAACAGTCCCAAACCTTTGGATCTACAAACGCCTTGTGTCATGAAACGATCCTTCTAAAAAAGAATTTCCAGTTCGGGTCGCATTCAAAACCGGCCCCAAGGTTTCCTGTTTTCGACCGATCCGATAGCGCACTCAGGCCTCCGGGAGCGTCACTATTGGCCGAGGCCTGCTCCACTCCAGGTGGGCGATCCGATAAAAAAGCGTCTCCAGGGGGCCTCTCTTGAAATAACGACACCATACCATCGCGAAGCCTATCCCAGCCAGACAAAATCCACCGACCGACGCAAACATCTCGATTTGTCCGACGTGTCCGCCCTGCGACTCGATGCCGAAAACGAACCCGAATGCCCACAGGAGATGGCCGACATACAGGGTCAGAGAGAGCTTCCCGAAACAATAGAGCGGGAAGACAATAGGGGACCGTCCCGCCCTCGCAGCCGCCAAACGGCAAAGCCCGATGACGGCCAGGCCACCGGCCCCCGATGAGATGACGAACAATGGCGTGACCGGAAAGGCTTCGCTGCGCAGGAAAGCCAGCCCCCAATGGCCTTCCAGCTCGACCTCTCGTTCCGCGAGCCAAGCCGTCATTCCAGTGGAAAACATCTCGACGATCGCGCAGACGATCAAGCCGATCAGGAGCAATCGCCAGTGGAAAGACCGGTCGACCGGCTCTTGTCGTCCGAGTAACAAGCCGACGAGAAAATAGCCAAACCAGGGGAAAACCGGATAATAGTTGCTCATCACATAGTCGGCCGCCATACGCAGGCCCCAGGCCCGGCCATCGAGGCATGCCAGATGATCCCCAAAATCATAGATCACGGTCAATTGAGCGCAGATCGGCAGGGAAATCAGCCCGACAGCGATGGTCAAGAGCCAAAGCCTGCGTTCAGACCAGGCGGCCAGAAAGGCACCGAGGGCGATGTAAAGCGCATAAAAATGGAGGATATCGGCGGTCCACCAGTGCCACAGAAGTGATCCCGCGGCCAGCAACAGAACGCTGCGCAGCAGCAGGTATCTCCGGAAACCGTTGCCGCTGCCGGGGCTGCCGGTTCGCCTGAAGATGAGCGTCACCGATATCCCGGCCAGAATGACGAAAACCGTTGCCGCCCTGCCGAAGATGAAATCCACCAGGGAATTGAGCCACAGGGGAGATAGTGTACCGACTTGCATGTAGGCTTTGTAATTGACCAGCACCATGCCTATCAAGGCAACGGCCCGCGCCAGATCCAACCCATCGATGCGCGAGGGTTGCGATGCCGTTTCGACACGCTGCTGGAAATGCTCCTCGGCCACCGGTGCCATGCCCCCTGAAGGTGCCTCGATTCGTAGCCCGCCCCGTCGTGTCAGACACTGACCGGGGCACAAAAAGAACATTCAATAGTTAGCAAAGAGGGTGCCATACTTATAAGTATTTGATATTACAGTCTTTGTAATTGGCGGGTCAAGCGCATGGAAAGGGTTGGAAGACCTCCGGGTTCTGATTTTCCGGTGAATCGCGAGCGGTGCCGCCTAATTTTAGCCGCCAAGCCCCATTGACAAGGATAAATCGGTGGTTAAAATTTCGCCGTAACCATTGGGAAGAGCTGAAATAACATTAAATACCTTATCTTTATGGTCAAAGGATATTGAGGCTTGCGATGAAGAAGACCCTTGGATTTCATTGCAATCATGAAACCCGACACCACAACCATTTACCCCCCCATCACACATCGATTTTTGGAATTCGTGGCTTATCCAAGCCGTTGCACGACGGCTAACCGTTGCACTATGCGGCCCAATGTTAATTATCGTGCCGATTCCGGCACGCTCATCAGCAACACTTATATCATTATCAGCGGAGGTATTTCAGATGAAGATCAAACCCATGAATGATCGCGTCCTGGTATTGCGAACGGAGCAGGAAAAGAAAACAGCCGGCGGTATCATCATACCGGATACGGCCAAGGAGAAGCCCCAGGAGGGCAAGGTTATCAGCGCGGGCCCGGGGAAAATCGACGAACACGGCAAGCGGATCCCCCTGGAGGTCAAAGCCGGTGATCGCGTTCTGTTTTCCAAATATGGCGGGACGGAGATCAAAATCGATGGCGTCGAACACCTCTTTCTACGTGAAGAGGATATCCTCGGGATTCTGGAATAACGTCATTTGCTATCCGGCAGATGATTACAGGTACACATATAGAAATGGAGGAAAATAAATCATGGCTGCGAAAATGATATGCTACGGCTCGGAAGCCAGAGCCAAAATGCTGAGCGGCGTCAACACGCTGGCCAATGCGGTCAAGGTGACCTTCGGCCCCAAAGGCAACAATGTCGTGCTTGAAAAATCATTTGGTTCGCCGCTGGTGACCAAGGATGGCGTGACCGTTGCCAAGGAGATCGAGATCGAAGGCAAATTCGAAAATATGGGCGCCCAGATGGTCAAAGAGGTCGCCAGCAAGACCAGCGACACGGCCGGTGACGGCACCACCACCGCCACTATTCTGGCCCAGGCGATCTACAACGAAGGCCAGAAGCTGGTCGCGGCCGGGGGCAATCCCATGGCGATCAAGCGGGGGCTCGACAAGGGTGTGGCCGGCGTCGTCAATGCGTTGAAGAAGCTTTCCAAACCGACCAAGGACAAAAGCGAAATCACCCAGGTCGGCACCATTTCGGCCAACAACGACCAGGAGATCGGCCGCCTGATCAGCGACGCCATGGAGCGCGTGGGCAAAGAGGGCGTCATCACGGTCGAAGAGGCCAAGAGCATGGAAACCACCCTGGAGGTGGTCGAGGGCATGCAGTTCGACCGCGGATACTTGTCGCCCTACTTCGTCACCCAGCCGGAAAAGATGGTTTGCGTACTGGACTCGCCCTACATCCTGATCAACGAAAAGAAGATCTCCTCGATGAAGGATCTGCTGCCCCTGCTCGAGCAGGTGGCCAAGATGGGCAAGCCCCTTCTGATCATTGCCGAAGATGTGGACGGCGAAGCCCTGGCGACGTTGATCATCAACAAGCTGCGGGGCACGCTGAAAGTGGCGGCCGTCAAAGCTCCGGGATTCGGTGACCGCCGAAAGGCCATGCTCGAAGACATCGCCATTTTGACGGGCGGCCAGGTGGTTTCCGAAGAGTTGGGCGTGAAACTGGAAAGCATCACGATCAATGAACTGGGTCGCTGCAAGAGCGTGCGCATCGACAAGGACAACACCACCCTGATCGACGGTGCCGGCAAACGCGAAGCTATCGAGGGCCGTATCAAGACCCTCCGGGCCCAGATCGACGAAACCACCTCGGATTATGACCGTGAAAAACTGCAGGAGCGCCTGGCCAAGCTTGTGGGCGGCGTGGCCGTCATCAACATCGGCGCCGCCACCGAGACAGAGATGAAAGAGAAGAAAGCGCGCGTGGAAGACGCCCTCAATGCCACCCGGGCCGCAGTCGAAGAAGGTATCGTTCCGGGCGGTGGCGTGGCCCTGTTGCGCTGCATCGGTGCCCTGGACAACGTCCAGGCCAAAGGCGAAGAGAAAAACGGTCTGAATATCCTGCGCCGGGCCCTCAAGGCACCCGTGTACCAATTGGCCACCAATGCCGGTCTGGAAGGATCAGTGGTGGTCAACAAGGTATTGGAAGGTAAGGATGATTTTGGATACAACGCGGATACCGACACCTACGAAAACCTCGTTGCCGCGGGTGTGATCGATCCCACCAAGGTGGTTCGCTTTGCGCTGCAAAACGCGGCATCGGTATCGAGCCTCATGCTGACCACCGAGGCGATGATCACTGAAAAGCCGGAGAAGAAGAAGGCCCCGGCCATGCCCGCGGGTGGCGGCATGGACGACATGTACTAAATCCCTTATGGGATTCCCCATGATCGACGGGGGAATGCCATCTACGACGCCCGTTCCAAAAGGAACGGGCGTTTTTTATGCCTTTCGCGGATGGCCACGCCGACCTGACCGTGCCCGGTCCCGTTTATCCGCGCTCCACCAGCGTACAGCAAATCTAACTGAATGTGATTCACCTTGAAGGGCATGCATTACAGAAGGCGTTTGATAAAAAAATTCGCCTGGCAACGGTTGAGACAGGCCCGGGTGGGGCAGGTGGCCAGGGCCGGATCCAATGAATGGCATTCGGTTAGAATCCCTGACCAGCGCGCTTGCGCTTTGCAATCAAGCCGCGTACACTACCAGGCATCTCGAAAACGCTTTCCCGGGCGCCTACCGGGCGCCCACGGAGAATCGGATGTATGACGGGTAAAGTCAAGATTGCGATCGCAGCGGCTGTTCTCATTGCCGTCGGCACGATTGCCGGTCGATGGTTGTCGGTGGAAAAGGAGGATGACGCCACCTATCCCATCAAACTCTATGGGAATATCGATATCCGCACCGCCGATTTAGCTTTCAGCGAACAGGAGCGGATCGTCCAGATCTGGGTAGAAGAGGGGCAGCGGGTCCGGTCCGGCCAGCCGCTGGCCCTTCAGGACACACGCCGCGTCAAGACCCAACTCGAACAGGTCCGCGCCCAGATTTCCGCTCAACAGGAAGTCGTCAAACGGTTGGAGACCGGCAGCCGTCCCGAAGAGATCGCCCAGGCCCGGGCCGAGGTTGTAGCGGCCAGGGCGGTCCTCAAGAACGCCCAGCTGAGCTTCGAGCGATTGAGAACCACCTCCCAGGCCGGTGTGACCAGCGTCCAGACCCGCGACGATGCGCGGGCGCAACTCGATGTGGCCCAGGCCCAACTCCAGGTGAAGGAAAAATCGCTGGCCCTGGCCCTGGAAGGCCCCCGAAAGGAAGACATCGAGGCCGCCCGCCATACCCTTGCATCCCTTGAAGCTTCCAGGTCGCTGCTGGAGGTGCGCCTGGCGGACATGACGCTCTGTGCACCGGCAGACGGCGTGGTTCAGAACCGTATCCTCGAGCCAGGAGAGATGACCAATCCCAATCGCGCGGTGATCGCATTGGCCTTGACCGACCCGAAATGGGTGCGGGTCTATGTGCCCGAACCTAAACTGGGGCAGGTCAAACTTGGCCTCAATGCCCATATTTACACCGATTCCTATCCGGATCGGCCTTTCCACGGCTGGGTCGGCTTCGTCTCACCGGTCGCTGAATTTACACCCAAAAGCGTCGAAACCGAAGAGTTGCGACCCCATCTGGTCTATGAAACGCGCGTCTTTGTAAAAGATCCGAACAATCAATTGCGCCTGGGCATGCCGGTCAGCGTATCCATCGAATCCACGATGTCGCCCGATGCTGCGCCACCTGCAGCGACCCCCGCCTCGGCAGCCCAAGGATAGACCGGCCATGGCCGAGACTGAGAACCCGGCACCCGCTTCGGAAACAACTGTCGTACTGGCGGTTCGTGAACTGCAAAAAACGTTCGAGACGAAAAAAGGATCGCCCTCAGAGGCGTTGCGTTCGGTATCGTTCGAAGCCGATGCGGGCCTTGTCACGGGGCTGATCGGCGCCGACGGTGCCGGCAAAACGACCCTGATCCGCACCGCCGCCGGACTGCTCGCGCCGACACACGGATCGGTGACCGTCCTGGGGCTCGACAGCGTGACCGACGCCATCCATATCCAGCAGCAGGTCGGCTACATGCCTCAAAAATTTGGTCTCTACCAGGATTTGACGGTCCAGGAGAACATGGATTTATATGCCGATCTGCAGGCGGTACCGACGGGCGAGCGACCGTCGCGCTATTCGGAGTTACTGGAAATGACAGGATTGCAGCCGTATACCCGGCGACTGGCCGGTGCGCTCTCGGGCGGCATGAAACAGAAACTCGGACTGGCCTGCTGCCTGATCAAATCACCGCGGCTGCTTCTGTTGGATGAACCCACCGTCGGGGTCGATCCAGTCTCGCGACGGGAACTGTGGAAAATCGTCTACCGCCTGGTGAGCGAAGCGGGCATCGGGGTGGTGGTGTCCACCGCCTACCTGGACGAAGCCGAACGTTGCGATCGGGTGATCCTGCTGCATGACGGGCGCAAGCTGGCCGAAGGACGACCCGACGATTTCAAGCGCCGGATGGATGGGGTTACCCTGATCAACCCCCCGATGGGTGTCAAACCGCGGGATATTCAAACCCATCTGGCCGGCTGCGAACACGTGATAGACGTCACCATACGCTCCGGACGCGTCCGCGTGGTTGCGGACGCACCTGGCATCGATACCGTAGTCGGTCTGCTGCCCGACGCTTGGCAGGCCGACGTCACGCCCGCAGAACCCAATTTCGAAGACGCCTTCATGCGCCTGATCCCCCACAAGGGCGAGCATCTGCAGGTCGCCGGCAAAGCGCCGGCCGCTTCGACACCCAAGCGTGCTTCCGAGGTGGTGGTCCGGGTCAAGGCGTTGCAAAAAAACTTCGGCGACTTCGAAGCGGTCAAAAATTTGAGTTTCGAGGTACGAAGAGGCGAGATTTTCGGCCTGTTGGGTCCCAATGGCGCCGGTAAAAGCACCACCTTCAGAATGCTTTGCGGCTTACTTGGGGCCAGCGGCGGCGAATTGAGCGTAGCGGGCAACGACCTGCGGCGCTCGCCTTCGCGAGCCCGCGCCCGGCTGGGATACATGGCGCAGCAGTTTTCACTCTACGGCCAGTTGAGCGTCCTTGAAAACCTGCGCTTTTTCGGGCGGGCCTATGGCCTGGGAGGCCGCCGGCTGGCAGAACGCATCGAATGGGCCTTCGATCAATTTGAACTGGCAGCCTGGCGCAACCAACCCGCCGGGCAGCTGCCCGGTGGATTCAAACAGCGCCTGGCCATGGCAACGGCCCTGCTGCACGACCCGGACATCCTCTTCCTGGACGAACCGACCTCGGGTGTCGATCCGCTGGCGAGGCGTGAGTTCTGGCTGCGGATCAGTGGTTTTGCCCAGCAAGGGGTCACGGTCGTGGTGACCACGCATTTCATGGAAGAGTCCGAATATTGCGATCGCATCCTGATCATCAGCCAGGGGGAACGCCTGGCCATGGGGACGCCCGCGCAAATCCGATCCCTGGTCCGATCCCAGGAGCGGCCCGACCCGTCCATCGAGGATGCCTTTATCGCCCTGGCCGAGGGAAGCCTGCCCGGTGCCGGCGGGCTGGCGCCGGACGCGGGCCGGGAGGCGGACGCATGAACGACGGCCACCGATTTCTCATGCGTATGCGCGGCCTGCTGCGCAAGGAGGCCCTCCAAATCCGGCGGGATCCGAGCAGCATCGCGCTGGCCATGATGCTGCCCATCGTCCTGCTTTTTCTCTTCGGATATGGCGTCTCATTGGATGCCGAAAATGTCCCTATCGCCGTGGTGGCCGACGACCGCGGCGAGGCGGCCCGAGAGCTCGCGGCCCGATTCGAAGGGTCACGCTATTTTCAGGTCTCCCATCTCAACACCATGCGCGAAGCGATCCGATGGCTCGAACATGGAAAGGTGGACGGCATCGTCCAGGTTCAGTCCGATTTTACATCGCGCCTGCAAGGCCGCGGCCTGGCCAGTACCCAACTGATTGTGGACGGCATCGATGCCAACCGGGCGCGCCTGATCCAAGGTTACACCCGCGGCGTGCTGCAAAAATGGATCGAAGTCAACACCGTCCAAGGAGAAGCAGTGGCCGCGCCTGCGGTCAGCGTCACCCATCGGATCTGGTTCAACGCCTCGGCAAAGAGCCGCAATTTTCTGATTCCCGGGTTGGTGACCCTGATCATGACCCTCACCGGAATCCTGCTCACGGCACTGGTGGTGGCGCGGGAATGGGAGCGCGGCACCATGGAAGCGTTGATGGTCACCCCCTTGCGCAGAATCGATTTTCTAATGGGAAAAATAGTGCCCTATTTTGTCCTGGGCATGCTGGGCATGGGGCTGACGGTGACGGCCGCCGTCACGATTTTTAAAGTGCCCCTCAACGGCTCCCTGGCGGTATTGATCTTGATGAGCGCCCTGTTCATGCTCGCCTCACTGGGACTGGGATTGCTGATCTCGTCGGCCATTCGGGTCCAGTTCGTGGCGGCCCAGCTCTCCATCGTCACGGGATTCCTGCCGGCCCTCTTTTTATCCGGACTGTTGTTCGACCTGGAAAGCACGCCCCTGCCCATCCAGGTGGTCAGCCGCGTAGTGCCGGCACGCTACTTCGTCAATATCAGCCATACGCTTTTCATGGCCGGCGACATCTGGCCCGTTCTGCTGCCCGATGCCCTAGCCCTGGCGGCGATGGCGACTCTGTTTTTCGCGCTCGCATTCCGAAAAACCACCAAGCGCCTGGAATGATCATGGACAGCCTGTATCGCATCATCGCGCTGATCATAAAAGAGTTCACCATGGTCCTCAAGGATTCCAAGAGCCGGTTTGTGGTCATCGGCCCGCCCCTGATCCAGTTTTTTGTCTTCGGATATGCAGCCACCTTCGACGTCAAAAACGTGCGTTATGCGGTGTTGGACGAATGCCGGACCACCGAGTCCCGCCAGCTCCTGAGCCGTTTCGAAGGTTCATCCCATTTTCAGCTCACCCGCACCCTTTCCACCACCCACGACATCGCGCCGGTCATCGACCGGGAAACGGCCCGACTCGTGCTGCACATCCCGCCTCAATTCAGCCGTGACCTTCACCGGGGGGCATCGGCCGAACTGGGGGTCATCGTGGATGGCCGCAACTCCAACGTGGCCCTGATCGCCCTGGGGTATATCGGCACCATCGTGGAGGAGTTCAACCGGCAGGTCATGCAAACGTCAAGTCCAGACCGGGCCGGTTCCGCCATCATGCGGGTCGAACGGGCCTGGTACAATGAAAATCTGCAGAGCCGCTGGTTCATCGTGTCGGCCCTGGGCGGCATTATCAGCATGGTGGTGGTCATGATCCTGACCAGCCTGTCTGTGGCGCGGGAGCGGGAGTTCGGCACCTTCGACCAACTCCTGGTGGCCCCCTTCAAACCCGGCGAAATCCTGATCGGCAAATCGATACCGGGCATCGTCTTCGGTCTTGCCGATGCGCTGATCTTTGCGGCCGGCGCGGTCTACTGGTTCGGCGTGCCCTTTCGCGGCACCATTCCGGCGCTGGTCCTGGCCCTGTTGTGTTTCATCGTTGCCATGGTGGGCATCGGTCTGCTGGTCTCATCCCTCTCGATGACCATGCAACAGGCCCTGCTCGGCGCCTTTATCTTCATGATGCCATCGGTGATTCTCTCGGGCTTCGCCACACCCATCGCCAACATGCCCCAATGGCTGCAGACCGGCACCCTGATCAATCCGGTTCGCTACATCATCATCGCCCTGCGCACGATCTTTCTCAAAGGCGCCGACGCGGCCGCCATCTGGCCCGATATCTGGCCGCTGATCCTCATGTCCGCCGTCACCCTGCCCCTGGCCGGCTGGATGTTCCGTCACCGCGCCAAATGAGACGCCGACCATGGGAAGAATCACCCGATCCCCACATCAATTCTAACTGAATGTGATTCACGTTGAAGGGCATGCAGGACAGAAGTTGTTTGACAAAAATTCGCATCGCAACGGTGAGGTCAGGCGTGGGTGGGGCAGGTAGCCAGGTCCACGTGAGCCTGCGGTCGTAGTGCCAGTTAAATGCAAACGGCGGACAAGCGGCCCAGACTGTTTGAGCGCAGCGAGTTTCCGGGCCGCCCGCCGTGCCTTTTACTGACACTTGACCGCTTGGCGTGTGGCATCGGCCACCTGTTCCATCCACGCCGGGTTTAATGAATAGCGTTCAGTTAGAATTGCTGGAATCCGTATGATTCTTAAAGTTTTTCAGCCTTCTGGCGATAAATTCCAGTGGACACACATTGACCTGTGCGCGGAAACGACTCGATCAGGAGCCGAAATAGGACTTCAGGATTGGTGCAGCAATAACGATGACCGAACACCCACGACCCGAAAGCGCCAAAGAAATCAGTTGCCGTATCACCCGGACACTGATCCTGTATGTGCGCGAAAACAACCAGGGTCGGCTGGACGGTCTCCTGGAGGGTCTGCCATTCGACGAGGCCTATCTTCTGGACACCAACAACTGGGTATCCCACGCTTTTTTTCAATTGCTGTGTGCGCGCATGATCCGGATTCTGTGCGACGACCAGGCCGTTTTCGAGATGTCGATGGCCGCGGGTCGCTTTCAATCCCTGGCCCCGCTGGATCATGTCGCCAGACTGGTCGGCAGTCCCAAACTGATCTATTTGCTGGCACCCAGGTATTATAAAAGTCTCAAACTCACTGCCGACATCCATCTGCATGACATCGGGCCTTCTTGGGCCATCCTGGAGGATCGCGCGCATAACGGCCATCCGAAAACACGATTCGATTGCGATCTGACCCGGGGGGCGTTGGCCGCCATACCGACATTCGTCGGATTGCCGCCCGCGCGAGTGGAAGAGATCCAATGCCAGGTAGCCGAAGACCAACATGGTGGAAGCGAACGGCCCGATCGTCCCAAACAAGGGTGCAGCGGATGCCTTTACCATGTCCGGTGGGAACCGAATCGCTCGTGGTGGCGACGATTGTTGGGAAAACGAAAGTTTTATGACCAGGCGGTCGAGGATCTTCTGCGGGCCAACCGGCTGATTCAAGCCAAATATGACCAGGTCCGGCAACTGGCGGCGGACCTCGAAAACGCCAACCGGAAACTGGTTTCATCGGAGCAGCAATATCGCCTACTGGCCGAAAATGCCACGGACGTCATCTGGGTGTTCAGCCTCTGGAACGATCGATTGGAATATATCAGCCCATCGGTGGAGCGCATTCGCGGGTTTCCGGCCGAAGAGGCCTTAGCTCAGACGCCGGAGCAGTCTTTGTCGCCGGCCTCTTTGAAATCCCTGAGGCGGTATTTGGAAGAAGAGCTGGCCCGAGATGGCCAGGCGGGTGTCGATCCCCAGCGGTCACGGCGGCTGGAAGTCGAACATTCCCTGTCCGGCGGCGGGTATGCCTGGGCCGAAATGATCGTATCGTTTATCCGCAATGCCGAGGGCCAACCGGTTGCCATCATGGGCGTGACCCGCGACATATCCGAACGAAAACAGGCCGAGGCGGAACTCGCACAAAGCGAAAAGAAATACCGCGACCTCTTCGAACACGGTATGGACCTGCTCTGTCTCCACGACATGAACGGCACGCTGCTGGAAACAAACATTCCGTTCAAGGAAGAGTACGGTTGGCTAAAAGCGGACTTGGAAGGCTTGAACATTCGTGAATTTATCCCGGACCGCTATAAACGCCAATTCGCCGACTACATGGCCCATATCCTTCGTTTCGGGTCGGCCCAAGGGTTGTTGAGGGGGGTTACCAAATCCGGTCGCGAGGTCATCTTCGAATACAAAAATCGTCTGATTTTAGACGAAGAGGGAAAACCCAACTACGTATTGGGGGCGGCCAGGGATGCCACCGAACGGGTACATGCCGAAAAAGCCCTTAAAATCAGTGAAGAAAAGTACAGGGAGATCGTACAATATGCGCCGGCGGGGATTTATGAATTCGACCTGGAGAAGATGAGATTCATCAGTGTCAACGACGTCATGTGCGAATATTCCGGGTACACCAAAGAAGAGTTTCTGGCCCTGCATCCCTATGATCTGTTAAACGAAGAGAGCCGGAAGAAAATGGATCTGTTGGTTGAAGAGGTTTTCCAGGGCCGCAAAGAACCGTCGGCCACCGAGTATCAGGTCAAGGTAAAAGACGGGCGGGAGTTCTGGGTGCTGTCCAATACAAAATTCTTTTTCGAAGACGGCGTACCCAAGCGCGCCATGGCCGTGGTCCACGACCTGACCCAGATCAGACGAGCCGAAGCGGAGAAGCGGGAACTGGAAATCAAGCTCCACAACGCCCAGAAACTGGAATCCCTGGGCAGATTGGCCGGTGGTGTAGCCCATGACCTGAACAACATTCTCAGCGGCATCGTCACCTACCCTGAGCTGCTTCTGCTCGACCTGCCGCCGGACAGCCCACTGCGGGGTCCGCTGCAGACGGTCAAACGATCCGGCGAAAAGGCGGCCGGCATCGTTCAAGATCTTTTGACCCTGGCGCGCCGAGGCGTTGCCACCAAAAAGGCCATCGATCTCAACCGGATCGTCGAAGAGTTCATGACCTCTCCGGAATATCGAAACATCACCGCCTCCCAGAACGACCTGCAGGTGGAAACCCATATCGCCGAGCAGACCCTTCATGTGACTGGATCCGAGGTGCACATCTCCAAATCCCTGATGAACCTCGTGTCCAACGCCGTGGACGCCATGCCCAACGGCGGCCGACTCACCATCTCAACCGGAGATTGCTACATCGATAAGCCCATGCAAGGGTTCGAAGTCATACCGAAAGGTGAATTCTGCACCCTCGAGGTGGCCGACACCGGCTTCGGCATATCGCACACCGACCTGCAGCACATTTTCGAACCCTTCTACACTAAAAAGACCATGGGCCGCAGCGGCACAGGCCTTGGCATGTCGGTGGTGTGGGGTACCATCAAAGATCATGAAGGCTACATCGACATTCAGACCCAGGAGGGCCGGGGCACCACCTTCGTCCTCTATTTCCCCGCCTCGCGCCTCAGATTGGAAGCATCGGTGCCGGCGCATATCGACGACTATCTCGGCAAAGGAGAATCGATTCTCGTCATCGACGATGCCGCCGAACAACGGGAACTGACCACGGACATGCTCAAACGGCTCGGCTATCGGGCCGACAGCGCATCCAGCGGTGAGGAGGCCGTGCGTCTGATCCGGCAGCGAACCTACGATCTGCTGATCCTCGACATGATCATGCCCGACGGCATGAACGGCCAGGAAACCTATCGACAAATCATAAGCGTCAACCCACGCCAGAAAGCGGTGATCGCCAGCGGATATGCCGAAACGGATCAGGTGCACGAAACGCAGCGACTGGGTGCCGGCGCCTATGTCAAAAAGCCGTATACACTCGAACAGATCGGGCTGGCAGTTCGTTCGGAGCTGGATAAAACACTCTCCCCCGGGCACCCCGACCCGATCACACCTTAACGCATGTCCGCCCAAAAATAAGCAAATAGGCAAATTGGGTCGAGATCAAGGCGCACGAAAAATTTAACCGCAGGCATAAGGTCGCTATCACTAGGATTGAATTTTTTGCACAACGCCGATATCGGGCCAATTGGCCATTTGTGGATGGGCACGCATCGTCACGAGACCAACCTCAGCCACATGATATAGGTGAGGGCCGACCCCAACGTACTCGCGGAAATCGCGGCGGTGGCCAGGTCCCCATCTCCCTGCATCTCCCTGGCCATGACGAAAGAGATGGTGGCTGTCGGTGATGCCAGCAGAATCAAGGCCGGCAAAATGTCGGTTTCCTGCAGACCGAAACTGCGAAACAGAAGCCAGCCCGTGCCCGGCAACACAAGCAGCTTAAATGCCACGGCGCCGGCGACCGTCAGGCCTTGGGCCGCCATGCGTTCGAGCGACAGCGACGCGCCGATCACCAGCAGCGCTGTGGGAAGTGCCAAACCGGTCAGAATCGTCAGACTGCGCGCCACGATGAGCGGCAGCGGAATGGAAAATACGGAAAAAAGCATGCCGAGCAATACCGACACGATGACCGGATTGCCCATGACCTTGACTGCGATCAGACGATAGCTGGACCCGGCGACCGCTTGGGTGGCATGGGCCTGCAGGGCCACGGTCGATAGAATGTTCTGAAGGATCATGAGAAAGCCGGCCACCACGCTGGCGTGCACAAGGCCTTCGTCTCCAAGGAAATAGAACGCCACCGCCAGCCCGATGTATCCCAGATTGCCGTGCCCCGAACTCTGGATAAAGGTGCCGGCCAGGGAGCGCTGCATACCCATACCGCGGCTCGTCAGCCAGGCGGCCGCGTAGATCAGGGCCGCGGCCGACAACGTAAGGAAGATGACCAGTGGATTGAAAAATTCGCCGAAGGTCGATTGGGCGATGGATTGAAAAATCATCGCCGGGATCGCCACGTAAAAAACCAACCGGTTGGCCGGCCCCAGGAATTCGTCGGGCAAAAATCCATGCCGATGAACGACCCAACCCAACATGACGATGATGAAGATCGGAATAATGGTGGTGAGAATATGCATCCGCAGATATCCGGCAAAAGGCTTCTATGAAACCGCTCGTCGCGAAAAACGGATGATGGCACAAAGCGATGGGGCTGGCAACCGTTTCGAACGCCGTCAGCGATTCCAACTGAATGCCATTCATTAAACCCGTCGTGAGTAGGGCAGGCGGCCGATGCCGCATGCCAAGCGGTCGAAACTCTTCCAGACATCACATATTGTTGTGGCGGCTGGGCGGCGACTCGGCTGCGCCTTGCAACCCTTTCCCGCAGCGGTGGACGTTGTAGAATTCATTTGACAGGTTCCCCTAGCCCTTCTAAAAAGCATTTCAACAAGCGGGTTTTATTTTCAAGTTGCGTCGTCATGCTTCAAGCCGCGGGCCTCGGACGCACATCGAGGATTAATCTGTTCACCAGGGGAAAACAGGATGCCAATAGAAGATACAATCGATGATTCACGTAAAAACCTGCGCCTGACACTCGAATTGATCAGCCAGCATGGTCTTACTGCGGAACCGTTGACCTACAGCATCTGGTATGAATATGCGTCCGGAAAAAACGCTGGTCTCAATGCGGCCATAGATCGGCACCTGGAAAGTAAAATGAGTTTCACAGATGAAGTGATTCAAAAGCTCTTTAATCAATACATCGCCGAATCGCAAATCAAATTGACAGAAGTGGTCCGGGAGGAACTCAAGAAGCTGTTTGCCGAAATCATCGAGGCCATCAAAGCCACGAACCAGCACTTTTCCGAATCCGAAAATCAGCTGGAAAACATAAACCAAGCGCTGTTGCCCAATCTGACCGAAGCGGATGTGGACTTGCTCGTCGAGCAGATCAAGCACGAAATCAAACGACTGGAATCAACGAGCAGTTCGCTCAAGGAGCAACTCCAACAGGCCACCCGGGAAATCGATCAGCTGAAGACAAAAATGGCGCAATACCGCAATGAGGCCTTCATAGACCCCTTGACGCGAATTGACAACCGCAGGGGATTTGAAGAAAAACTCGAAAGTGTCATCGACGAATCCAAAGAAGACAAGACGCCGCTTTGTTTGATCATGGCCGATATCGATCACTTCAAGCAGATCAACGATACCCATGGACACCTCGTGGGAGACAATGTACTGCGGGTGGTGGCCGCCACCATAAAGAACGCCATCAAGGGCAAAGACCTGGTCGCACGCATCGGTGGCGAAGAATTTGCCGTGCTGTTACCGGACACGCCCTTTGAGGGAGGCCTTAAAGTGGCCAAAAATCTGCAGCACACTTTTGAATGTATCGACCTGAAAAGAAAGAACAACCGGGAGAGCCTGGGAAAGATCAGCCTCTCATTCGGCGTCACCGCCTTCAGAAAGGACGATACGGTCGAACGCTTTCTGCAACGCGCCGATGAGGCGCTTTACCACTCCAAAAAAGCCGGGCGGAACAGAGTCTCGGGCCTGTAAGCCATCGCGCTTGACCATATGATATGGACAAGCTGGGCGTCTCTGCAACATCCATCGGCAAGGTGATCGAAACCATCGCGGACATTTCAGAACAGGTCAACCTGCTGGCATTGAACGCCACCATCGAAGCGGCCCGGGCGGGCGAGGCCGGCAAGGGGTTTGCCGTGGTTGCCAATGACATCAAGGAGCTGGCCAAACAGACCGCCGAAGCGACCCAGGATATCAAGGAAAAAATCGAAGGCATCCAAGGCACCACGACCATAACGGTGGGGCAACTCAGCGAGATCAGTTCGGTCATCACCCACGTCAACGAGGTGGTGGCCAATATCGCAACGGCGGTGGAGCAGCAGTCGTCCGCCACCCGGGACATCGCCGCCAATGTAACCCAGGCATCCCAGGGGATACAGGAAATGAACCAGAACGTGAACCAGAGTGCTGCGGTATCCGCTGAAATTTCCCAGGGCATTGCCGGTGTGAGCAGTGCCATGGATGAGATGGCCAGCAATGGTTCGAAAATAAACTTGAACGCCCAGGCACGTTCCGAGCTTGCCGACCATCTGTAACGAATGGTGGATCAGTTCAAAATTTAATCGGTGACCATGACGTGGGGATCGAAGGTGCCCCACCGCAAAGCGCCCATTGCGGCGGCGGATCAAGGAACGCGCCCTTACTCAGCCGTCGTTCGCGTATTGAGCCCATCCGCTGTGTATACCATCGAACGTCGCGCGTTTACTGCCTGACCGGATAATCGTAGATCTGCCCCTGCCAATTCCTGATTTTCCAGAAGTCTTCACCTCTGTCTACTACGGACGCCTCGCCGATCGCCACTTTCCCGCCCCCTCCGGGTAGATCGAGCATCAGATGCGGCATGCCCATTCCGGAAAGGCGACCGCGCAGCTCCCGCAGCAATCCGAGACTTCTCTCCACGGGCACCCTGAAATGGGCCGTGCCCGGCACCCGGTCGAGCTGGTGCAAGTAGTAGGGGCGGACACGGATCTGGAGCAGTGCCTCGAACAAATCCTGAAGGACGCGGGCATCGTCGTTCACGCCTTTGAGCAGAACGGTCTGGCTGCCCAGCGGTATGCCTCCATCCGCCAACAGCCTGCAGGCGGAAGCAACCTCCGGTGTGATTTCGGCGGGATGGTTGCAGTGAAGATTTAAATACAATGGGTGACATCGCGACAATTCACCGGCCAGGGCCGGGGTGATCCGTTGAGGCAAAACCACCGGCATCCTGGTGTGGATGCGTAGCAGTCTCACATGGGGAATGCCCCTCAGGATCTCCAGAATCCGAACCAGTTGCGCATCGCTGCGCATCAACGGATCGCCGCCGGAAAGCACGACCTCGTTCACCTGGGGATGATTCCGGATATAGTCGATGCCCTGGTCGATGGATTCCTTGGGGACCTGGCGGCCATCGGCCACGCGCCGCTTGCGCATGCAGAAACGGCAGTGCACGGCACATTGATTGGAGACGAGAAACACCACACGGCCAGGGTAGCGGTGAATGATTTGAGGCGCCGGAGACTGATGCTCTTCGGCCAAGGGGTCGCCTTCCCGATCCAGATCGTCGAGTTCTTCGGCCCGGGGAAGCAGCTGGCGCCCAATGGGGCCGTCCGGCGTATCGATCAACCCCAACACATAGGGATTGATGCGCATGGGGAAATAGTCGGTCACGGCATCCAAGACGTCGCCAGCGGCCATCAGGTGGCCAGGCAGGTCCCGCAGATGAAACATGCTTTTCTCAAGGATGCTTTTCCATGGGGCCGCGGCGATGTCGGCGATGTCAGGGGCCGGATGGCGCAACGGTGAAATGCTCTCGATCGATGCCATCTTTTAGACGTTGAACCTGAAATTGATAATATCGCCGTCTTTGACTTCGTAGGTCTTGCCTTCCAGCCGCACGGTGCCGAGTTTACGGGCTTCGGCATACGAGCCGGCGGCCATCAAATCGTCGTAGGCCAATACTTCCGCACGGATAAATCCTTTTTTGATATCCGAATGGATGACTTCCGCGGCATCGACGGCAGCGGTTCCCTTCCTGATGGTCCAGGCCCGCACCTCGTCTTCGCCAACGGTGAAGAACGACATCAATCCGAGCAGCGCATAGGACGCTGTAATCATCCGATCCATGGCCAGGTCACGGATGTCGAATTCGGCCATGAACTCCCGGGCCTCTTCCGGGTCCATTTGCCCCAGTTCCTGTTCCAGCTTTCCACGAACGGCCACACAGGTTTCCTGGTCGGCCCATGGCCCCAGGGCCGGCAGCGATTCGTCCTCGTCCTCGTTGTTGAAGAGCACCAGGCAGGGCTTGGCCGACAAGAAGGCATATCCGCGCAGAACATGGGCGCCGGCCACTTCGGGAAAGTGGCGCAGCGGCTTTTCCTGGTTCAGGATGGCCGCGCAGCGTTGGATCAATTGCTGCTCTTCGGGATTGGGCTTTTTTCCTCTCTTCTGATCCAGGACAAAGCGCTCCAGACGTTTTTCGACCACGACGAGATCGGACAGGATCAACTCCTGGTCAACGGCCTGGAAATCGGCCTGGGGCGTGGGCGCAGCCAGACCATACCCGTTGAAATTGCGGATGACGTGCAGCAGGGCATCGCAATCGCGAACCTGGGTCCAAATGCTCTGCTCCCTGGCCTTCTCCTTCACATGCTCGGCCGGTGCCGGTAACAAATACTCCACCTGGGCAAAGATGGTTTTTCGGGGTTGATACATGGCCGACAGCCGGTCCACCCGATCATCGGGCACCTTTACCGTCCCGATGCGGCTCTCTTTGCGCTGGAGCGTGTCGAGACGCGACTTGGTCAACGCTTCGAAAAGGGTGGTCTTGCCTGCTCCGGTTCGTCCGATCAACCCCAACTTCATAAATCTCTCCCCATATCTGACTTGCCGGCCGATACCCGGAACGGTGAATCACTGCGCCCGTTCCAGCATCCTCGGCTGCTTTTTTTGGACGTTCAAAAATGGGGTACTTGTAACGCCGATCCCGCATCAAGGCAAGGACAAAGCCGGCAGCAGTTCTAACCGCATGTGATTCAACTGGTTGGGCATGCTTCCAAAATTTGTATTATAAAAAACTCGCATGGCAACGGAGATTGCAGGCGTGGGTGAGGCAGGTGGCCAGGGCCACGTGAGCCTGCGGTCAATTGTTCCGGTTGAATGCAAATGGCGGACAAGCGGCCCAGACGGTTTGACCCCGGCGCACGCCGGGGGAGTTTCTGGGCCGCCCGCCGTGCATGTTACCGGCGCTTGACCGCTTGGCGTGTGGCATCGGCCACCTGTTCAACACACGCCGGTTTAATGAATAGCGTTCAGTTAGAATCGCTGCAAGGCCGGAGAATGATTTGACATCAGATGCCAATTTCGGTAGGGCCACATGGGTTGGCATGGGGTCACCCTGTTTTGTTCACCATTCGACATCGCCATCACGCTTTACAGGCAACAGGCGCCATGGGATCCAAGGGTAAACACATCGAATCGCACGAAACATCTGCCGAGAGGCAACCCGGAGCCGACCTATCAAGGGGGGATAAACGCCTGCCGCGCCATACGTCACTTCCTGTGGTGCCGGCAAAACCCACACAAACCTCAAACCAAAGAAAACCAGCCCGCGCCGACTATGCAACCGATGTCATCTATACCATGGATGATAAAGGGGGTATTACAATGGTGAATAAGGCCGTCAGCGCCTTGGGCTATACCCAGGAGGAGTTGATCGGCCACTTTTTTCTCGAATTCATCCATAAAGACGACCGCAACCGAATGGCCAGGGCTTATATAGGCGCGCTTGCAAACCGCCAAACACATGCCCAATCACTCCAATTTCGCATCCTGACCAAATCCGGCGAAATTCGATGGCTGGAGGCGAATGCGATCATCGCGTTCGACCCCCAGGGGCAATTTGTCATGCACGAGGGGATGTGCCGCGATATAACCGACAATTTTCAAGGTGACCTTCCATCGGCCACAACCAACGAAGGACAGGATGCCAATGCCCAGGATGGGAAAAATGAATCTCTGTCTGCCGACAATGAATTGCCGCGGGAAATGGACGCACCACTCAAAAAAAGAGGCCGCAAACGTGACCGTGAAAAAAACCTGGAGATGGAAAAGGCCAATCTCCAGGAAGCCAATACCGCATTGAAAGTATTGTTGAAACGACGCGAGCTGGACAGGCGCGCGCTCGAGGAACAGGTGATGTTCAATATCAGTCGCATGGTGCTCCCCTATTTGAAAAAAATTGCAAAGGATAGCACCGACTCGCGCGACAAGGATTATGTCAGCATCATCGAATCGAATCTCAACGATATTACCGACAATTTTTCCCGGCGGTTGTCGCTGGGTTTCTATGGCTTATCGGCCGCCGAATTAAAGGTGGCCAATTTCATCCGCCAAGGCAAAAACACGCGCCAGATAGCCCAACTACTAGGGTTGTCGCCCCGCACCATTGATACCTACCGCCACAGTATCCGCAACAAGCTTCATATCAAAAACAAAAACGTAAACCTGCGAACGTTTCTGATGTCCATCAAATAGCGCGCCCCACAGCAGCCATTCTAACTGAATGCTATTCATTAAACCCGGCCCGGGTGGGGCAGATGGCCCTGGCCACCTGCCCCACCCAAGCCTCATAACCATTGCCATTTGAATTATTGATCAAAAAGCTTAGGCACTGTTAAATCCGTCGTTTAAGAGACGCCGGAACCTTCGGCCGGCATACTGAGCAGGATTCTGTTGAGATGTTTCAACTCCGTGTTCAGCTCGATGAGTTTGGCTTCGATGAGCAACGCCAGCACCGTCATTCTATTTTCCGGACTACCGGCTTTATCCAAAATCGTATCGATTTCGTTCTGAAAAGGTTGGTATTGGGGATACTGATCCAAAAAGCGCGCCCGTTGTTCAAGGGCTTCGGCGAGCTTTTGATCCGGGTCCCACGCCTCTGTCGTCCGACACTGGTTTTTTTTCAGGTGTATAAGATGTGCCATGGGCCCCTCCTCTCTTTATGTGCAATGCCGATTTTTGTAAGACAGTTTCAGCATATCACATGCACTGCATGATTTCAAAGCATCAGCACGCTTTCCAGGATTTCAAGCGGAATGGACGGGTTTAAATGGATTGCGCCACGACAATGTCAATCGCCTTCGGCCGCGTTTTTCCTCAGCAGGGCGATGATGTCGGCCACCTGGGACTCGGCATGGTGGCGTTCCAAGCGGCAGGCCCCCGCGCCGCGATGCCCCCCGCCGCCGTAGCGACTCAATAGTTGACCCACGTTCACCCTGCAGCCGCGGTTTAAAATACTGTGACCGAGCTTGACCACGACGTAAGGCCCTTCATCATATAATTTGACGTTGACCACGGCGTCCGGGAAAAGCGAGTACACCAGAAAGCGGTTTCCATCCGGTGCCGGTGAGAGCCCGCGGAAATCGGTGATGGAGACGTGGCCGTCCAACTCGGTATAATCACGCAAGGACCTCTCGTACTCCCGATTGGCCACCACGGCGTCATCACATCGCCGACGCACCGTCCTATCCTGCATGACCGGTTCGATGTCGTCTTGTGCTCTGAGCAACGACACCAGGTGATCGCAATAGATCGCATCCTCAAGGGAACGCCGTGTGGCAATCGACATGGAAAGCAATACATAAGGATATCGCTGGGGATGGAGAATCTCATCCAAGGTCAGTTGGGCGGAATCGATCCGATCGGCCTGGCGCACCAGCTCCTTGAAGCGCCCGTTCCATCGATCTTGAAAAAATTCGTATACCAAACCGGCAGCCGATGGCGCGATACGAAAAATACCTGGGTAATCCTTTTCGGACACGTTGGAGACGTGGTGATCGAACCACATGGCGACATCGTCATCACCGGCCAACGGCAGATTGGCCAATACATCGCCGGGCAACAGCCGAAAGCGGCCATTTTGAATGTCGCTGGGTTGTGTCCAGCGCAGGGACAAATCGCCGCTCAATGCCTCTTTGAGCAGCACCGCACAGACAACGCCATCAAAATCGGGCCGAGAAATGATTCGCACGGTTATTGACCTGGTCCGGCCTGGCCGGAAGTTGTAGGGTGTACGGATTACGATTTCGAAGAATTGTCAGCGTAGCAGTAACGATCCCCATTTGCAAATGTCAGAGCGGCATTCAAAAAGAGATCACCGATAGAAACGCAACAATCCGAAGCCATGCTTACAGAGGCTGTCCATTCGGTGCTCTTTTCGATAATATTTGACCGCTGCCGTCGAGGACAAAAAGCAAGTGGCCCGCCTGCGTTGCGTAATTGATGAGGTCCTCGAAGATGATGGCCTGGATTTCCATGGTCTGCCCCCGATTCTTGGCCAGGTGCAGGATCCCTTGCATGGCGGCATCCCGATCTTTGAACAGCGGAATAAAATGGATATCGTGTTCGGCATCATACTGGCCGATGATGGTTTCGTTATTGCCCGGATTCTGTACAGCCACATAAACCCAGGCTTGGGGATCGATCGTCGTGTCCATAGCTGATGTCCCTGGCGGTGGTCTTATTGGGTGCCCATCCACAAATGGCCAATTGGCCTTTTTCTTTATGGACTCGCTTTGTTCATGGATAACCTAAGAACGACAACGGTATCCATCGCCCTTGTCTATTGATAAAAACGTGTCTTAAATCTGGCCTTATATAGAGAATGCGGCCATCACCTGTCAAGGACAGGGATAGGCGTCCAGCCAGGTCGCTTTAACTGCGCCATCGGCTCCGAGAGACCGGTCTGCCTACAAAATCGGTTTCACAGGGAATGGGAATTAGCGCTTTACATTTGTCTCGACTTGATTATACTTTGCGCGGTCGACCGACTGGGAAAAAACAAGGAGCCGCCATGGAACAGAGTTTCACCCTGCCCCAAGAACTGCAAACGTCATTCCAAAGAATTATGCCGTATATGTCGGCCAGGTTGCGAAACGATCAACAAAGCATCGAGGCCATTGCACTATATCTGAAACTCGGCGGAGAAAGGCTCGCCAGAATAGCCATCGACGCCTACAATCAGACGCACCGACTCCAGGATGCTGCCGAGCAGAAGTTGCGCCTCGAAGAGACCCTGCTCGCCAAGCAGATGGAAAATGAAAACGACGACGATGACGACGAAGAGGAAGACACCGAAAACAATACTGAAAATGATGACCCGGACAATGACGGCTATTAGTTCGTCGGTCGGTTTTCGCCTCCTATTCTAATGGCCGCCATGCCCCCCGATCCGGAGAGCCGGTCCGATAAAACCACCCACGCCCGATCGACAACTACTCCACCGATTCAAAACCCCACAGAACCCAGCGACGCGCCCACACCGGTATTCGCCCATTTAGATGCCGAGCGAGCCCGGACCTACAGCCTGGTCCTGGCCGCTTCAGGCATCGCGCATGGGCTGTTTCATCGGAAAGGACGCTGGTCGATCGGCGTGGCGCGCCAGGACCGTGCGGGGGCACAACGGGCCATATCCTTATATCGGGCCGAAAACCCGGTTGCACCTGATCATGATGCCCCGCATCCGCCATCGTCATTGCGGTCCATTTCCGCCCTTTATGCTTCCCTGTTGTTGATTGTCGTTCATGTGGCTGTGACGACCAGCCGGCAAAAGGGTGCATTGATTTCGACCTTTGGCGCCGATGCCCGCCAGATCGTGGATGGTGATGTCTATCGCTGCGTCACGGCGCTGCTGCTGCACAACGACATGTCCCACCTGCTGGCCAATCTGGTTGGCACGCTTCTCTTCGGCACCTTGGTGTCCGGCTACTGTGGCTGGGGAATCGGATGGCTTCTGATCGTGCTCTCCGGCGCCCTGGGCAATGGGCTGACCGCTCTTTGGTATGGCGACCAACACCTGTCCATCGGCGCCTCGACCGGCATCTTCGCGGCCTTGGGAATCTGCGCCGTCATGGCGTTCTGGCGACGCTACCAACACCACGGTCAAAGAGGACGTTCGTGGCTCTCGCTGGCCGGTGCGCTGGCCTTGCTGGGCTGGCTGGGCAGTTCGCCCAGCAGTGATCTGGCAGCGCATCTGTTCGGGCTGACAGCGGGCTTCGGCTTTGGCGGCGTCTGCCTATGGGTCCTCGACCGGCCAACATCGTGGCCGCTGCAAACCGCGTCGTTTTTTTTGACCGTCGCAATTCTGTTGGGAAGCTGCTGGTGGGGCTATGCCAAAGGGGGCCTTTAACCCTCCGGAGATCCTTCTTAAAGCGGGAAGGGGGTCAAACTCTCGCATCCGTCGGCAGTGACGAGAAGAGTCTGTTCGAACTGGGCCGACAGGGAACCATCTTTGGTCACCGCCGTCCACTGATCCTCCAGGATGATCAATTCGAAGGTACCGAGATTGATCATGGGTTCGATGGTAAACACCATGCCCGGGACCAGATGCACACCCTGGCCGCGCTGGCCAAAGTGAGCAATCTGCGGCGGTTCGTGAAAATCGAAGCCAACGCCATGGCCCACAAAATCGCGCACCACGGAACACCCCTGGGCCTCCGCGTAGGTTTGAATGGCCCAACCGATATCGCCGATCTGGTTGCCCGGTCGCACCATGCCGATTCCCTCTTTCAGGCTTTGGCGTGCCGTTTCGACGATTTTTCGCGCTTCCTGGCTGGGTGTCCCGATGAAAAAGGTCTTGTTGGCATCGGCATAATAGCCGTCCAGTATGGTGGTCACGTCCACATTGACGATATCGCCGTCTTTGAGAATCCGCGGTCCGGGGATACCGTGGCAAATCACCTCGTTGACCGAAACGCAGGCGCTTTTGGGAAAACCACGATAGTTCAGGGGCGCCGGGATCCCCTTATGCTGAAGGGTGAACTCGTGGACCCAGGTATTGACGGCATCGGTGGTGATGCCGGGTTCCAGGCGGCTCTCCACCAGGTCCAGGGTCTCTACGACCAGTCTGCCGGCACGCCTGATACCAGCCACATCGGCTTCCGATTTCAACTTGATTTTAGGCATTTCGGGATGGGTGCGGGGACGCGACGGCCCCTCCTTGCCCAGGCAACAATGTTTGTATTTTTTTCCACTACCGCATGGACAGGGATCATTTCGTCCGACTTTTACGCCTCTGACCGGCTGGTTTACCCTCACGTTTCACCTATCGTTGTCTATTTGACGTTCAGGGAATTATCCCAATCGTTGAACCAACTTATACCGATCCCCCCATGGTGTCAATGTGCCGGGGAAAGAACGTCGACACCCCGCTCGACCAATAATTCTAACTGAATATTTTCACTCTGAAGGGCATGCTTTATAAAAGGTGACGGCGCCGTAATAAACGGCTTACCCCGCTTCGCGGCGAAACATATCATCCCAGGAAAGGGCTCACAGGCATGACGCTTCCTTAGAAGGTGCTGGATAAAAAAATTCGCATTGTAACGAACATGGTAGGCCCGGGTGGGCAGGTGGCCGGGGCCACGTGAGCCATGCGGTCAATAGATAAAATGAGAAGGCTGACCTCCAACGAGCTGTGATAGAATCACGCTCAACAATGAAAACGCAGTCACCCAAGGGGCTGCATTAAAAAAGGAGATCAGCCATGAAAAACGCTATCACAATCGGGGTGGATTTGGGAGACAAGAATCATATAGCGGTTGTATTCGATGCCCACGGCAATGAAATGAATACCACCAGTGAACTGGTGGTATCATGAGGCCCCCCTAAAGGGGGGTCTCAGTCCAACTACTCGAAACTATACTACCGAATATGGTTCCTCTTGAGGTCTATCTGCATGCTCTTGGTTTCTTATGTATTCTCGGATCGATTCTTCATCGAGCCCCACTGTGCTGACGCAGTAGCCTCGTGCCCAAATGGCACGACCACGGACCATTCGACTGTTTTTGTTTCCGAAACTCATCACCTCCGATGCACTTTTGCCCTTCAGTAATCCTATGACATTTGCCACGGAATACTAGGGCGGTATCGATAGACACAGGTGAATATGATCTGGCATCGCATGCCCTTCTATGATCTCTATGCCTTTGATTCGAGCCCATTGCTTGATCGTATCAACCACTATTTTTCTCTTGGTTCCATAAGATCTCCTTCATTGAGTAGCTGGCGCTCTCATTGTAGGAGATTTTTTTTCTCGGCACTAATCACGGGCATAGCCATTGTTCATACCACTGGCATGCCAGTGGCTTATTCCTTCGGGTTAGAATCGCTGCCGTTTGACCCGGGCGGTAGACAATTTCAATCCTTGAGGGTATATAAAACCAACCCTCACCTATTTTTCATGAAACAAGGAGGCCTGGGTTCAGAATGGATCAAGATTGGGAAAACCGGATATTGTGCAGCGACGAGAGCTGTATTGGTGTGATTGGCCTTGATGGTCGCTGCAAAGAGTGTGGTCGTCCGTATGAAGGAGAACTGCCCGGGACCTTTTCAGCCGCGCCACCTGCCGCGGAAGGCGAGGAGCGAAAGGAGCAAGACTCAGATATCGATGATCACCCTGCGCCAGACTACGAGACGGCCGCCTCCGACGATGAATGGGCACAACGCAGACTGTGCAGCGATGAAAACTGTATCGGCGTCATCGGACCGGATGGCCGCTGCAAGGAGTGCGGCAGGCCCGCCTAACGGTAGTGGCTGTAATGAACACCATAGCGTTTGGCTTTATAGGCAAACTTTCGGACCGTCGTCTTCAATACCTTGGCGGCCTCGGTAATGTTCCCCCGAGTATTTTTCAAGGCATCGATGATCATCTCTCTTTCCAGGTTGGCAACGGCATCCTCCAGGGAGAGTTCGGGCAGGGTGTCGGATTCCTTTCCCGTTTGAAGCGTGGGCGGCAGATGATAGCTGTGAATGACGCCGCCGTCGCATAACAGCACGGAACGCTCGATGCAGTTTTCCAATTCGCGCACATTGCCCGGCCAGTGGTAGTCCATCAGCATGTCGATGGCCGGCGTGGAAAACCGTTTGATATCCTTGCCGTTCTCTTTGCTGTACTTTTCGAGAAAATGGTCGGCGAGCAAAAGGATATCGGTCTTGCGCTCCCGCAAGGGGGGCATGTAAATGGGAAAGACGTTGAGCCGGTAATAGAGATCCCCACGAAAGGAACCATCCTCCACCGCCTTTTCAAGATTTTTGTTGGTGGCGGCCACAATCCGCACATCGACCTTGATGGTCCGCTGACCGCCGACCCGTTCAAACTCCTTTTCCTGGAGCACGCGCAAGAGATTGGCCTGTACATCCAGGCCGATAGAACCGATTTCATCCAGAAAAATGGTTCCTTTGTGGGCCAATTCGAACTTGCCCAGCTTCTGCTTGATGGCCCCCGTAAACGCCCCCTTCTCGTGACCGAACAGCTCGCTTTCGATCAGGTTGGCCGGTATGGCGGCGCAGTTCACCTTGATGAACGGCCCCTTGGCCCTTGGGCTGTTGTAATGGACCGAATTGGCCACCAGCTCCTTGCCGGTGCCGCTCTCCCCGCGCACCAGGACCGTGGCGCTGCTCTTGCACACCTGGGATATCATCTGGAACACCTCGCGCATCTTGTTGCTGTTGCCGACGATGTTCGTCACGCGGTACTTGTTTTCGAGCTCGTCGCGCAACCGCTTGTTCTCCTCGCGCAACTGCTCCTTCTCCCGACGGATGATCTCTAAATTGATCACGTGCTGGGCGATCATGGTGGCCACCACGGAGAGCAGTTTCTGGCCATCCTTGAGGGAATAGTGTTGATCATAAGGGCGGTCCACGCTCAGGGCGCCGACCACCTGGTTACCCTTTTTGACCGGAACGCAGATGAACGAAAGCTCCTCGTAATCCTTTAATTTCTTACGCACGGCGGTACGGTCCAAAAACATGGGCTCCTCGCTGATCTTGGGGATCGCCACAGCCTTGCCGGTTTGAATCACCCGCCCGGTGATGCCCTCGCCCAATTTGTACTTGACACGTTCGATGGTGCTCAACGACAGGTGGTGGGCCACCTCGATACTGATCTCATTGTGAAGGGGGTCCAGTATCGAAACCGTGCCGCGCACCATATTCATCGAACTGGACAGGATATCCAGGACTTTATATAAAGATTTTTTAAGTTCCAGATGCTCGTTGAGGGCCTGGCTGATTTCGTACAAAAGGGTGATTTCTTCAATTGGTTTCATCTGACGTCCCACTCGCGTTCAAAAGTTTATCAACAATTTTGCTACCGAAGGCCCATACCATAACAAATTTGTAATAAATGGCAAGCACAACTATTCTGCATATCGATATGGACGCCTTTTTTGCGTCCGTGGAGCAACTCGACGACCCGGCCTTGCGCAGCCGTTGCGTGGTGGTGGGTGGTTCGCATCGCGGTGTGGTGGCAGCGGCCAGCTATGAGGCGCGCAAATTCGGCATCCATTCGGCCATGCCGATGTTTCAGGCGCTCCGACGATGCCCGCACCTGATTGTCGTGGCACCCCGCCGCTGGCGGTACAGCGAGCTATCGCGGCAAATCATGGATATCCTCCGTTCGTTCAGCCCCCTGGTGGAACCGATTTCCATCGATGAGGCCTATATGGATATCGGCGGCTGCCAAAGGCTGCATGGCACGCCCCGCGAAACCGGCCTGGCGGTCAAAGATCGGATTTGCAGCCAAACCGGTCTCACCTGCTCGGTGGGCATCGCTCCCAACAAATTCATAGCCAAAATCGCTTCGGACATGCGCAAACCCGATGGGCTGACCGAAATCACCCCAGATCAAATGGCCTCGTTTATCGACGCACTACCCATCGGCAAGGTGCCCGGCGTGGGACGCCACGCCCTACAGATCCTGAACAGCGACGGCACCTACACCCTGGGGCAGGTGCGCCAATTTTCCATTGACCAACTGGTCAGACGACTGGGCAAGTTCGGATACCGCCTGGCGGCCCTGGCCCGCGGCCGGGACGACTCACCCGTGATTTCCGAAAGCGAGGCCAAATCGATCAGCAGCGAAACGACATTGGCGCAGGACACACGGGACCGCAGCACCCTGGCCAGCCATCTGCTGGAACACGCCGGGAAGGTGGCCCACCAGCTCAGGCGCCATGACATGCGGGCACGCACGGTCACACTGATCCTGAAGACATCGGATTTCAAACGCCATACGCGTTGCCAGACACTGGCGCGTCCAGTGCAGACATCGGAAGCCATCTATCAAACGGCCATCGGTATGCTGAATGACTTCGTACTGAACCAGGATGTACGCCTGATCGGCGTAGGAACCGGCGGCCTGCAGCCGGCGTCTCAACCCGTGCAGCAGTCCCTTTTCCCCGAGAGCCATGTCAATTCAGGCCTTCGGTGGGAGAAGGTGGACCGCGCCATCGACGCCATTGCCGAAAGGTATGGTGAACGAACGATACGACGTGGCACCCTGGCTGGGGATAAGGACGAGGATTGAAGTCCCGGGTTAAGGGGTTGAGGTCCGATCCAACTCGAAAAGATAACGCACGCCGCTTTTCAGCATGGTCATCAGGATCAAACCGAAGAACAGAGGAAACAGAATGCAATCAAACAGGTAGGCGGCGATCAATTTGAGCGTGGTGGCGGCCAGATGTTCGGTTTGCAGCTTGAGAAAGGCGGCCAGGGCTTTTACTTCGCGGCCCATTTTTGAAATTTTACCCTTAAAATCAAAAGGAAAGGTCTCATCCACATCCTCGCCTTCCGGAAAAAAACGCCGATACAGCCCCTCTGGGGAGAGCGTTGTGCCCAATGTTTCGAATTGTGCCTGGGAACTGTCGTGCAAGGGTTTGGTAATGCGCTGGGATATCAACGCTGCGACTGAAATGGTCAGGGGCAGCAGCAGATAGAGCGCCAGGCACAGGGTAGCGGTGAAACGAACGCCGTCCTTGAGGATCATGTGTCTTTGAAAGCGCCGCGGCCAAAAGCCAGCGGCCAGCCAGGCGATAATCCACATCAGTAAAAACAAAGCCAGCGCCCAGTGATCGACCATGGCGAGACCCTGTAACGCCAATTGCATCAGGGCAATCACGCTGGCCCCTGCCATGGCCGCTCGCCAGGCGATGTCCACGTAGTCGTATACCGGCTGAACCACATCGCCCAGCTCGACGTTAACCCCCACACCCACCGAAGATCCCTCGACAATGGCCAGGCCGCTCTTAATGCCCGAAAGAATCATAAACCCGGCGAGCGCACTGTCGAATGCACGGTCGAGATAGCGGGCGTTGGTTGCCGTCAGCCGGTTCAACCCACACCACCCCAGCCCTCGATCGATCACCCCTCGGGCAGCCAACACGATGGCCGCCAGCAAAAGGGTGGTGACGAGCGTTCTTTTTATCCATTGGGGCATGGGTCTTGTTTATTTCTAATGGATTAGGTTGGCCCCCTTTTCCGTAAGCTTCAGCCTCGGAATGGCACCCTTCATCTCGTATTTCACAAATCCCTTGGCGGCCAATTGTTTGATTGCCTTTTCAAAGTCTTTTTTCTCGTACCCGTTTAAAAAAGGCAAATATTCCTCGACAAGCCAGTTTTCCGGAAGCGTGTCGTTCTCTTCGCCTTCGATGGCCCTGAATTGATCCAATATGTCCTTCTTGATATCTTTGATCCCTCTGCTCATCGCCCATCCTCACCATTGATATGGAATGAACTCGTTTTTCGCCCGCCGATTCTTGAACGCGGCCAGTCATTACGGCGATCGAAAAGCGTCGACTTACTTTTCCGCCCATCTGTCCGGATTGATGTCTACGGGCGTTCTTTTGCCTGTTCGTTATGTTCTTGAACCATCCGGCATTTTTTCAATGCACCGTAAGTTAACGCATTTTAGTCGCTTTACAAGCGTCCCCCTTACATTGATTCGGTCGTCATTGATATGGGTTGCCTAAAGAGTGAAAGCCACTCCTGATGGAGCATGCCCGTGGTGCAGAAAGCTCAGGTCTCTATCAAGCTTCCTCGGTATAGCGCTTCTGAATGGATCGCAGCATCTCGTAGCGACTGAAAAAAATCTCGACCAGTTCGGGATCAAAATGGGTGCCCGCGTTTTTCTCGATCTGTTGACGAATGTCGCTTTCATCCCAAGCCTCTTTGTAAGTCCGCTTGGTACTGAGGGCATCGAAAACATCGGCCAGCGCCACGATACGACCGAATAGGGGGATTTCGTTACCCTGTTTTCCGCGGACGCTGCCATCGGGCAGGGTGTATCCCTTGATCGGAAGGCCGGTCCGAAAATCGACATGGCCGGGATAGCCCTTGCCATCCCATCGCTCGTGGTGATTGAGCGCCACGATACCGGCCGCCTCGTCAAAATCCGATTGCTGCTGCATGAACAGGCGCGCGCCCTGGATCGTGTGCTGCTTCATGTCTTCATACTCGTCGGCATTCAACCGCGCCGGCTTTTTGAGTATCAGGTCCGAGGTCGCCACCTTGCCCACATCGTGAAGCATGGCGGCCATGCGCAGAACGTCACGGCTTTTGTCGATCACCTTGCGGTCGATGTGATGCCGCAAGGCCCACTGCTCGTAGATTTCCACCGCAAAGCCGGCCACACGATTGACATGCGGACCGGTCTCACGCGGGTCGCGCATTTCGGCCATTCGGATCATGCGAAGAATCAGGGCGCGGGTCATTTGGGCCCGTTCCAAAGCAACGGCGGCTACCGATGCGAAGTGGTGCATCATCAGCTCGTCCCGATGGGAAAATTCGGTGATGCGCCCTTCGTCATCCTGGGTGTTGATAATTTGCAATATACCCAAAATATTACGATTGCTGTTCTCCAGGGGAATGGTCAGGACCGATTGGGTCTTATATCCGGCGGTTTCATCGAACCGCTTACTGAAGTGGTACGGCAGGGTGGTCTCGAGGCGGTATACGTCCCTGATATTCAAAGTCCGCCCGGTAGCAGCGACATATCCAGCGATGCTTTTGGTATCGATGGGAATCTTGAAGGTCGAATAGATCAGTTTTTCATTTCTGGGAAGCTTCTTCTGGAGGGTATCGTTCTGGGTGTATGAGAAGTTGAGCCAGTCCTCCTGACGGATATAGATCGATCCGGCATCGGCATTGGCGAATTGGCGCGCGCGGGTCAGGACGCGTTCCATGAGGATGTCCAGATCGTTGATCTGGCTCAACTCGATTCCCAGACGCGTCAGACTGTCCAATTTTTCCTGCTCGGTCAACATCCGGTGTCGCCCCCTCGGTGCCGGGCTGTCGGAATTTTCACAGGCAACGGGGAGGGTCGGACCGACCAAAGTCCCCGCACCACCGCCAACCGGTTTGGATTTCTAACCATATCAAACCGTTGCAATAACGTCAAGCGCCAAATGAGTGAGGGGCCGAAAAATGGGGATGGGACATTCGCCGGTGGCCGATCTCATCAACGCTCCGACACGGCGGGCAAAACAATCGTGAAGGTGCTGCCCTTTCCCTGCACGCTTTCCACCGTTACCTGACCGCTGTGAGCCTGGACGATATGCTTGACAATGGCCAGGCCGAGGCCGGTGCCGCCCATCCGGCGGCTGCGGGCCTTATCCACCCGGTAAAAACGCTCGAACAACCGCGACAGATGCTTTTTGGCGATCCCGATGCCTTCGTCCTTGACCTGGATGTGCAACCGGCCATCCATCACGCGGGCGGACAACTCGATCCGACTGTGGAGCGGGTTATACTTAACGGCGTTGTCCAACAGGTTGACGATCGCCTGCTCCATGAGATCGGCATCGAGGCGTGCCTTTAACGTATCCTCGCACACCATGTCGATGGTCATGGCTTTTTCGTCGGCACCGGGTTTACATAACTGCACGGCAGCCTGCAGGATCGGTTGGACCGGAACACTTTCCAGGCGCACATAGGGCCTTTCGGCGTCCTGTTCGATACGGGCCAGTTGCATCAAATCGTCCACAATGGCGGTAAGCCGCTTGACGTGCCGTTCGATGATCGCCAGAAACCTTTTGACTTCTTCCGGATCGGCAACCGATCCCTGGCACAAGGTCTCCACAAACCCTTGAATGGCGGTCAGCGGTGTTTTAATTTCATGGCTGACGTTGGCGGCAAAATCGCTGCGCATGGTTTCCAGCCGCCGTAACTGCGTCACATCATTCATGACCAATAGAGCGCCCACGCGGCGTCCCTGGTCATCAAAGAGCGGTGTACAATGGGCGTTTAAAATCTGTTCTCCCGTTTGATACAATACAATGTCTCCCTGCCCCACATCCCCATAGTCAAGGGTTGCCCGAACCATGTGATGCAACTCGCGGTTGCGCATCACCTCCTGGATGCTGCGCCCTTGCAGGGACTCGGCGCTGCCTTTCAACAGACGCAGGGCGGCGGCATTGTGATGGGTGATGCGTTCGTCGGCATCCAGGGCCACGACCCCTTCCACCATGCTGGAGAGCACTGCCTCGCTTTCGTTGCGCTGCTGCACGATAGCCTGAATCCGCCGCTCGAGTTCCTGGGCCATCTGATTCAGGGCCTGGGCCAACCCCGCCAACTCGGTTGTTTGGGGCATCGCCAGCCGGTGGGATAGCTCACCCTGGGCGAAACGGGCCGCACTCCGACGCATGATTTCGATGGGTCGGCTGATGCGTCGCGAGATGACCAGGCAGACCAGGGATGTCAGCACGGCGACGACGATGCCCCCCATGGCCAACCGCAGCCGAAAGGCATCCAGTTGCCGCTCGATGGCCGTCAAGGCGAGGGATACCCGTACGACGCCCTGGATAGCGGGGGCCTTGTCCGCTTTCGGTTTCAGTGGATAGGCCAGGTAGATCATCTGCTGGCCCAGGGTTTCGCTGAAGCGCAGAGAAGTTCCGATGCGGCCCGCCAAGGCCTGCTCGATTTCGGGACGATCCCCATGATTCTCCATTTTAAGCGGATCGGTCTCCGAATCGCCGACCACCTGGCCGTCCGGCAATATGACCGTCAACCGAGTGGCCATGTCGAGTACGGCCTGCTTGCATATGCGATCCAGGGCCGGCTGATCGAGTGGTGCCATCAAAGGCAACAATTGATAAGTGAGAAAACGGGCCTGGTGCAGCAGGTCCTGGCGAACCTGGGACATGTATAATGATCGCATGGCATATGAGGCATACCAACCGGTGGCCAGCAGGGCGATCAGTATCAGAACCAGATAGGAGGGGTACAGCTGCCAGACCAGGCGCCTGCGCTTGACCATACTCGGTGCCCCCTCCTTTTCGGGTGTATTGAGCTCGTTGAGTTTATTGAGTTTGTGGGTTTTTGGGATTGGCGTTCGAAAAATGCTATCCGGCACGTTCGGTGAACCGATAACCCACCCCACGGACGGTTTCGATCAAATTGCCCTTGTCGCCAAGCTTCTTTCGCAACCCGACGATCTGCACGTCCACGCTTCGATCGGTGACCGGGTAGTCGTCACCGCGCACCGCATCGACGATCTGCGACCGGGTAAAGACCCAACCCGGCCGACCGGCGAGAAAGGCCAGCACCTGAAACTCGGTGTAGGTCAAGTCAACCGTCTGGTCTCCGATGGACAGGCTGCGTCGGCCGCGATCGATGTGAAGCCCATGGATGTGGATGATTTCGTCGTCAGGCGCCACCGGTGCGGCGCGACGCCTGAAAACGGCGCGCACGCGCGCGATCAGCACACGCGGACTAAAGGGTTTGGTCACATAATCGTCGGCCCCCAACTCGAGCCCGGTGACGATATCCACCTCTTCGCCCTTGGCGCTGAGCATGACGACGGGAATCTGGCGGGTCTGCGAGTCGTTTTTCAACTTGCGGGTCAACTCCAGGCCATCGATGCCCGGCAGCATCAGATCGATGACCAACAGATCCACGTGGTGGGTCTTGATTTGACGCCAGGCATCCTCGCCGGTCTCGGCACAGAACACCTCATACCCCTCGCGGCTGAGATGAAACCGCACCAGTTCGAGAAGATCCTCTTCGTCGTCCACGACCAGAATGGTTTCCTTTCCCATATCCAAACCCTTCGTAGGTTTTGACGACACCGTAAAAAGTCCAATATCTGCGTTGCGCTCATCCCGTGGTCCTTGCGGCGTACGACAAGTACGCCTCAGGACACGGAATTTCGTGCGCCTTGATCTTGAACCTTTTACGGCGCCGTCTGGCAACGACTTTTTACGAATCCATCAGGTTTTCATCCGCCCCTTTTATCCGGCTCGGGTCCCCGGGGTCGGAGACGCCATCTATGCGCGGCGGTCGAATTGACGTTTTTAACCCGTAAATGGTTAGCATCGTGTTAGGGGCGCGTTAGGATAGGGTTATTTGCACTTAAACGGATAAAAATGATGCAGGCAGTAACCGCCGGGGTCGCTGTACAGGACCTCGGTCTCGGCCATGCACTGGCCGATGGTTTCACGGGACACGGCTTCGTAATCGGGCCGCTGTTCCTCGACTTTTTTGCAGGCCATGCAAATCGGTTCGTGGTCGTAAACAGACAGGATGCGCTTGTCGTCCTTTCCCAAGGCCGCGCCGCAGCGATGGCACGCCAACGCACAGGATAGTCTCTCTTCCCATTTGTCCATTGAATCCATCCTTTGATAAGAGTATGTCATACGATCGTTTTTGCCGATCTGGGAAAATAATCATCATTGCGGATCGGCAAAGTTCAAATCATGGGGAAGCCGCCGTGACCCTCTTTAACATCACCGCGATTGCCATCGCCCTGGCCATGGATGCCTTTGCCGTGGCCATCGCCGCCGGCATAAAACTGGGAAGGGTCGACCTGCGTCAGAACTTCAGACTGGCATGGCATTTCGGATTTTTCCAGGCGGCCATGCCCGTTATCGGTTGGACGGCCGGCCTGACCATCCGCCAGCATATCGAACGCTACGACCATTGGGTCGCCTTTGCCCTGCTGGTTTTCGTCTCCCAGGGCATGCTGCGGGAGGCCTTCGGCGACAGCGACGATTCCCAATCCCCCAAAGACCCCACGAGAGGAGCGACCATGCTGATGCTCTCCCTGGCCACCAGCCTGGATGCCCTGGCCGTCGGCCTGAGTCTTTCCATGATCAATGTCTCCATATGGATGCCGTCGTTGATCATCGGCATCGTGGCCGCGGCATTCACCACCGTGGGGATGCACCTGGGCAAGCGCGTGGCCAAAGCCGCGCTGATTCGACGCTATGCCGATGCCTTAGGCGCCCTGGTCCTGCTGGCCATCGGCCTCAACATCCTGCGGGAACACGGGGTGTTTCAGTCCGTTGGCGGATAACGGCGGATTTCAGGGCCGCAAGAATTTCCATCCCATGGGCGGCTGGGCCTCGCGCCGAGCCCCGGTGTCCAAGATTTCAAAAAGTATCACCTCCATGATGTGCCATACCTTGACCCCCTCGCGGATGCATCCGGTCACTGTTTTGCCCTCGCGACCGCATGCCATGTGCATGTGCAGCAGCGGGGTTCCGTTCTCGTCCGGAAAAAGGGTGCCGGTACCGGCCACCTCGTGAACCTCTTCCAGTCGATGCATCATGGGAATGATGGTTTCGGCCCGCCCCTCTTCCGGCCCCACCACCAAACGGCTCCCGGTATCCGCGCCACCAACGATGATGAGGGCGGCGGCCCGGACCTGCTGCTCTCGGGCAAAGCATTCGATGGTCTCGTGCACGACGTCGCCATCTTCCAGGCGAATCACGAAGATGCGCCCCTGTCTGGCTTGAGAAAATTTCATGGCATCAATCCTATCGAGTGCCCATCCACAAATGACCAATTTGCCTATTTGTGGGCGGACACCTACGAAATGAGCCCGTCACCCGACCGTCGTTCCCGGCATCAACCGCCGCCGAGGATGACCTCAGGGAAGTTGCGGGCCGTCCGTGGGTGGCGGCGGCTGGGCTGGCTCGGCGATCACATCCATAAAGGCGCGAAAAAGGACCACGTGGACAAATAGCGCGATCAATGAAGACATCGTATTGACCACGATGCGAAGAAACTCATTGCCGGTCAGGGTCTGGACCAACGAATCCGCCCCCAGACCCAAGATGAAAATTGGTACATAGGTGATAAACAGCAGAACAAAAACGAGGCCTAAATGGTTGCGGGTGTCCGCAAAGCTTTTTTGTATGGCCACCTTGGGGGACACAGCGAACAAGACCAGGTGAAATTCGGCGAACGCCAACCGCACGGCCAGCCATATCCCCGGCAGGACCAGCATGCTGATTCCCAGTCCGATGAGAAACACCGAGACCGTTTTGAGGATGAGCAACGGGAACCATTGCTGCAGTGCCCCGACGATCAAGGCACTGTTGCTTGGCTGCTCTTTGCGGGCTCGCGCAGCCATCAATTGAATCAGTGCCGCAGTATAAATGGGATAAATAAGCAAATTGAGCGCCAATGGAGAAAAAATGGCGAGCGGCGTCTCGCGAAAATTCTTTGCCAGGATAAAGTCAAAAAACGAAGCGGCAAACAGAAATGGCAGACACACGGCCGTTATGGTTTTGATATGGCTGGTGAAAAACAGATAGGCATCTGTCAGGATCGTCTGTATTTGGGCGGCCCGCGGGGTTTGCATTCTCTTTTCCCGATCGAATTGTATGAAGAAAGCCAAATGCTTATCACGAGCCCGCCTGACATGCCAAGGCAAAAGCGGTGGGCGAGACAAGCCATCCCTGAAATTTGTCTTGACAACTTTACAAATTTCCAACATATCCTTTGCCAGAAGATTTCAAGGAAATGGACACCATGCTCAACCCCAACGCCCCCATGCCGCTCTACCGGCAATTGGCCGACCATATTGCCGATGGCATTCGCAACGGCACCTATCGTCCCGGCAGTTGCATTCCATCCGAACCCAAGCTGGTGGCCGAGCACGGCCTCGGTCGCCCCACGGTCAGACAGGCCATCGATCTGCTGGTCCGCAGGGGGTTGTTGACCCGCAAACGGGGCTCAGGCACCTATGTGTGCGACCCCCAACAAGAGGTGGACCTCTTTTCCCTGGACGGCACCAGTGCCTCGTTTGCCAAAACCGGCGTCTCCGTCGACACCCGCATCCTGTCCCCCGCCACCCTGGAACGGGTAACGGGCCAAGGCGACAACCCGTTCAGCGATCAACACGCCTACACCTTCTACCGCCTGACCTGCGTCGCCGGTGCGCCGGTGCTCGTGGAGGGCATCTATCTTCATGCCACGCTCTTTGCCGGCATCGATCAAATGGACTTGGGAGGAAAATCGCTGTCCGCCATCGCAGAAAAAAAATACTACCTTCGCCCGACCGGTGGAAAACAGAGTTTTTCTGTCGGCTACCCCGACGATCACATCGCCTGCCACCTGGGGGTATCCGCCAAAACGCCCCTCCTGATGGTCAAGCGCTGGCTCCATTTCCCGCAAACCGCATACGGCGTCTATGCCATGCTTTGGTGTCGAACGGATCAATTTGTCTTTTCACAGACCATTGGAGGGACCGGATATGCATAAACGAGGATATTACGATGAATTCGGAGGGGCCTTTTTACCGGAAATATTGGCGGCCACCTTCGACGAATTGGAGGCGGCCTTCGAGACGGCCAAATCCGATCCGGGCTTCTGGAAGTCCTACCAGGAGCTGATGGCCAACTATTCCGGACGCCCCACGCCGCTGACCTTCGCCGAGCGCCTCACCCATCACTTCGGCGGAGCCCGGATCTACATCAAGCGTGAAGATCTCAACCATACCGGCGCCCACAAGGCCAACAACGTCATGGGTCAGGGCCTGCTGGTGAAACGGATGGGCAAAACCCGGGTCATCGCCGAAACCGGGGCCGGGCAGCACGGCGTGGCCACCGCCACCATGGCGGCCCGCTTCGGCTTCGACTGCACCATCTACATGGGAGAGGTGGATGTCCTGCGCCAGCGGCCCAATGTCTTCTGGATGGAACGCCTGGGCGCCACGGTGGTGCCGGTCACCAACGGCACACGGATCTTGAAGGATGCCATCAACGAAGCCTTCCGGGATTGGGTGAGCAATATGGACACCACCCACTATGTGCTCGGCACGGCCTGCGGGCCGCACCCGTTTCCGGAAATGGTCACCTACTTTCAATCGATCCTCGGGAAGGAGGCGCGCCGGCAGATTTTGGAGGCGGAAAACCGGCTGCCCGACAAGGTCTTCGCCTGCGTGGGCGGCGGATCCAATGCCATGGGACTTTTTTCCGGCTTCCTGAACGACCCGGTGGAACTGGTCGGCGTCGAAGCCGGCGGCAAGGGACTGGACAGCGGCCTGCATGCCTCGCGGCTCAAGGCGGCCGATGCCAGCATCGGTGTGGCGCAGGGATACAAAACCTATTTTCTGCAAAACAGCGAGGGCCAGATGCGCGAGACCCACAGCATCGCCGCCGGGCTCGATTACATCGGCGTGTCGCCCATCCTCTCCCATTTCAAAAGCACCGGCCGGGCACGCTTCGAAGCGGCCACCGACGACGAGGTGGTGGCGGCCCTCGACCTGACCATGCGCAAGGAGGGCCTTATTCCGGCACTGGAATCGGCCCACGCCTTTGCCCAGGCATTCAAGGAGGCCCCTCGCATGCGACCGGATCAGATCATCATCATCAACCAGTCGGGCCGCGGCGATAAAGATATCTTCACGATCGCCGATGCCTTCGACGATCCCAAGTGGCAGGCCTTCATATGTGAAAAGGCGGAAGGATATAAAAAAGTCAGAAAGTAGGAGAGGTTTCATACTTTCCAACCCATTCAACCTGTCGCCTGTCCACAAACAGGTCAATCGGCCATTTGTGGATGAGCACAATCTGAAGGAATCCGAAGATGCTCGAAGCTTATATTCGCGACCGACTGCGGCAAAAACAGATTTTATTGATGACCCACATCGTCATCGGCTACCCCTCCCTGGAAGCATCTCTCGACATCGTCCGCGCCATGGTGGCGGCCGGTGTGGACCTCATGGAGCTGCAGATTCCCTTTTCCGAACCCATCGCCGACGGTCCGGTGATACTCAGGGCCAATCAGGAGTCTCTGGCGAAAGGCATCACGGTGACCGACTGCATGGATTTCGCCCGATGCGCCGCCGCCGAGTGCGATATCCCGTTCCTGTTGATGACCTATTATAATATCCTGTTCAAATATGGCGTAGACCGTTTTGCCGACCACATGGCCACCGGCGGGCTGCGCGGTGCCATCGTGCCGGATCTGCCCCATGAAGAGGGTCACACCTATCTATCGGCCATGAGCCGAAACGATCTCGCCCCCATCTTTATCTTCGCGCCTACCACCAGCGAAACCCGCATGCGTGAGATCGCCAAGCACGCCGCCGGCTTCGTCTATTGCGTGGCGCGCAAGGGGGTCACCGGCCTGCGAACCGACTTTTCAGATACTCTGCAAAGCTATCTGGCGCGCTGCAGAGTGGTGACCGGCCTGCCTCTGGCCATAGGATTCGGCGTCAAGGATCGAGCGGATATCGAGTTTCTCACCGGCAAGGTCGACATCGCGGTCATCGGCACCCAGACGATCCGGATCGTCGAAGAAAAAGGGGTGGATGCCGTAGGGGAGTTCATTTCCGGTCTGAGGTGATGTGACCTTCGGGCATGAGGTTCGGTGGATTGTTCTTTATTCGCATCCCCACTTGAGCTAAAGGGAACCTGTATGGTTATTCTGAACTCACATATCCAGCCTGTTAAAGAGATTCTCCAGCACCTCCCCTACACCACCACCCATCTTCCCGGCGTGGGAGGAGAAATCAAGACGGCACCCGAACATTTCCAGGTAGAGGAAATCTTACCTTATGCACCCTGCGGGGAGGGTGAACATGTATTCGTCACTTTAAGGCGGGCCGGCTGGAATACGGCCGATGTGGCGGCGGCATTGGCCAGGTGTTTCGGCCTGAAAAGCATGGAGGTGGGATGGGGCGGGCGCAAGGACAAGCAAGCGGTCACCACCCAGACTTTTTCACTGCACCTGCCCATGGCCATGCCGATGGACCGGATCGAGGCCACCCTGACCGATTTGCCCTTCACCATCCTTTCCGTTCAGCGCCATCGCAACAAACTCAAGACAGGCCATGTGGCCCGCAATCGATTTCGCATTCTGATTGCACAGACGCCCCCCGATACCATCGATGCGGCGGCGGCCATTGCCGAAGCCATTCGACGCCAAGGCATTCCGAACTTTTATGGTGAACAGCGCTTTGGCATCGAAAAGGCCAACATCGATCGCGCCATGCAACTGGTCGAACGACAGCGGCCTGCGCGCGGCAAGCAGGAAGCCTTCCTGGTCTCGGTCCTTCAAAGCGCGCTTTTTAACATATGGCTGACGGAAAGAATCGGTCGGAATCAATACCATCAAATTCTCGCCGGCGATGTGGCCCAAAAAACCGATACCGGCGGGCTGTTCGTGGTGGACGATGTGGACGAAGCAATGGAGCGGTTTGGAAGGGGCGCCATTGTTTACACCGGCCCGATATTCGGGCCCAAAATGATGGCGGCCGGCCATCCGGCGGCCGAATTCGAAACCCAAGTACTGACCCGCTTTGATCTGGATCTGGATACGTTCAAACGCCTCAAGGCCCCCGGTGCCAGACGCCAGGCCGTCCTGCGCGTCGACGATCTAACGGTAAGATCAGAGCAAAACGGCCTGGAGCTGGCGTTTACCCTGCCACCAGGCGCGTATGCCACCATGATCACGCGAGAGTTCATGCGTCCCGCCGGGTAGCGCCTGGCTTTATTTCACCGGAAAAATGGGATAAATGTCAGAACCGATGGCATTGACACCGTCACCGCTGGCGGCGTGGCTGTCGGCCCGTTGGTGCGAGCACCGCGGCGCGGGACGGGTCACAGAGCCACGGTACTGGAATTTTATCCACAGGGTGGAACGGAAGGAAAAAATATGGCGTCATTGAGCCGCTGGGTCATTTTCCTGACCGCTTTTTTCTGCATATACGGCTCACTTCATCTCTATATCCTGATCAAGGTGAGGCGTGCCCTCTATCTCGACGGTTGGAGCTACATCCTTTTGGTGGTGGTCCTGCTGTTTTTGATGACGGCGCCCGTCAACGCGAGAATGCTCACCCAGGGGTACCCGATCTTTTCTCTGGTGTTGACCTGGATCGGATACCTGTGGATGGCCTACCTGTTTCTTTTTGTTTGTCTGGCCCTTCCTCTGGACCTCTATCATTTGATCGTCAGCGGGCTCCAACAGCTTTTCAATGTGGACTGGACCAATATCATGATGCTGCGGCGCAACAACCTCGCCCTGGTGGCGATCTGTGCGGGCGGCGCGATGATCTATGGCGCCTACGCGGCCTACCATGTCCGCATCGAACAGGTAACCCTCACCAGTGACAAAATCCCGGACACGGTTGGCAGGGTCCGCCTCGTACAAATATCCGATCTTCATTTAGGGCCGATGCTCTACCCCGGGCGTCTGCATCCGATCCTTGCGGCGATACGAAAGGCACAGCCGGACATCCTGGTCTCTACCGGAGACTTGATCGACGGGCCATTTCGGGGGGAACAGGAGGTTGCCGCAGAGTTGCGCGCCCTGCCGACCAAGATCGGCAAATTCGCCGTGAGCGGCAACCATGAGCATTACTTCGGCATCGAAAAATCCATGGACTTCACGCGGGCAGCCGGTTTCAAGCCTTTACGCGGCGAGCGCGTCGATGGCGGCAATGGAATCGTACTGGTAGGGGTTGACGACACGCTGGATGGGCATCCGAACAGTGGAAAAGAAAATGAGCTGCTCTCCGGCTTGTCCACGGAACAATTTTCGATATTGCTCAAACACCGCCCCGTTTTCAATGGGAACAGAACCGGTTACTTCGACCTGCAGCTCTCAGGGCATGCCCATAATGGTCAGATTTTCCCGTTCACCCTGATTGTCAAATTGTTTTATCCCATGTCAGACGGCCTCTATCACATCGCCGAAAAGCATTACCTGTACGCTAGCAGGGGGACCGGGACGTGGGGACCACCGATTCGAGTACTTGCTCCTCCCGAGATCACGATCATCGACCTGATGCCGGCAAAAGGCGGCAAGTCTGTGGCGAAGCCCCGGCAAACAGATCAATAAACCGGTCGATCGCCTAGAAGCAGATTTGACAAAAGGCCGGCGGCGGCATATGGTGCGGCCCTTGCGAGCCGGGTAGGACAGTCGTTTACCGAGAGCCTGCTGGCCGAAGAACCGCAGTGAACAACATAGGGCAACCCTTAAAACAGATGAACGAAACGAACAACGATTTCTGGCAGAGCCATTCGATGAAGTTCCTCGAATGCGCGTTTCGCGCCGATCGTCAAGAGACCGTACACCGGGCTGACGGACATGGTAAAAAAACCGGCGACTGCGGTGATACCGTGGAATTTTTCCTCATCTTAAAAGATGACCGGTTGCAAACGATCTCATATGCCGTCAATGGATGCATGAACACCAACGCATGCGCCAATGCCGTCATCGACCTGGCCGAACAACGCCCGCTGGACGATGCATGGGACATCACCCCCGAAATGGTTTCCGGCTACCTCGAGACACTGCCCCAAGATCACTATCACTGCGCGGAACTGGCTGTCGGCGCATTTTATCTCGCCCTGGCCGATGCACGGCGAACCCTTCAAAATGCATGGAAAAGCAAGTACCGCTAAACGGGACTATCTAAAAAACCGGGATCGGAATGGGCTCTGGCCTCACCCGCCGGCTGCCCATCTCTTTTGGAGCATCATCGGTTGTGCCGTTACCCCCTTAAAACAAAGGCAAATTCGCTACAGCCAACCACAAAACGCCACCCCGTTTATTCTTGACATGAGATACCATCTTGACTATAGGTCGGTCTTTAATTCGGTTGACCATCTTACAACAGGGAAGCGCCGCCAGGGCCTTTTGTATCGAGCTTGGAAGCAGGGCGAGAAAATTCGCTTCCACAATTCTGGAATTGAGCCCCATGGAATTGATCGCGCAGCTGGAAAAACAAAAAGATGCATTGACCCAGAGCTGGTTTGAACGGGTAATCAACACCTACCCTCCCGAAACGGCCCGTTTTCTGGCTAAGCAAAAAGACCCCTTCGCAAATCCGGTCGGGCAGACCACCTACCGGAGCCTGACCATCCTGGTCGATCTTCTCGGGAAAGGACTGGACATAAAAATCGCCCGCGATGCCCTCGACCCGATTATCCGCGTCCGCGCCATCCAAAGTTTTACGGCCTCCCAGGCCACGGGTTTCGTTTTCGATCTGAAGCAGGTGATCCGCAAAAAATGTACCGTGAAACCCGCCGACGCCGATCAAATGGCCCACATCGACCACCTTATCGACCAGCTTGCGCTGATTGCATTTGATCTTTTCATGCAATGTCGTGAAAAAATTTACGATCTGAAAGCCAATGAAACCAAGCAACGTACTTTCAAGGCGTTTGCAAAAGCAGGTTTGATAAAGGAGCCGGAGGATGAATGACCCCGGTCCCACCAGGCAATTGAGCGAACGTATGATCTCCGGGCTCGAAAGATGCCCGGACCGGACGTCGTTGAGTTGTCTGATCAGTTTTAAACCCTTTTCATATAGCGGGCCCCGACCATCGTTTCGGGGTCAAAAGTGAGGTGCGGGTAGATGAATAAATTTTACATGTCATCACTGCTGGCGGTATTTGTGCTGGCCCTGATCGCCTGGGTGGGTTCTTTGGGACTACCCTGGCTGTTCGGGATTGTCTTGCCGTATCTGGCCGTCCTGGTTTTCATGGTGGGGGTCGCAAGGCGCATGATGGGCTGGGCGCGGTCGGCCGTTCCCTTTGCCATTCCCACCACCTGTGGTCAGCAAAAGTCTTTGGACTGGATCAAGCCGGCCCGAATCGACAACCCCTCGACCAAGTTCGGCGTTTTCATCCGGATGGCTCTGGAAATCCTGACATTTCGTTCCCTTTTCCGCAACACCCGCATGAAGCTGACCCACGAGGGGCGGTTCAGTTACAACCTGGAGATCTTCCTCTGGGTGGGCGCCCTGGCGTTCCATTACGCCTTTCTGGTCACCGTGCTGCGCCACTTTCGATTTTTCCTGGAACCGGTCCCCTGGTGTCTGCAAATGCTCGAAAGCGTGGACAGCTTCTTCCGGGTGGAAATCTCATATGATGTGATCCAGTTCGGACTTCCGGGCATCTACCTGTCAGGTCTGGTTCTGCTGGCTGCCGTGACCTATCTCTTCCTGCGGCGCCTCTTTATCTCAAAGGTCAAATACATTTCCCTGGCCTCGGATTACTTTCCCCTCTTTCTGATCATGGGCATCGCTTTCACCGGCATCCTGATGCGCTACTTCACGAAGGTGGATATCGCGAATATCAAGGAGCTCACAATGGGATTGGTGACGTTTCACCCCACCATCCCGGAGGGCATCAGCCCACTGTTCTACATTCATCTGTTTTTTGTCAGCGTGCTGCTGGCCTATTTCCCCTTCAGCAAGCTGATGCATATGGGCGGCGTCTTCCTGAGTCCCACACGCAACATGACGACCAACACCCGTGAAGTCCGCCACGTCAACCCGTGGAACTACCCGGTGAAGGTCCACACCTACGAGGCCTACGAAAACGAGTTCCGCGAAAAAATGGTCGAAGCCGGATTGCCGGTGGACAAGATGCCGGAACCCACGCCTGAAGAACCGACCGCGGAAGAGGAAAAGGAGTAAACGATCATGGCAGATGAAACACCTAAAGCCGAAGATTTTTTGGCTCAAATAGATCATCGTCCGCCCGCCAAACAGTGGATGGACGTACCCACCGAAATCCGCAAGGGTATGTACTGTTATGCGGCCAATCCTAAAAGCGTCGAATACCTCGGCCTGCCCAACGCACGGCAGTGGAACCCCATTGAAGACGACTGGCAGCTTCCGGACAACTGGCAGCAAATCCTGCATGAAGGCTTCAAGGAGCGCCTGGAAAGGTTTCGCTCGGTCAAAGTCTTCATGGACATTTGTGTGCGCTGCGGGGCCTGCGCCGACAAGTGCCACTTCTTTCTCGGCACCGGCGACCCCAAGAACATGCCGGTACTGCGGGCTGAACTGCTGCGTTCGGTCTACCGCAACGACTTCACCAAAATGGGTAAACTGCTGGGCCGCCTGAACGGTGCCCGCCCCATGACCGCCGAAGTGCTCAAGGAGTGGTGGTACTACCTGTTTCAATGCACCGAATGCCGGCGCTGTTCCGTGTTCTGCCCGTACGGCATCGACACAGCCGAAATCACCATCTTTGGCCGTGAACTGCTCAACCTGCTCGGCCTGAACATCGACTGGATCGCCACCCCAGTGGCCAATTGCTACCGCACCGGCAACCATCTGGGCATTCAGCCCCACGCCTTCAAGGACATGCTCGATTTCTTCGTCGATGACATCGAAGAGATCACCGGCATCCGGATGGAACCCAATTTCAACAAGAAGGGAGCCGACATCCTCTTCATCACGCCATCGGGTGACGTTTTCGCCGACCCCGGCACCTACTCCTGTATGGGGTACATGATCCTGTTTCATTTCCTCAAGGAGAAGTACGGCCTGGACGTAACCTGGAGCACCTACGGCAGCGAGGGCGGCAACTTTGGCTTCTTCACCTCCCACGAGACCATGAAACGGCTCAACGCCAAGATGTACCTCGAGGCGAAGCGCCTTGGCGTCAAATGGATCCTGGGCGGCGAGTGCGGACACATGTGGCGCGTGATCCACCAGTACATGGACACCATGAACGGCCCGGCCGACTTCCTGGAAGAACCGGTCAATCCCATCACCGGCACCAAATTCGAAAACGCCAAGTCCACTAAGATGGTGCACATCGCCGAATTCACCGCCGACCTGATCAAACACGGCAAGCTCGATCTGGATCCGAAGCGCAACGACAACAAAATCATCACCTTCCACGATTCGTGCAACCCGGCCCGAGGCATGGGCATGCTGGATGAGCCGCGTTACGTGATCAAAAATGTGGCCAACCACTTCTATGAAATGCCGGCCAACACGATCCGCGAGCAGACCTTCTGCTGCGGCAGCGGATCGGGGCTCAATGCCGGCGAGAACATGGAAGAGCGCATGGCGGGCGGTCTGCCCCGGGCCAACGCCGTAAAATATGTCCACGAGAAATTCGGCGTGAACATGCTGGCTTGCGTTTGCGCCATAGACCGGGCCGCGCTGCCCCCGTTGATGGAATACTGGGTGCCGGAAGTGGAAGTGACCGGCCTGCACGAACTGGTGGCCAACGCCCTGATCCTGCCTGGAGAACAAGAACGAACCACGGACCTGCGCGGCGAGCCGCTGCCGGGAATGGAGGACGCCGATGAGTAAAAAATGGATCGTAATAGGCTTGATTATCTTCCTGGGCCTGTTCGCTTCCCCGTTTTGGTACAACTTGCTGGTCAAAATGGGAACCGCTGCCCCTGCGCCGGAAGTGGTGCTGACCGAGAAGGCAAAGGTGGCCAAGCAGTGCGTCATGCCCACCGACTTCATGAAAGCCGAGCATATGCAACTGCTCGATCTTTGGCGGCTCAAGGTGGTGCGCGGGTTGGAACGCGAATTTGTCAACCCCGCGGGAAAAACCTTTGAAATGAGTCTGTCGAACACCTGTCTGGACTGCCACAGCAACAAGGCGGAGTTTTGTGATCGCTGTCACAATTATGCTTCCGTGCGACCCTATTGCTGGGATTGCCATATCGATAACCCCCAAGGAGAGATGAAATGAAAAGCAGCCGCAGAAGCTTCATGAAAATGGCGGGCATCGCCGCTTTGGGGCTTGGCGCTCAGCCGGCGATCAAGGCCATCGCACCCGCCGCAGAAGGACATGGGACCGAGATGCAATTCCACAAAGGTCCCAAAGCACTGACCGCCAAGCAATGGGCCATGGTGATCGACACCCGGAGTCTTAAAACCGCCGCGGACCTGGAGCCGATCATCGAGGCGTGCCATTCGGTCCACAACGTGCCCCACTTCACCGACAAACACCACGAAATCAAATGGATCTGGGAAACCCATTTCCACAACGCCTTCCCTGGCAGCGCCAACCGTTTCACCAGCGAAGAGGTCGAGCATCGTCCGTACTTGGTCCTGTGCAACCACTGTGAAAACCCGCCTTGTGTCAGAGCATGCCCGACCAAGGCCACCTTCAAGAGGGAAGACGGAATCGTCGTAATGGACATGCATCGCTGCATTGGCTGCCGTTTCTGTATGGCGGCCTGCCCCTATGGCTCGCGTAGTTTCAATTTCAGGGACCCGCAGCCGTTTATCAAGGAAGTTAACCTGAAGTACCCGCGCCGCATGAAGGGTGTGGTGGAAAAATGCAATTTTTGCGAGGAGCGGCTGGCCGTGGGACAGATGCCGGCCTGCGTGGAGGCCTCCAAGGGCGCCATCGTGTTCGGCGATCTGGCGGATCCCGATTCCGAGGTGAGGCATGTGCTGCGTGAGAATTTCACCATTCGACGCAAACAGAACTTAGGCACCGAACCGTGCGTCTACTACATCGTGTGAGGTGGGTATGCTTGAATTAGCCATAAAAGGAAACAAAACGTATTGGACATGGATCGTGGCCCTGTTGGGTGTCATCGGCGCCGGATTCATCTTTTATCTCTGGCAGCTCCAGTTCGGATTGGGCATCACCGGCATGAGCAGGGATGTGTCGTGGGGCTTTTACATCGCCAATTTCACCTACCTGGTGGGCGTGGCCGCCGGAGGCGTAATGGTGGTGCTCCCTTACTACCTGCACGACTACAAAGCCTACGGCCGCGTCACCATCATGGGTGAATTTCTGGCCATCGCCGCGTTGATCATGTGCCTGCTGTTCATCATCGTGGATCTCGGGCAACCGATGCGCGGCTTCAACGTGCTGCTCTACCCCACGCTCAACAGCGTGCTCTTTTACGACGCCATGGTGCTCAACGGATACCTGCTGATCAACCTGATCGTGGGATGGAACGTGCTGGAAGCCGAGCGCAACGGGGTGCACTACCAGAAGTGGCTCAAACCGATCATCTACCTCTCCATCCCCTTTGCCGTCAGCATCCATACCGTGACGGCGTTTCTCTACTGCGGCCTGCCCGGCCGCGGATTCTGGCTGACGGCCATCCTGGCGCCGCGCTTCCTGAGTTCGGCCTTTGCCGCCGGTCCGGCCCTGTTGGTGCTGTTGTGCCTCTTCATCCGCAACACCACCAAGTTCGATCCGGGCAAGGAGCAGATCCAGAGCCTGGGCAAAACCGTGGCCTATGCCATCTGTATCAACGTGTTCTTCTTCCTCTGCGAAGTGTTCGTGGCCTTCTACAGCAATATCCCCGAACACATGGACCACATTAAATACCTGTTCGTGGGGCTGCATGGGCATGGCGCCCTGGCGCCCTGGATGTGGTCCTCCATGGCGTTGATGGTGATCGGCATCATCCTGACGGTCAACCCGGTGACCCGCAAAAACGAAACCACCCTGGCCGTGGCCTGTGCCGTGATCATCGCCGGCACCTGGATCGACAAGGGCCTGGGCATGATCTCCGGTGGTTTTGTGCCCAACCCCCTGCATGAAGTCAACGAGTATGCGCCCACTTTTCCTGAGATCGTCATCACAATCGGCGTGTATGCCATCGGCGCCCTGGTGTTGACCGTGCTTTACAAAATGGCGGTGGGGGTCAAGGAAGAGGTGGAGCAGGTTTAATTTCCGCTTGATCCTGATTGTTCGATCGCAAAGGCCCGCCGGATCCCCCGGCGGGCCTTTTTGTTCGCTGTCGCCGGGGCACATCCCCATTTCCCTCCGGCTCTAGATCCTAAAGCTCAATGCATGCGGCCCCTCTATCGCGGGCCTTCGCGATCAGCTTCGCCGTTTTTCTCTCAACCGTTTGAACCGGCGCCGTCGCCAACGCCCTTTCCATTGAACGAGCAATTCATAGTTGGCCGGGGTGATCAGCAGGGCCAGAAGCGTGGCACTGCACAGGCCGGTGACGAAGGCGGTGGCCATGGGCGCCCAGGAGATCGATTTGGAGGGGATGCCGATGGCCATGGGCAGTAGGCCCAACAGGGTGGTGACGGTGGTGATCAGCACCGGACGGATGCGGGCCGCGCAAGATTCCAATATGGCCTGCCGCAGCTCTCTGCCTGCACGCATGCGCTTGTTCATGAAATCGATGAGCAGGATCGTGTTGTTCACGGCCACACCCGACAAGCCGATGGTGGCGATGAAGCTGCCGATGGTGAACAGGGTCCGGGTCAAAAAGATGCCGTAGGCCACGCCGATGATGGCAAATGGCACGGCGGTGAGGATCAACAATGGCTGCAGATAGTCCCTGAATTGGGAAGCGAGCACCATGTAAATCCCCAGCAACGCCATACTGAAAGCCACGGCCAGAGAAATGTAGGACTTGGTGGTCGACTCGAACTCGCCCCCGAAAGAGATGGAAACCCCCGATATTCGTTCACGAATCTGTTGGTAATAGGCCTGCACCTTTTTTTGAACGACCGCCGGCGATAGTTTGGATCCCGGCCGGATATCTGCGCTGATGGTGATCGTGGGCTTGCCCTGGTAGCGCGACCGCACATTGGGTTCCTCCACCATACGAGCCGTCACCAGGTCCCTAAGATAGATAGGGGCGGCACTGTCCTCGATGACCGGCACCGACAAGATGTCCAGGGGCGATGACAAGCTCGCGCTGTCGCTCACCAGGTCATCTGCACGGGCCAGGCGCACCACCAGGTCCACCTCTTCATCCGCGGCCCTGAACGGCCCGGCCGTATGGCCGTTGAGCACCCCGGCGGCGATGGCGGTAATCTGGGCCGCCGACAGATTATACTGATACACCGCCTCCTGGCGCGGTTCGAAAGCCACGGTACGATGTTGCACCGGGCGGTTGTCTCCTAGATCCACAAGATCGACCAGATCGCTGTCCTCACGCATCGCGGCCAGCAAGCGATCACTGGCCTCGATGGCCGAGGCAATGGTTTCGGCCTGGACCCGCACATTGACCGCCTTGCCCGTGGGCGGTCCGTCGCCCTCCTCGAAGATCTGCACGGCGGGCCGCGCCGGATCGCCGGCGTAATTCTCGGCCACATAGGCATTGATGTGCTTGCGCATGTAGCTCAAGTGCTGCATGGGATCGTTGGCCGGGTTGTCCGGAAAATCACGCACCCGTTTTTCCGGGAGCGTCACCACGATCTGACCGTAATTGGATCCATAATGGCGGACATAGTCCTGGTCTTCAAAATAGCCGGTGTAACCGGCCGTGGAATCGGCCTGCTGCGGCCCCAGGGCTATGATGAACCGTGAGAGGTCGCGCACGATGGCATCGGTTCGCTCAAGGGCGGTGCCGGCCGGCGTCTGCATCGTCACATGGTAGCGGAAATAATTGCCCGGAAAAAATTTCACCTTGATCAGCGGTGCGATGCCGAACATGGAGAGCAGCAGAAGCGCCAATGCCGACCCGAAAGCCAGATTGATACCGATCAATGCGACAGCCTTGTGGTCCAGCACCCAGACGACGGCCCGGCGGTAGATGCGCCAGGTGGGGCCGAACAGGCCGGTCTGTAAATGGGCGAAGGGCGCCTCTTCGTCCTCCTGCACCGGCAGGGCCTCGGCATTTTTGGGACCCCAGTCGAAAATGTGGATGGGCAGGATGAACAACGCTTCGAGCAGGGAGGCGGCTAGGGCATAGCTGACGGTTTTGGGAATAATGGCGAAGAAATCTCCCGTGCTGCCGGTCATGATCAGCATGGGAAGGAAAGCCAGGGCCGTAGTCAGGGCCGAACTGATCACCGGCAGCATCACTTCCGAGGCCCCGTCGATGATTGCCTGGCGCCTCGATTTGCCCATCTGCATGTGGCGGAAGGTGTTCTCCACGATGATGACCGCATCATCTACCAGAATGCCGGTGACCAGCACGAACGAGAAGATGCTGATCGTGTTGATGGTCACGCCGCTCAGCTTCATGATGGCAATGGCGCACAAAAAGGAAAAGGGGATGCCGATGGCGGCCAGCATGGCATTGCGAAACCCCAGGGAGAGCCATAGCACCAGCACGACCAGCGCCATTCCCAGGACCAGGTTGCCCCCCAGTATGCGGATCGAGTCATTGATCTCGATGGTCGAATCGTTGGTGAAAACGACCTGAAGGCCTTCACCGGCATGCACATGCTCAAAACGGCGGGAGAGCGCCTTGACCTGTTCGCTGATGGCGACCGCACTGCCCTTTTCTTCCTTGGTGACCACCAGACGGACGGACGTTTGGCCATCGACCGACGGAACGGTGATCCGATCCCGATAGTGCAGGCGGGCGCTGGTCACCAGGTCCCTGACCCGAATATAGTTGCCGTCGCCGTCCCGGCGCACGATCACATCGAGCACGTCATCCTGACTGCGCAGACGGATGCCGGCATCGAGCATGAAGGCGGTGTCGCCGGTGCGAAACCGGCCCGAGGGAATCTTGGTGCTGGCCGATGACACGGCCTGAACCACCTGGCTGAAGGTGACCCCGAATCGGCGCAGGCGTTCCGGGTTGAGGGAGAGATGAAACTCATCTTCCGGTTCCCCTTCGATATCCACGTCCCTCACCGTCGGCACGTTGATCAAGGTGGCGCGCAGCTCCTCGGCATAACGCTCCAGGCTCTGGGGAGGCAAATCGCCGCTGAGGTGAACGATGATCACGGGCATCCAGATGTTGGTATCGATCCATATGAAATCGGGCTCATCGACGCCTTGGGGAAGTTCGTCTTTGATATTCAGCACCCGGAAGCGCAACTCGTTGTAAAGTTCCTGGTAATCCGTGTCGTCGATGAACTTGACCTGGACCGAGGAAAAATTGCGATAGGAGTTGGACTGGACATACTCCACATCCTCCATGCTCTCCAGAGACTCTTCGATTTCACGGGTAACCAATTGCTCCACATCTTCGGCCGAAGCACCGAAGTAAACCGTATGGATGAAGACCTTGCCGATATCGACCAGCGGCAGGTTCTCGGTGGGATTCGTGAGCAGGCTGAACACCCCGGCAACCACCAGGATCACGAAAAAGACATTGATGAAAACGGTTTGCTTGAGGGTGTATTTGACGACCGTGGGCATCATAGGGATCTGCAGCTTCCTGAAAGGGTTGGATGCTTAGTTCGCCGGCGGTGACTCTCCCTGCCGCAAGGCCATGCCCGGTTTCAAAATTGGGTGGTCGGCGATCAGCACATGATCGACGGTTTCCCCCAGTATGACGACGGGCACCCTTCGGCCGTCGGCCTGCAGGACCACGAAGGGGTTGTCATAACGTTGAACGACGGCGGTCCGGGGCACCATCAACCCTTCGGTCGCGACCTCGAAGGTGAGTTCTGTCAACAGCCCTCCCATGGCTTCCCCCCGGAAATCCTGCAACGCGAGCTCGACGGCCCATTTGCGGGTACGCTCGTCAAATTCAGGATTGACCCAATTGATTCTGGCCTGAGCGGGCCGACCGGCCACGGTGACGTTCAATCGCTCGGGTTCCCGCAGGGCGTCCAACTCCGGACCGGATACGAACAAGGGCACGACCAGCCGGGTAAAATCGGCCACCTGGCCCAAAGGGGTTCCGGCGGCGATAATCTCGCCCGGCTCCACCTGCCGGTGCACCACGATCCAACCCTCGGGCGCCGGAAGCCGGTAACGCCGGCGCCGCTCTTTGAGCTCCTCGAGTTGAACGGACAATGCTTTCAGTTCAACATCGGTGGATTGAAAGGCCAGGCGCGCCTGGGCGAGTTCCTCGGCGGCCGCATCCCAGTTGGACTGGGTGGCGACATGGTCCGCATGTAACCGGTCGATGCGACGAAATTCCTTTTCCAGGTAAGCGGCTCGTGATGCGTTTCGTTCTCGAGCGACGCGGAGCTTCACCAGGTTCCATTGGGTTTGCTCGATCTGGAAATCGATGAACACCGGGTCCACTTCAAGGAATGGTGCTTTTCCAATCGCGCCGCCCACATCGTAATGAACATGGAGAACCTTGCCGGAAACTTCCGAGGCAAGGATCTGCGTGGTATTGCTGCGGGTATAACCTGTCAGGGTAATGTTTTTAAGGGCCGGCTGCACCGTCGCACTATCCGCTGCGAACGCGGCACCGGCAGCCATTATCCAAGCGGCGATCCATACAAAAGATTTCAAGTTCCCTCGCTCCTTGTGAATTTTGTTGGATGCTGAACCCATCGATGAGGCAATGGATTCCGCAATATCCAAAAGAAAACGGCCAAATGAATTGGCATCATTTGGCCGTTAAAGGAGGAGAACAGATGAAAAAACTATTGGTTTGGCAATTTAGGATAATGCAAACCGCTTGCCATTTGCTTGTCAAAACATCGCCTGTTTTTCTGTTTGTTTATTTTAGTACGTTATTTCAGCATGTTAAAAATTTTAAAGCTGATGCGTGAAAACCTTCCGTCGGCCACGGGGGGCCCCTGCGTGAGGTCAGGGTTTAAAATTTTGAACTCAAAAGTGGCTTTAAAAATTTTAACATACTATTTTTATTAAATATTTATAAAAACCGGCAACTGTTCATAATCGTGAACCCGGCAATCCTCACATGGGCGTCCCAATGCCTTACCTGTTGCTTTTTTTGCCTATTTTCCGTTCAAAGTTATGAACAAAACACCACATATGGGGTTCACACGCGTCGTGTGTCTGTCATATCGATGGTCATGCAACCGGAGCCTTGTCGAGCAGTCGTTTGATTTCACGCAGTAACTCAGCGTTGGAGAATGGTTTGGTGATGTAAGCATCGATGCCCAGGTTCAGTCCTTTGGCGACATCCACATCCCTGTTTTTAGCGGTCAGGAAAATCACCTTGATATCGTTCCATTCAGGGTGTTGCCGTATGACCTGAAAAATCTCGTAACCATCCAAATCCGGCAGCATGATGTCGAGAATGATCAGGTCCGGCTTTTTTTGTGTGATGGCGTCAAATGCATCCTTGCCGCTCTGTGCCAAGGCCACATTGAAGCTGTTCTTCTCCAGTAGGAATTTTAGCGGTACCAGAATGCTGATCTCGTCATCGACGATCAAAATGGTAGATTGTGCCATGGTGCTTTATCTTTTCAATCGGCATAAGTAACGATTAGTGTACCACAATCCATCGGATTGCCCGATTGACTCTATGATCCAATTCAATTAAAGTCGACGATATGGTTTTGAAAATATCAAAAAACTTTTTTGAAGACAATTCATATTTTTTCAAACCATTCATTCCTTGCCCGGTCAACATGTGCCCCCGCGTCTTCTAATCCGGCTGCATGGACGACGCGGTTGCACCAGGGATGGAAGGCACACCCCATGAAAAGCAGCAGGACCCGCGCCCAACGCTTTACCTATCTCTTTATTGTGGGGGTACTGGCATTCAACTATCCACTGCTTTCCCTGTTTGACGTGCCGCGCAGGATCTTTGGCGTACCGTTGCTCTACATCTATATTTTTGTGGTTTGGGCGCTGTTGATTGTCCTGGTGGGCGTTACGGCAAGGTCCCGTCCCAGCGGGATGTAGCCACCGGCGGCTTCGTTGGTTTTGCCATGTCAACCCAATCCGAATGACCATGCTGGCGACTGAAACCATACTCTTTGTTTCCATATGCTACATCGGCATGTTGTTCGCTATCGCCTACTACGGTGACAAACGGGCCGATGCAGGCCGCAGCATCATAAACAGCCCCTATGTCTACGCCCTCTCCATGGCGGTCTATTGCACGGCCTGGACCTTCTACGGCAGCGTCGGCCGGGCGGTGCATTCCGGCCCCGCCTTTCTTTCCATCTATATTGGACCGACCCTCATGGTCACGCTCGGGTGGCTGGTGCTGCGCAAGATCATGCGCATCAGCCGGGTTCACCGCATCACCTCCATCGCCGATTTCCTGGCATCGCGATATGGCAAAAGCATCCTGCTCGGCGGCGCGGTGACGATCATTGCCGTATTGGGCATTGTCCCCTACATCTCATTGCAACTCAAAGCCATTTCCACCAGTTTTCAGGTGATGAGCAGTTTTCCCAGCGGCGATGTAGTGGTTCGGCGGATGCCCTTTTTTCAGGACACGGCCTTCTATGTCGCCATTCTGCTGGCGGCTTTCGCCGTCCTGTTCGGCACCCGCAAACCCGAAGCCACCGAACGACACGAAGGCCTGGTGGCGGCCATCGCCCTAGAGTCGATGATCAAACTGATCGCCTTTCTGGCAGTGGGCCTCTTTGTCACCTACGGGTTGTTCGACGGGTTTACCGATCTTTTTTCCCAGGCCGCAACCCATGACCATCTGGTCGACCTGTTTACCTTCGAACGTCAGGGGGGCGACGCCTACATGGACTGGACGGTCTATGTTGTCCTGAGCATGTTGGCCATCGTTTTGCTGCCACGCCAATTCCAGATCACGGTCATCGAAAATGTAGAAGAAGATCATTTGCGAAAGGCCATCTGGCTCTTTCCGCTCTACATGCTGGCCATCAATCTTTTCGTGCTCCCCGTCGCCATGGCCGGCATGCTTCATTTTGCGGGCCAGCCCGTGGATGCCGACATCTTCGTACTCAAGCTTCCCCTGGTCAGCCAGCAAAAGGCCCTGACCCTGCTGGTCTTTATCGGGGGCATGTCGGCGGCCACCGGCATGGTGATCGTCGAAACCATCGCGCTTTCCACCATGATCTGCAACAACCTGGTCATGCCGCTTCTGCTCCATCTGCGATCGCTGAACCTGGCCAGTCGAACCGATCTGAGCACGTGGTTGATCGCCATCCGCCACGCGGCGATCATCCTGGTGATTTTGCTGGGTTACATCTATTTTCATCTGACCGCCGAATTCTACACACTGGTCTCCATCGGCTTGGTGTCATTTGCCGCCGTTGCGCAATTCGCCCCTGCCCTGCTGGGCGGTATCTACTGGAAAGGCGGCACGCAAAAAGGCGCCCTGTGGTCCATGGCCGCCGGCTTCGTGATCTGGGGCTACACCCTGGTGCTGCCCTCACTGGCGGCCGCCGGGATCATCTCTCATTCCTTTATCGATCAAGGTCCCTGGGGCATTGCCTGGCTCAACCCATTTTCATTGTTCGGGCTGAAAGGGTTGGATCGGGTATCGCACGCCGTCGTATGGAGCCTCATGATCAACACCCTTACGTATGTGGGCGTATCGCTGTTCGACCGGCCTTCGGCCCTGGAACACACCCAGGCCACCATGTTCGTGGATGTGTTCCGTTTTTCCTCGGAAACCGAAGAATCCTTAGTCTGGCGCGGCACAGCATTGATTCCGGATATCAAATCCTTGCTGGAGCGTTTTCTGGGGAAAGAACGCACCGAAGAGGCACTGGCCTTGTATGCCCAGACCCGCAACCTGGATTGGGGCCTCACCCTCAAGGCAGACCCCGGATTTGTCACCCACGCGGAAAAAATATTGGCCGGGGCCATCGGATCGGCCTCGGCGCGGGTCATGGTCTCCTCGGTGGTCAAGGAGGAGCCGCTGGGCGTCCAGGAAGTCATGGACATCCTGGATGAAACCCGCCAGGTCATCATCTACAGCCGGGAACTGGAAAAAGTGACTGCGGGACTGAAAGCGGCCAACGAACGGCTCAAGGAGTTGGACCGGCTCAAGGATGATTTCATCTCCACGGTTTCGCATGAGCTGCGAACCCCGTTGACCTCTATCCGGTCCATTGCCGAAATCCTGCGGGACTATCCCGAAACCAACCCGATGGAGCAGAAAGAGTTCCTGGAGATCATGATCAACGAGATCCATCGCCTCTCCCGGCTGATCAACCAGGTGCTCGATTTCCAGAAAATCGAATCGGGCAAACTTCAATGGCAGGCCGCACCCGTGGATCTGATCCAGGTGATTGACGCGGCCGTGGATGCCACCCGCCAACTGATCAATGAAAAGCGAATTCGTCTCAATCTGCATTTGCCGCCCTCTGTGCCCAGCCTTTCCGGAGATCGGGATCAACTGATCCAGGCCATGGTCAACCTGGTTTCCAACGCCGTGAAATTCTGCCCGGTGCAAGACGGAACCATCGTCATTCGCCTGACCCACGACCGCCATCAACTTCACGTGAGTGTCAAGGACAACGGCATCGGCATCCGTCCCGAAGATCAACACGCGGTTTTTGAACAGTTCCGTCAAATCACCCCATCCACGGATCGCGGCCGACCCCAGGGCAGCGGCCTGGGCCTGGCCATCACCAAACGCATCATCGAATTTCACAAAGGACGCATCTGGGTGGAAAGCAAACTGGGGGAAGGCGCCACCTTCCATTTTGAGCTCCCCGTATTGCCGCCCATCGAAAAACTGCAAACCGGATAGGCACCATCCTATAAAAGAGAAGAGAGTCGACCATGTATCACAAATTATCTTCCCTGCTGCTCACTATTCTGATTTGCTCGGCCTGTGCCACCGGGCCTGCGCCGCAGCGTGCTTCCGAACAGACCCGCAACGGCATCTATTATCTCAATCAGGGCACGGAGCTGTTTGCCAGGGGGTGCTACCCACGGGCCATGGATTACTTCCAGGATGCCCATCAGCTCTTTTCGGCGGTCGATGACCGTGCGGGTGTCATCCAGGCCCTCAACAGCATCGGCGACACCTACTTCCGTCTGGATGACATGGACAGCGCCTTGCGGGTGTATGGGGATGCCATCTCCCTCGCCCAGACCGAAGCCCATCATCCCGGCCTGGTCCGGGCGTTGAGTAACCAGGCGGCCGCGCTGATGAAGTTGAATCGTAGACGAGAGGCCGCCTTGGCTCTAGACCGGGCCGCAGACCTGGAAAAATCAAACGGGGAATACGCGCTTTACCTGAAAACGCGGGCGCTGTGGTGCATTCATGAAGGGCAACGCGATCGGTCCCGGACGTTTCTTGAAGCGGCACTGGAGGCGTGTGACGCTGGTGGACAAGATATTCGCAGCAGTATCTTTTTTGCGATGGGACACCTGTTCATGCAAAACGATCAACCGGAACAGGCCAGGTCGCGATTTGATCAGGCGCTGGCCCTCGATCGAGAAAAGCATATCCCCCATGATATCGCCCGGGATCTGGAGGCCATTGGCATGACCTATGCCGCGGTCGACCAGCACCTCCGGGCAATAGACTATTTTAAGCGCAGCGCAAAGATCTATGCCCTTTTAAAAGATACGCCGCGAGCGCAAACGGTGGTCACGCATCTTGAAAAAAGCGCCCGCCTGGCCGACGCCGATGTCGGAACCACCCTGTTTTGGATTCAAACCTGGCTGTCGGACAAAACGGGCAACGCAATCTGCGACTGACGTTGCGGTTTGTTCCCGCCTTACCCTCAGCTATTCTAACTGAATGCTATTCATTGAATCCGGCCACCTCACCCTTTTCCATGTGAACCGCCGAAACTGGTCCGGGCTTCCATCTTCACGCCCGGACCAGTTTTTAATTCGATCCCGATGGATCACTTGACGCGCTGCTTCAGGCAAAGCAATCCGCGCTCACTGCTGTTGAGGTAGATATCGCCGTTCGGGGTGACGAACATGGACAAGGGAAACTCCACGACCGGGTAACTGCCGACCGTCGCATACTTCACCGGCAAATGGGCGGCCACCATCGACAGGGCGCGGGTCTTGGGATTCACCCGCAGCAACTTTTGGCCGGCGCCGTCCAAAACGAGCAGATTGCCTTGTCCGTCATTGGCAATGGCGCCCGGCTTGCCCACTTCGGAGGCCAGGAACACCTCTTTGCGACCCGATTTTAGATCGATGGCACTGATGCGCCCGGCTTTGCTCTCGGCCACATAGAGCGTATCGTTCACCAGTGCCAGGGCCAGCGGCCCCTCCAAACCTTTGGCCAATACGGATTTTGAACCATTCGTCAGGCTGACGGTGGTGATCTGGCCGGCCCCATATTCGGCCACAAAGAGCTGCGGGGCCTTGGGATTCATTAAGGCGGCCGCAGGTTGGTTCAAACCACCGGCAACGGGTCTGAACTCACCGTTGATCGGGTTGCCCATAGCCACCACGCCATGAATACAGTCGGTCCAGAACAGCTGGTCTCCCGGTCCATCGGCCAGGCTCAGGGTCAAAGGCATGCCATGGGAGGCCCAGGCATTGAGTTTGGTTTGCTCATACTTTCCATCGGCCACCTTACGAATCATAATGGCATCGGCCACCCACACGGCACTTTCCTTGACCACGACGCCAAGGGTCTGATTGGGCCCGTTGGGAAACAACTGTTTGAATTGACCGCTGCCATCGGTGGAGACCTCATAGACGGTGGCGTTCCAGTAACTGGTCACAAAAAGGCGCCCCTGGGGGGTGATCGCCACGTTGTCCAGACCTGGCGGCAATTGGGCCAGCTTTTCCCGTCGGTTACCGTCGAGGCTCAACCGGTAGACAATGCCGGTGGCCAATTCCGGCACGTAAACCATCTTGTCGGCACCGATGGTCAGAGCGATGGGGGTGACGAATTTTTCGGCAATAGTGCTGATCGCCCCGGTGTCCGGATGCACTCGCAATATTTTGCCGGTGGCCATGTCCGGAATCACCAGATCGTCGGTGTCGGGATCGAATCCAAACCCTTCGGGCACCGGAATGACATCCTTATCGATCAACAGGCGGGCAGGTTTCCGCCCCGTGGGATCGACCTCGTACACCCGGTTGCCTTGAAAACACTCGGTGACGAACAGCCGTCCGTTGTTGGGATTGTATTCGATGCCGTTGGGGGCAGCCATGCCATCGGCGATGATGGTCTTGGCTCCGAAACGATCGATGCGGTAAACCTCGCCGACCAGGGGGGTGGTCCCAGTGACATAGAGGTTACCCTTGTCGTCCGCGGCGATGTCATCCGGAATGAATACAGCGCCCCAGGGAGGCACGATGGTCGATGGTTGAAGGGTCGACAAATCGATTCTGGTGACCGTGCCGTTGCCCGTGTGAGTCACGTACAGGTGGCCGTCCGATCCAATGGTCGCTCCGTTTACACCGGGAAAGGGTGAATCGGGCACCAGCGATTCGAGTTGATAGTGTTTGTCCATCATTGTGCTGCCCTGTCGGCCGATGCTCTTCATGGTTGTACAGGCACAAAGCGCCAACAATACGGGCAGCATCGCGATTTTCACCAACCTCATCTTTTTCATACGATCCACTCCTTTCATTCATCCTGCAGTTTTGTGAAGGTAATTCCCTCACGAAGAAGGCGCCACAACCGATCCCAAGGTGATAAAATTTCCTGGAATGCACGGCTGATGCGTTCGGCATAAGGACAAAAGTTCTTCTGATATTCGGAGGATCACGATCTAAAAAACGGTTGGAAGGAGAACGCTGTTCGGCACTATCGGTTTTTATACCTATAGGCCAGCTCGTCCGCAGGTGTCAATCATTCTCAATGATGGATTTTCACTAAATGGCTTAGGAATCTGGATGAGTTGGTAAAAAAAAACAAACTGGCAGATCCGGTGGGCACATTGGTCTTTCCGTTTGATGCCGATCAGCGATCGGGTTCCCGGCTTTTGGACGCCATATGGAAGGTTTCGTCGAAGATGGTCAACAACTGGAGCGTCTGTTCACTGATTTTCAAACAGGCATTGTTAATGCCGTAGAACAAGACACTCAGACGGGTTTTGGATTGCCCCGAGTGAATCCGCTCGATCTGACGGTGATCGCACTGCTCCAGGAACTGCTTGAGATCCACATAGTGGGCGGCCACTTCACGGTATTCAAACGGGGTCCTGGACTTCAGGATGGCGGCGGTCTGGGACAACAAAGCCTCAACGCTCTTTCGCACCTGCTGAAGATCCTTACGCTGTTCGGGAAGCAGACCGGCATGTTGATTCGAGGTATGAACGTGACAACGGAGGATCAGGTCGCGCAGGCTTTCGGCAATCTCCTGAAGCGCCGAAACCACATAGGCATACTTACCGGCCTTTTTGATGTCCTCCCGTTGAAGCAACCTCAACGTTTTGAAAATATTGGCAACGATCGTGTTGGACCATTTCTGGATGTTGCTCGTTTGACGCCGCAGTGCTTTGAGCTGCTTGCGGTCCTGGGTCAGAACGCCGTCGAAGCAGGTGGACAGATCGTCTTGCACCACCTCCAGAAAACGGCCGCTGTGTTCGAAGCAGGTACGCACGGCAAATTCCGCATCGGTCACGCGTTTCAAATCCAACAGATCCAGCTCTTGCAGCGCCTTTTCCCGAAGGCCGTGAAGCTTTAAATTGCGGAATAACACATATCCGGCCAATAGGAGCAGGCCGAAAACGGCAAAGCCGCCGAAGTAACCAATGGCAAACGCGAAAACCAGAGAGATACTGAAGGCCGTAAGCGCCGTAAAAAACCAGCCGCCGATCACCGCCAGCACCCCGGTGACCCGGTAAACGGCGCTCTCCAGCCCCCAGGCCTGGTCGGCCAGGGACGACCCCATGGCCACCATGAACGTGACATAGGTCGTCGAAAGCGGCAGTTTCATGCTGGTGGCCCAGGCCACCAGGGCACTGGCCACCACCAGATTGACACTGGCCCGCAACAGGTCAAAATCGGGTACCTTTCCGTCATACCCGGGCTCGGGCTGATAGCCGGTCGCATTGAGCCGTTGCCGCACCCAGCGCCGAATTCTCAAGGGGCAGATCCTTTGCCAGGCTTCAAACAGGTGCATCGCCATGCGCACGATGATCCGGGAAAGATGGGAGGAATCAAAGCGTTCTATTCCCTCCTCCTGCCGTCCCAGGCTGCGTTCCGTCCGGGTAACAGTACGCGCCTTGCGCGACAGCCACAAGGTAACCACCATGACGACGCCGGCGGCCAAAAGAAAAAGCGTATGGGTGTGCACCGGCTTCTCCAGTGCAGCCATCAGCAGCGTCAAGGGCGCAGCGCTGGCATTGGCAACGACATACGCGTGAAGGGCTGCCAGGGGCACACCGATAAAATTCACCAGATCGTTGGCCGCAAACGCCATGGCCAACGCGAATGTCCCGGCCAATACCACTGGTTTGAGAATGTTGACGCGGGTCGTAATTGATAAAAGCTGAAAAACAAATGTATACAGGATGAAACCACCGCCAAGTATGCTCAAGGTGTGTCCATTGATCCACGATAGCATGGCCGGGGTGAGGAAAGAGGCGCCCTTGGCCCCCTTGATCAGAATAAAAAAGGTGATCATCGATAGCGCCAGACCGCCCCAAACGGCGCCATACCGCCTTAACCGCTTTTTATAGTCGAAGGTGAAGAGCAAACGGGTGAAGAACTGGGCCAGGGCACCGCAAACGAAGGCAATGCCAACCGACAGTAAAATACCGGTAATAATGGCCAGCGCCTTGCCGGTATTGATGTAGTGGGCCAAATCCAGCAGGCTCTGTCCACTGTCGAAAATCTTCATCAGAGACACGGCGATGGCGGCCCCCAGAAGTTCAAAAACAATGGAAACCGTGGTGGAGGTCGGCAGCCCAAAGGTATTGAAGATGTCGAGAAGCACCACGTCCGTCAACATGACCGCCAGGAAGATGATGATGAGTTCGGGCATCATGAAATAACGGGGGTAAAAAATGCCCTTGCGCGCCACCTCCATCATGCCGCTGGAAAAGGTCACCCCCGCCAGAATGCCTGCGCTGGCCACCACCAGGATCACCTGCCGCGGCGCCACCCGCGAACCTACCGAAGAGTTAAGGAAATTGACGGCATCATTGCTGACACCGACCATCAGATCCACCACCGCAAATAAAAAAAGCAGCGCTAATGCAAAAATATAGATTTCCATAATGTCTATGTCCGCTTCATTCTTTATTCGACCAGCCGCCATCCCGATTCCGGTGCGCGACGCTCGATGATGAAATCCTCGGCACGTCTGGAAGAATCACAAGAGCAGATACTTCACATGGAACGGACTCATATGACAAGACCATGATGCCGCGCAATCTGTTTTTACGAATCCACACCCGGGTGTTCATATAGGCAGCGTACCTGACTGGATCAGTCTTGACCACTCATTGATCGGCTGCTATGGATACTGGACGCGCGCTGGACGCGTTCAGTGGTTGGGTGGAGTGATACGGGATCTAACTTAAACCGAACGCTTTGGAACGAAACGCAACGATTGGCATCAAAACCCGAGCACGCTGTACAAGAGCTGATTTCACGACAGGCAGTCAGAATTGCCGGGTGCCTTTGCCAATGGGGATCTTAAATGAGCGCTCCTGCCGACAAAAACCATGCCCGCCGTTTGAATGGTGACGCCCCGGCACCTGACCCCAGGCCCAACCAGACCAGTTCCCTCGACCAAGTTCGGCCGGCAATAACGCCGAACCTTCCCGAACGCTACATCATCAAGACCAGCGGCGATGATCGGGTCTTGACCTGCCTCGAAGCTCCGAACCTGAATGTGCATATCGAAAACGGTCTATCGTTTTCGGGTTCCGTGGCTAAAAAATCTCCATCAGGTACCATTTTTCTTGATGGTGTGGCCCAGTGCGAACCCTTTATGGATCACGAACGCCAAGTTTACAACCTTGACCACCATGAGGGATGCGTGCGCGCTTTCACCCTTTCCACCTGCGAACAAGCGTTGGTGATGTACATGAAAGGGCTGGACCTGCAAAGCCGCGAGTGGAACGTTTTCGCCAACGAGCCCGATCTGGATACCCTGATGGCCATCTGGATCATTCTCAACCACGCGCGCATCGGCAGCCAGGATAGCACCCAACGCCGCATTTTATTCGCCCTGGTGCGTTACGAAGGGGTGATCGACGCGTTGGGGCTGGAGCTCAAGGAGCTCAGTGCCCTACCCCCGGAGTTGATGCGTAAAATTCAACGGGTGGTCGATCATCTGCGCAGCGAGGAGCTGGCCATCAAAAAGGAAGGTGCCTGGGACAAATCGGACTACCTCAGCTACACCGCCCGAACCCTGCATAAAATTGATCAGATCTTTTATAAACCCAGCGACTTCGCCGATTATCAAGGCATTGAAGAGCTGGCCCGCATCGATTTGACCGATCAGCGCATCTGCGCCGTTGTCGAAGCCGATATGGGCATCTATGAAATTGAACCCCACCTGAACAAATTATACAGTAATCGGCTCGGTGTGGTTTTTCTTAAAAAGGGGGTTGCCAGCTATACGGTCCGCCAGATGGATCTGTTTATGCCGCTGAACCTCGATGATGTTTACGACCGGCTCAACTTCGTTGATCCGGCGGTGAGATGCCGCACCCGTGCCAATAAATGGGGCGGCGCGGCCGATATCGGTGGATCGCCGCGCGCATCTGGAACTGCACTGACACCGCTGGATCTCGTTCAGGCTTGCCGCGATGCCGTGCGCAAGCCCGATTGGGCCAAAAAGGCCTATCGCCTCGCCGTCACGGCAGCATTGGTGGGTTTTATCACCCTGATCGCCCATATCGTACGCTTGATTTGGGCTCCCGCTCAATGGTTCGGCAGGGAAAATCTCCAATTGCCTTGGATTTCGCCCGATTTCGGTTTTTTTCTCGCGTTGCTGATCGGTTTGATGATCAGCCTGCTGTTCGTTGCGTACGGTCGTTCCTGGCAGTATGGATGGAATCTGCCGATCGGCAAACAATGGTGGTTGCTGCTGCCGGCGGCACTGGCCGGTGGCATCATCGGCGGGTCATGGATTTCCAATGATCTCATCGCATCCCGGGATTGGATGGCTTTGGGGGCCGTGGGTCTGGTGCTGTCGCCCTTAACCCTCGAACTGCTCTTTCGAAGCCTGGCCCATGGACTCATGGCCCAAGACAACAGAATTCAACGCTGTGACTCGCGCTGGTTTCTGAGCTGGCCGATTTTCGGCAGTGCGATTCTCTATGTGGCTTTTGCCCTCACCTTTCTCTTCTGTTGCCGACTCGACATGAGACCCATCGCGTTGGGAGATGTTGCCATGACCACTGCCGGCGCATTGTTGCTGGGAATTTCAACCGGTTTTGCCAGAGAAAGATCCCAAAGCGTCTGGCCCGCGGTATTTTTCCATATACTGGCCGTCACCACCCAACTGCTGGTCATCCAACTGGCATAACGGCCGCGTCACATCAAGTGCCTGCCGACACCCGAGGGAGCCGCCGGGCCTGAGACCGGTTGCAGGTTCCCTTTGACAAAACAAGACTTTTTCCCTATATTGATCCGAATAAAAAATGAGCACATTCAGCAGGTTATTCAGTGCATAGCTGGCTATAAACCCAGGGAGTGTCCATGCCCCCAACGCTTATTGCGGACATCTTGACCGGTGACAGCGACGAAATTGCCGATCTACTGGCGAATACGTCCATACTGGAAGCGTTCATCGAACTGGCCAGAAAACTGGACGCAATGCCGGACATCAGCAAGCGCTTCTACGAAGAATCCCGCAGCCTGTACCAGGCCACCTGCACCAACCTGCCCATTGATCAGCTGGAAACGATCCTTTCCGATTTTTTCGGTCCCCCGGTGAAATCCGCCGATAAGCCCCTGCCGCGCAAACTTCGCAAAAACAGCTCGGTACGTTACCTGGGCGGCATCGAAAAGGATCAATCCCTGTTTTTGTTGCCGCTGAAGACCGGTGAATTTTATGGCGCACTGTGGCCTTGGCGCCGTAATAAGGCCAAAGTGGAGATCCATCTGGGATACTGTTCCGACTGGATGATCGACGAACATTACCAGCAATTGGAAACCCTCATTAAACGCAGTGTGACCCAAAGCGCCTTTGAAAAGATGGATACCAACGTGGGCGGGCAGATTCATGGCATCGGCCTGCCCTCTTTTTTGCAGATGGCGGAAATGGAGCAGTCCACCTTCAGCCTGCGCATCACGTCGGGCGGGCAGGTCGGCACCCTGCACGTCCTGGAAGGTCAGTTGATCGCGGCCGAGCACGAGCAATGGACGGGTCGTGAGGCGGCCTATCGCATCATCGCCTGGGATGAAGCGACCATCGAAATCGCGCCCGCGGATGCATCTAAAACGGACGAGATCAAGCAGCCATTGATGCACGTGCTTATGGAAAGCCTGAAGATCAAGGACGATATCACATCCCCCCTGGAACGCCCCCCTGTCCCACCGCCTGCCAAAAAGAAAAAAGGGGCCGGGCAACCCGCCGGCAGCCAGCCCAAAAAACGATTGGTACGTCTCGAGCGTGCGCCGGGTCCAAAAATGCCTCGCAAGAGGCGCAGTCTCATCACGTTGTTCGCCATCGCCCTGGCCGTTGTGGTCATCGCCGGCACCGCCGCTGTGGTGGCCCTCCACGTGATGAACAATCGAGACATGTCGGACCAGTGGCAACAGGTCAGTGCGAAGCTGGACGCGGTGACCTCCCTGGACGATCGTCTCAAACTTCTTCACGATTTTCTGGAAGCCCATCCCGGCACACCCCACGCTCCAGAGATTCAGTCCCGTATCGAAGAGACCAAGCAAAAAATAGAAGAACAGGAATTCGAAAAGGTCACGCTGCAGATCAGCAGCCTTCCGGTGGATGATCATTTCGAGAAGGCTGCCGTCGAATTGTATGCCGGGTTCATGGAAAAATACCCGGACAGCCCCTTTTCCGAACAAATCAACGACGCCATCTCCGATATCAAAAAACTGGTCGATCAATACTATTACGAAGAATTAAAGCGCGCAGCCCGGATGGATCTCAACAAAAGATTGGCGGTCTATAAAAACTACCTGGAACGCTTTCCGGGCGGCCGTTACCATCGGGACGTCACGGTCCTGATTCGCGAAATGGGCGAGCAGCACCTCAAATATCTCAAATCAGAAGACGGCCAATGCGAACAGAACCAGCGCTGGGAGGCCTGTATCCAACGCTATAAAGACTTCATCGCCAACTTCGAGGGGCTGCCGCTGGCGGACGAAGCGCGGCTGGCAATGAAAGCCTTGACGGACAAGCGTGACCTGGCACAATTGCGCAAACTCGGTGAAGAGGCCGGCAAAGACTATCAAACGACCTATCGGGCATACCAGGACTATCTCGCCGCAAACCCCGATACCACGCAAAAATCAGCCATCGAGGAAGAGCTGAAGGTGCTGGCCCGGAAATTGGAACTTCAGCGTCAATGGCTTTCGGTCCAGAGCTACGCCACCAATCCCGACAACAGGCTGTATGATCGCATCCAAAGAGTCGATGGTTATCTGAAGCGAAACCTGTCCAGCCCCTATGTCGGCGAAGCTCAGGATCTGATGAACCAATTGGAAGCCCAGCGCAGGATGTCACAGCATCAACGCCAAATAGAAGAACAAAAACAGGCGGAAAAGGCGCGGCTCCAGCGTGAAGCGGAACAGCGGGCCGCCCAATTGCGCCGGGTCAAACAGGTTCAGCAGGATATGGAACGCCAGCTCAGCGGATCGACGCGGTACCGGGTCAATGGAAACGGCACCGTGACCGATCAAACCACTGGATTGACCTGGGCATTGGCCGACTCCTACGACGCGCTGGGTGGTTGCATCGATTTCAAAGGGGCACAGGACTATATTCGCGGCTTGCGTCTGGCAGGATCCGGCGACTGGCGGATGCCGTCCGCGAACGAGCTGGCCGCCATTTATAAGCAGAAACCCTTTTTCCCGCAAACGCAGGCTGAGTGGTACTGGACCTCCGATGTCTATGTCCGCGGATACCACGCCGTGGCCGATGTGGTGACCACCAAACCGGAAACCTATTTCCAGCGGATTCAGCGCAAACAGGACGAGTGCGGTGCCGTACGTGCCGTGCGCCCCTGAATGCTCTCGATCACGAAACGCTTCCAGTGATGGCACTTGTTTTTGATTGAAAATTCAGTCGGAACATACTATAGCGGGCAGGAAATTTTCTTCAGATCGCCAGAGGGGGGAGAACATGCAAAAAATCACGTTGGCCTTAGCGACAGGATTGATGGTACTGATATTGGTCTGGGGACCGGCCGTATCTGCTGAAGAGGAAATGTGTGTGCCCATGGGAGAGATCACCCTGTCTCCCCTGACCGATGAGCCGGAACGCTCTGAGGTGACCTTTCCGCATGCCGTCCATTTCAGCTACAGTTGCCAGCAATGCCACCACAAATGGGATCTTGAAACCCCCATTACCAGTTGCGGCACTTCGGGATGCCATGACCTTGCGGAACTTCCCAAGGATGATCATGGGCGTGTCACCGCGGACGCAGGACAGAAGATTCGTTATTACAAAAATGCGTTTCACAGCAGTTGCATCGGCTGCCATAAAGATATCAAAAAAGAAAACCTCAAGGCCGAGGCCATGCAGTTGGCCGGCGCGGTCATCAAACCCACCGGCCCCACCGGCTGTATCCAATGCCATCCCGCGGAGTAAGGTTTCAGGGAAGCTCGAAATAAAACTGCCGGTCCCGGTGGATAACCCGCGTCTCCACCCGGACCGGCAATTGCGTGTTCTTCGCTTCCTGAAAAAGTCCCGACTATTTTTTCTGAATGATGATGCCCTGGTCGAAAATTTCGAATGCTATTTTCAATGTCGACTTTAAATGATCCTTCTTTTCGTCGATAATCTTCTTGCTCGCCTCCCACAACACCACGCCCGAAAAAAGAGACCAGCAGATATCGGACAAAGCCACAGGATGCCTATCGATAAAAATGCCGGCATCGATACCTTCCTTAAAAATTTTAGCAATGGCGCCGATGGAGTTCCGGGAGAGGTTTTTGATCTCCTCGATCAGTTCCTCGGATAGATTTTTGAGAGTTTCGCTGGATTGCAGATGGAACATATTGATGATGATCAATGGGTCGAAATCATAGACATCAAACAGGACCTCCTGTAGAGCGGCCAGCTTGCCCAACGGGTCCAGTTCGGTCTGGTTGATCACATGGGAGACCCGGATATGCAGATACTGCAAAATCCTGAGGCTCAATGAGGCGTATAGCTCCTCCTTGTTTTTGAAATAGAGATACAGCGTGCCCGGACTCAACTCCGCCTCTTTGGCGATATCTTCCATGGTGGCCTTATTGAAGCCCTTTTCCGAGAACACCCGTTTGGCCGCCACGATAATCTGCTGGCGCCGCCTCTCTTTTTCCCGTTCCTTTCGTTCTTGAATTCCCATTCTTCGCTTTCCTGACTGATCGTTATTGAACTATTCGTAATGCCAATATGCAACCATCAACAGCTGGTGATGCACGACCATACCCTTCAGACCGTTTAACAAATAAGGCCCATTCAAATTCGAACAGGCGCTTACATGGAACAAATACGACAAAATGTCAATTATTTAATAAATGGATCTAAGTGTTCCGCCAGGACGTCATGCCGCCTCAGGCATGAAGAATGCCAGCTTCTGCGCATTGCATTTTTTTGCAAATTCAACCACGAAAAAGCTGTAGCGCCCCTGTTCCAACAAATAGTCGAACGCCTGCAGAAATGCGGATCGGTCCAGGCGACCGGTCCAATGGAGAATCCTGGGACAAAGCAGGGCGTTGATATAAGGAATGGCGTTTTTGCGACAATAATTGACCCCTTTACCGTCATCGAGAATCACAAAATCCACACCACCGGTGGCATACAGACTCAGGGTTTCGCGCTCCCCGGCCCCCAGTCGGTTTAGTTCCACTCCCAACTGCCGGGGAGCGCCACCGGAGACAATCCGGATACGCCCCGATCGACATGCCGCATCGAAATACGCCGCACCCATCCTGTCTGCGACCGTCACCTCCTGGTAAACGGTCGGTGCCATGGCCAAGTCATAGGCCGACGCCACAGCTTCGAAAAGCTCGGCTTTATACAGCAGAATGGCCGAGGAAGCATCGATCAGGGCCGTTTTCATTCCCGTCTCTCAGTACCGGCACCACGCCGATTCATGCGTGCGGTTTGAACAAATCGGTACTTATATACCGCTCTCCGGTACTTGGCAAGATCACGACGATGCGTTTGCCCGCATTCTCCGAACGTTGGGCCACTTGCAGGGCAGCCCACACCGCCGCTCCCGAAGAGATCCCACACAAGATACCTTCCTCGGCCGCTAGGCGACGGGCAGTCTCAAAGGCGGCCTCATCACTCACGGTGACGACCTCATTGATGAGACTGCGGTCCAGAACGGGGGGGACGAACCCCGCCCCGATCCCCTGAATCTTATGGGGCCCCTTGGCGCCACCGGACAGGACCGGTGAGTTGGCCGGCTCGACGGCGATGGCTTTGAAATCCTGCCGCTTGGCTTTAATGTATTGACTGACGCCGGTAATGGTGCCTCCCGTCCCCACCCCTGACACAAGAAAATCGACTTGCCCCTCGGTATCCGCCCAAATCTCGGGGCCGGTGGTCTCCCGATGCGCCATGGGATTGGCTGGATTTTCAAATTGGTTGGGCATGAAGGCATTGGCGTTTGCCGCCACAATCTCTCGCGCCTTGGCAATGGCGCCGCCCATGCCTTCCGGTCCCGGCGTCAATACGAGCTCGGCTCCCAAATGGTAAAGCAGTTTCCGGCGCTCCGCACTCATGGTCTCCGGCATGGTCAGACACAGCCGATAGCCCTTGGCCGCACATATGAATGCCAAACCGATGCCGGTGTTGCCGCTGGTCGGCTCTACGATCAACGTCTGATCATCTATCAGCCCCTGACGCTCGGCCTCGGAGATCATGTAATCGGCAATGCGGTCTTTTACGCTGCCCAGAGGGTTGCGGAATTCCAATTTTACCAGAATCATGGCCGACGTTTCCGGTGCGGTCCGATTCAAACGCACCAGGGGCGTATGGCCGATGGTCGCGCCGATAGTCTCATATATCTTCATGATGCATCTCCTTTGGCATACTTGCCGGCCGATTTGTAGATCAGACGCGGGTGTTCGGTCATGACGGTGGTATCGGGCGGCACCGATTCGGTCAGCCACACATTGCCGCCGATCACCGAACGCGCGCCGATCACCGTATCGCCCCCCAGGATCGTGCTGCCCGAATAGATGATCACATCATCTTCGATCGTGGGGTGACGCTTTTTGCCGCGATACTTCTCGCCGGCATCTTTGGGGAGGCTCAGCGCCCCCAGGGTTACGCCCTGGTAAATCCGGACGTTGGTGCCGATCTCGGCCGTTTCTCCGATGACCACGCCGGTGCCGTGGTCGATCACGAACCGCGGGCCGATGGTGGCGCCCGGATGGATATCGATGCCGGTCAGGCTGTGGGCGTGCTCGCTCATGATGCGAGGCAACAACGGAACCGACAGCTCGAACAGGCGATGGGCCACCCGGTGCACCATGATGGCGTACACGCCGGGATAGCTGAAGATGATCTCATCATGACTCTTTGCGGCTGGATCGCCATCGAAGGTAGCCTGCACATCGGTGGCCAGCATCTTTCGGATCCGGGGAATGGATTCCAGGACGGCCAGCGCCTTGGCCTGACCGCTATGTTCGCATTCACTGCAGGGCAGGTCATAGCGCAGGCAATCATGACGGACATGATGGGTGATCTGCTCGGACAACATATCGAACAGCACCGATACGCTCTGCCCGATGCTGTATTTCATGTTGGCCGGATCGAGCTTGCCCCGCGAAAAATAGCCTGGAAAGATGATTTCCCGTAACTTATCGATTAAATCGGAAACGAAAGCCTCCGCGGGGATGGGTTCATATTCGATGTGGGTGTAGCAATCATGGTCGCTGCACTGGGAAATGATCATTTCGGCCAGCTCGGGCACGCGGGCCTTCATCTTCTTGCAGGCCTCCATTTCCAGCTTGCAGGCATCCCCATCCTGGTGATCCGCCTGGGTGGATCGTTTGGATTCATCCATATCGTCTGCTCCTATCATGCAAAAATTAAAGCCAATATAAGTCGAATCGACCGCGAAGCAAGGTTCGGCAACGCGAGGCTGAATCTGCTGCACGGTCCTGTCTCACTTGCCTTTCGGGCATGGATGCTCAGTATATAAAACTGAATGTATCGAAAAAAGCACCATCCATCCAGAAAAAGACCGGGAGGACGGAATGAACGCCATACCCCATTATGACGTCGTTATCCTGGGCACCGGACCGGCCGGCCTTCAGGCAGCCATTCATGCCTCGCGCAAGAAAGTTTCGGTGCTCGTTTTGGGCAAAGAGCACAAAAGCAGCATGTATCACGCCCACATTGAAAACTTCTGCTGCATCTTCAATGTGCCTGGAGATGAAATCCTCAGCACCGGGCGCAAGCAAGCGGCCAGTTTCGGCGCAGAATTCTCGGAAGCGGATGTGCTGTCGATCCAGCAGCACGCCGAAGGTTTTGAACTTGAAACCGAAGACGGCGCCAGAATCGAAACCCATGCCTTGATCATCGCCACCGGCACCCAGCGAAACCGTCTGGGCGCAAAAGGCGAAAAGGAATTCCTGGGCAAAGGGGTCAGCTATTGCGTCGATTGCGACGGCAACTTCTACCGGGGCGAAGATGTTGCGGTGATTGGCAATGAAAGCGCCGCCGTGGACGGGGCCCTCGCGCTGACCGAAATCGCCAGTAAAGTCCACCTGATCTGCGACCGGCTCGATGTATCGGATGTCCTGCGGGAACGGCTCGAAAGCAGTTCGATTAAGATCCACCAGGGCGCAACGGTAAAGGCCATCGAAGGCGATCAAGCGGTTAAAAGCGTCCAACTCCAGGACGGCCGCACCATTCCGGTGGGCGGCGTCTTCATCGAACTGGGGGCCAAGGGTTTGATTCAACTGGCCACCAACCTGGGTATCATGCTCGACGATGAGATGCGGTATATCCAGACCGACAAACAGCAGACCACCAACATCCCCGGCATCTACGCGGCGGGTGATGTGTGCGGACCGCCGTGGCAGATCGCGAAAGCGGTGGGTGAAGGGTGTGTGGCAGGGATCAACGCGGCGACCTTTGCCAAAAAAAAGAGAATTTAGGTTTTTCATTTGCCGTTGCCTGGCACCCTTTGACAATTGATCCAAAGGCGGATATGAACCCGGGCCATGGAAAACGACACCGCTCATCCGACATCGGAACCCGAACTGCTCGCCCTCGGGCCCGACGAACCTTTCCGCTTCGCGTGCGGTCCCGGCATCGCCTGTTACAACCAGTGCTGCCAGGATCTCAATCAAGCCCTGACGCCGTTTGACGTGCTCGAGCTGAGGCGCTACCTGAAGCTCTCCTGGCAAGAGATCCAGGAACAGCATGTGGTGCTTTATACCGGACCGGCCACGGGTCTGCCGGTGGCTTCCCTGCGCTTTGCGTCCCGAGCCGGCCGGCACTGCCCGTTCGTCACGGACCAAGGCTGCAGCGTCTACCCGGCCCGCCCCACCTCCTGCCGGCTCTATCCGGTGGCGCGGGCCATTCAACGCTCCCGGATCGATGGGCGCATCAGTGAACATTTCGCCCTGCTCAAGGAGCCACACTGCCATGGTTTCGAAAAGGGGCCGACCCAAACCGCTCGGCAGTGGGTCGAGTCCCAGGGTGCCCTAGCCGGTCTGGATTCAAGCGATGCCATGCTTGAACTCATCGCTCTCAAGAATCGATTGCGTCCGGGACCTCTGGCCCCGGAGCAACGGCAATGGGCGGTCATGGCGTTTTACGATCTGGAGCAACTCAAGGATCTATCCGAAGCCGGCCGGCTGCCGGCCATGAACGCCGATTCACTATCCTCCTTGCCCGACAGTGATGATGACCACCAATGGCTCTCGTGGGCCATGGCCTGGCTGCGGCGGGCGTTATTCGGCCAGCAGTCCTGAACCCCGCCGACACGCTACACATCTCGCATTTAATCCCGTTATTGGACGCTTCCCGGTGCCGTCAACTTTGTCTTGACAGTGCCGTTTGCATCCAGTATTTCTGAAGCCGTTCCAAGAGGTGCTATGAAAGTGCCTGGTTCAAATAACAAAAAAATAACAATTGGCCGCCCCTCCGGTAAACCAACCTGACTCAAAGGGGATATGCGGCAATAGGATAGCGGCAAAAGGCATCGAAGGCCTTTTGCCCTGAATACAGAAGGACACCGAGGCCGGGAAGGTCGCATTGGGAAGAATCCCAATCGTCGATCTCCCGGCCTTTTTGTTTTTGCCATACCCCGCGATGAAAACGGCAAGGAGTGTACATGCGTTCGTCAAAGATTTTTATCCCTTGGATCCTGGCCTTGTTGTTGTGGCCGGGATCCCATACGGCAGTGGGGGCCGACGAGGTCACCGAGCGGATCGAAAAACCAGTGCGCAACGCCATCACCACCCGGCAGGCAACTCAAGAGGAAGAGGAGCAGTGGCGGGCCCAACGTGAACAGCTGATGGCCCGATACGAAGCGCTGGAACAGACCATCGCACAGCTCGAAACCCACAAAGCGGCGCTGCAACAGTCCAACGACGATACCCGCCGGGGCATCGCCGCCAAAGCCCAGCAGCTGGCCGATATCGAGCAGATCGGCGCCGGAATCACTCCCCTGGTCGAAGAGGTCATCGCCCAACTGCAGACCTTCGTGGCCTCGGGGCTCCCATTCTTGAGCGCCGAACGACAGGCGCGCATCGAACGGCTGTCGCAACTGTCCAATGATCCTGACATCGCGGTCAGCGAAAAATTCCGAAAGGTGATGGAGGCGCTGACGATCGAGGCCGAATACGGCAACACGATCGAAGTCCACCAGGAGACCATCACCGTGGAAGATCAGGAGATGCTGGTCCACGTCTTCCGACTGGGACGCATGAGCCTCTTTTTTCAAACCCTGGATCATCGCCAATGCGGTGCGTTCAGCGTGGCGACTTCCCGCTGGGAACAGCTGCCCCGCGATTACAACGCGGCCATCGAAACCGCCATTGACATCGGGGCCAAACGGCAGCCCGTAGAACTGCTCAGCCTGCCCGTAGGAAGGATGGCGATCCGATGAAATGGACTCCACGATGGCTCGCAGCTGCCCTTATGCTGTTCTTCCTGAATCTCCCGGCTGCCCCGACGGCCGCCCAGGACATGCGTGAAGCGCAGATCCAGGCGCGTGAAGCCCGCCAGACGCTCATCGACCGCGCCGCCGAAGAGCAACGCGACGCCGAGCAGGCCGCGGCCCGAAGCCGCGAAAAAATCGGCCAGGACCGCACAGTGCTCAAAAAAACGTTGGCCGAACTCGAAGCCCGGCACAAGACGCTCGACCAGGAGGTCGGCCGTCTCACCGCCGAAATGGAGCGCCTGACGGCCGAAGAGAAAGATCTCACCCAACGCCTGGCCGAAAGCGACGGCATGGTGCGGGAACTTGTGGGCGTCATTCGGGTCAACGCCAAGGATTTGCTGGCCCTGGTCGAACATAACCTGCAGAGCGCGATGATAGACCATGATGTCGCTTTTCTCGAGTCGATTGCCGAGCAGGCGCGATTTCCCGGCATGGAAGACATCCGCCGAATGATCGCCCTCCTTTTCGAGACGATTCAGGCCAGTGGGGAAGTGTCGATCCAAAGCGGCACGATAATCGACCGGACCGGCCTGCAGGCCGAGGCCGATATCCTGACCATCGGCAACTTCACTGCAGCCTACAGGATCGACGACGAGGTGGGTTTTCTGACTCATGCCCCCGCCAGCCGCAAACTTTATGCGCTTTCGCGCCTGCCCTCCGGACGAATGCAACGCCAACTGGCCGACTACATGGACGGATCGAGCGATGCGGTCCCCATGGATGTCTCACGTGGGGGCGCACTACGTCAATTGACCCACGAATTGAGCCTCTGGCAGCAGATTCCCAAGGGCGGGGTCATCGTCTGGCCCATCCTGGCCATTCTGGCCGTGGGCATCGTGATCGTCTTCGAGCGGGTGGTTTTTCTGTGGCGCAAGCGCATGGACGGCGACCGCCTGATGAGCGGCATCGCCGCCCGGGCCGTCGAACAGAAGTGGGACCTGTGCCATCAACTGTGCGAAGCCGCCCACGCCAAACCCATCGCACGGGTCGTCGCCGCCGGCCTGAACTGCCGCCAGATGGCGCGCGAAGAGATGGAAAACGTGTTGCAGGAGGCAATTTTGCGCGAGATTCCACCAATGGAACGTTTTTTATCCACCTTAGGCATGCTGGCCGCCATCGCGCCCCTGCTTGGCCTGCTGGGCACAGTGACGGGCATGATTGACACCTTTCACGTCATCACCCAGCACGGCACCGGCGATCCGCGCATGATGTCCGGCGGCATCTCCGAAGCCCTGGTGACCACCATGCTGGGACTGACCGTGGCCATCCCCATCATGCTGGCCCACACCCTGCTCAACCGTTCGGTGGATAACCGCATCGGGCAGATGGAGGAAAAAGCGGTGGCGCTGGTCAATATTGTTCATAAGAATAAAGAGAGAGAAAAAGTTTAAAGTCTAAAGTGTTAAGTTTCAAGCGAAGGAAAAACATCGATTCGATTTTTTGATCGTTGATTGCATCACCCGAATCTCCCAATCGACAGAACTCCTTAACTTAACACTTTAAACTTTACACTTAAAACTTAATAAAAAATGCTTCCATTATTAGAACATACCTGGTCCCGACTCGAAACCTACCTGCAGGACGGCGGCGTAGTAATGCTGCCCCTGGTGCTGGTCAGCCTGATCATGTGGGTCCTGATCATGGACCGCATCTTCTTTTTCAGGCGCTTGTACCGCAAGACGATGAGCGCCCGTACGGCCTGGGAGCATATTCAACAACAGCGTATGCCCGATCCCGGCGAGTACCGGGGCATCGTATCGCTGCTGGTGGCCGATTTCTTGGAAAACCGCAGCGGCGACCGCATGCTGGATCGCTTCATCCTGGATGAGCGCGTTCAGCACATCAACCGGCGCATGAAAGACTATCTGGCGTTGATCGGCGTGCTGGCCGCCATCGCGCCTCTTTTGGGACTGCTGGGCACGGTGACCGGTATGATCGCCACCTTCGACGTGCTGTCCGTCTTCGGCACCGGCAACGCCAAGGCCATGGCCGGCGGCATCTCCGAGGCCCTGATCACCACCCAGACCGGCCTGCTGGTGGCCATTCCGGGTCTTTACATGAAGGGCTTTCTCGATCGGCGGGCCGACAACCTGATCCAGCGGGTCAAAACGGTCGGCTACTATTTACGCCGACACTTGTAGGCGTTTGGAATCATCCCGGGCGGGAGTAAACCCCGCCCCACGGGGAGAAGTTGGTAAGCATAAAAGTATTCGTCACAATGGGCGGGCGTGACTCAATATGGAGATCAACGCCGCTCATCAAATCGACAGAATACCTTCACTTTAAACTTAAAACGTTACACTTTAAACTTCTTTTTCATCCCCGAAGGGGGTCACCTTGCTCAACATCACCGCCACCCGCAGAAGCCGCCGCAGCGCCACCGAGTTGAATATGGCGCCGCTTATCGATATGGTATTTATCCTGCTGATCTTCTTCCTGGTCACCACCAGCTTCGTCAAGGAGACCGGCATCGAAGTAAGCCGGCCCACGGCCGCCACCGCCGTCAGCCAGTCCAAGGCGACCATCCCAATCGCCATCGATCCGGCCAACCGCATCTATATGGATCACCGCGAAATCGACGTCCGTGCCGTCAGGGCCAACGTGGAGCGCGCATTGGCCGAAAACCCTGAAGGCGCCGTGGTGGTCGTGGCCGACCGGGCCAGCAGCACGGGCATGGCCATCGAAGTGATGGACGGCTGCCGCATGGCCGGGGCCAAGAATGTCTCGCTGGCCGCCAGCCTGCCCGGGGGAAACGCCCCATGAGCCGTCCGAACGATTATCGCCAGATTCTTCGCCAACGCAACCGCGGCGCTTGGACATGGGCATTGCTTTCGGCCATGGGGTTGAATCTGGCGCTCTTCATGCTGATGCCCCATCTGCTGAACTCGGCGCCGGCCAAACCCACGTTCGATACGCTGCTGCCCCAGATCCAGGTGGTTCGCCTCAAACGCCCCGAAAGCCCAGTCTCGCGCGAGGCGCCTCGCCCCCCCGAGGTAAAACGGCAGCAGCCTGCACCGCAACCCGACCTGAACAGCGCCGCCCTGCAGCGGCCGGTATGGCCGTTCGAAATCAACGCCCGCCTGCCTGGCGGTCCGGACACGATCGCTTTGCCGCCATTGGAGACCAACCTGAAGGCCCTGGGCATCGGCGATCTTTTCGGCGTGGTCGACCTGGACCAGCCCCTGATCACCCTCACGCGCATGCCGCCGATCTACCCCCTGGGCGCCAAACGCCGGGGCATCGAGGGATCGGTGACGGTGCGCTTCATCGTCAACGAACAAGGATCGGTGGAAAAGGCCACCATCATCGAAGCCCAGCCGCCCGACACCTTCGAAGAGGCGGTGCTGCGCTGTGTTTCCGGATGGCGGTTTCAACCTGGAACGGTGGATGGGCAGCCGGTCCGCGTGTGGGCCGAAACCACCATCCACTTCACACTGGATTAAAGCCATGAAAAGTCTTTGCCAATTTTCAACCCATCCTTTCATCGGCCAATGCATCGCAACGACGCTGGCCGTCATGGTGCTCCTGACGCTTCCCGGGATGGCCGCCGGAGCCGGACAAGATGCAAAAGAGCTGCCGGCCGCCGTGCGATGGGTGCTCAATGATGTGGGGCGCCTGATCGATCAGAAAAATTATGACGGCGCGGTCAAACGGCTGACCGAATTCCAGGCCAAGGGCGGCCCTGCGCCGCAAAACACCGCGGGCGACGATGTCCACCACCACCCCATGGTCTATTTCGCGCTGGGCAATTGCCGCCTCTATCAGGAGCGCTACGCCCAGGCCGAAGCCGCGTTGGCGCAGGCGGTCCTGCGTCAGCCGGATCTCACCGCCGCCTGGCTCAACCTGGCCAAGGCCTGCTACGAACAGGGCAAGCATGCCGCGGCGGCGGACCACTTCTGCGAAGCCTACGACCGCTCCACCGAAAAACAGCCCGATCTCCTCTACTACAGTGCCGCCGCCGACCTGATGGCTCAGAAGTATAAAAAGGCAATCCGTGCGTTCGAACAACTTTTTGAACGCCATCCCGGTCAGATCCAGCTGGCATGGAAAGCCCACTGGGTGTACGCCCTGCTGGCCGACGGCCAGGCGAAGCGGGCCTTGCCCCACATCGAAGCGTTGATCGCCGGACACACCGGTGAAGAACGCGTCCGCTGGCAGGAAGTCCTTCTCTATCAATATGTTCAGCTCAAGATGACCGCCAGGGCCCGCAGCTATGCCCGCGCGCTCACCCGGCAGACACCCGCCGAACCACGCTGGTGGAAGATGTCCGCCCAGCTCGATCTGAGCGATGGCGCTTATGCCGACGCCCTGGCCGCCATGACGATCTATGGCTACCTTACCCCACTTTCGGAAGAAGAACAGAAACTGTGGGCCGACCTGAGCCTCCAATTGGGCATTCCCGGCCAGGCGGCACCGATTTATGAAAAGATGCTGGCCGACGCCGCCGACGCCAAGGGAATGAAAGAGATGCTGAAAAACCTGGTCACGGCCTACCGCCGCCTGGGGCAGCCCGAATCCGCCCTGGCCCAATTGGACCGCGCGCCTGACCTGGGAAAGGACCCGGAACTGGTCATGCTCAGGGCCGACCTGCTCTATGAACAAAAACGGTATGACGAAGCATCCGCGGCCTACCTGCGTGCGGCCCGCGAGGACCACGCCCGGGCCGGGAACGCATGGCTCATGGCCGGTTACGCCGCGTGGCAGGCCAACGACATCGATACCAGCCGACGAGCCTTTACAAAGGCCGCCGATTTCAAACCCCATCGCCAAAAGGCCTTGCTGGCCATGCGGCAACTGCAGAACATCAATTAGGCGGCCAATGGACTTCACACTGCACAAGCGCATCTGCGTCATCGACGGTCAGGGCGGCGGCATCGGCGCCACCCTGATCAAATATCTGAAAAGCGCCTACGGCGAAAGCATCGAACTCATCGCCCTGGGCACCAACGCCATCGCCACGGCCCAGATGCTCAAGGCCGGCGCCAACCGGGGCGCCTCCGGGGAGAATGCCATCTGCCACACGGTGCCCCTGGCAGACTGCATCGTCGGCCCCATCGCCATCACCTGGGCCAACGCCATGCTCGGCGAGGTGACCCCGCGTATGGCCGAAGCCGTCACATCCTGTCCGGCCCTCAAGATCCTGTTGCCGCTCTCCCAGGAGCGGACCCGGATCGTCGGCATCGTCAATGAACCGCTGCCCCATTTCGTGCAGCGCCTGGTGGAAAAAGAGATCAAGGAGGTATGGAACCATGTGTGAAGCCAATGTCTATCTGGACCGCAATGGAGCGGAAGAGATGATCCTGGAATCCGTGGATGTGATCGAACCGCAGGAAAATAACACCTTTCGGATGGTGACGATTTTCGGGGAACAGAAGATCATCCGGGGACGCCTCAAGGGCATGAACCTCGTGGATCACAAGATCGTTTTCATCCCCGAGGGGGATTAGATCTTGACGCCTCACGAATGACCCATTTGCCTGTTTCTCTATGGGCAACTGAACGGACAGCAGAAAAAAGAAAGGACCGCCGCCTTCCGGCCAGGGATGCGGCGACGGCCCTTGGGGTGAAACTCCCGGTGACCGGGGCTTCGACTTGCAAATTTAGCATCGACGAATCCCCGCCGTCAATCGCGGTAACCCAAGAAACCGGGCGCGACCACCCATCGCGTTGAATTGACAACTGGAACGACGAAGGAGGGATTGGGTATGAAACGGATGGGGTTGGTTTTATTGGCAGTTGTCGCGGGCGTGCTCATGATTTGGGGCATCGGCGCAGCGGAAACAGAAACACCGGTGGAAAACGTGGAACGCCTCGAGGATGTGGAGGTCAAGGAAAAGGGCGGGGCGCCGGGGTTGACCACGAGCCCGGGTAAAACCGTCATCGAACTGGACAAGTACGCCACCATGGCGCCTCCCGGCAGCATCGTGGATGTGCTCAAAACCCATGCCATTGTAGACTTTCGGGGGGATTCCGATTTCGATCCCGGAATCGACAGCATCTATGTACGCGGGTTTGACGCCACACGCTTCGTCACGGCCATCGACGACCTGACGCTTCTCAAAACCGGCGGCCGCAAGTCCTCCAATATCGTGGACTACGCCACCCTGCCGGCCTTTCTGATCGACAAGGTCGAAGTGCTGCCCGGGCCCCACTCGGCCCGCTTCGACAGCAAGGCCATCGGCGGGGTGATCAATTTCGTCACCCGGCAACCCAAGCGCCAGGAAAGCGTAAAACCCAACCTTAAATTCAGCACCAGCTACGGATCCTATGACAGCTGGAACAACAATGCTTCCATGAGTGGCGCCTTCAGCGCGTTCGTCTATGATTTCGGCTACCAGTACACTCACACCGACGGCTATCTGCGCAACAGCGAAACAGACAACCAAACGGTATTCGGCCGAGTGGGGTTTGTTCTGCCGGGGGACGGCTTCCTCGCCTTGAGCACCTCCTATGCCGATACCAATCGCGAGGCGCCGGTCAATAACCCCAGCAGTGACGGCGCGGATTACGATTCGGACTACCCGAAAACCGACAGCGGGGCTTTCGATCCCTATGCCAAACCCATCTGGGATAGCCTCTCAACCGCCTATCGTCTCAACTACGAGCAATCCCTGCCCATCATCGGCCGCCTAAAGATCGGGGCTTACAAAACCCACGATTTCCGCGACCGCTCGTACTATGCCAGCCCAACGGACACGACACGCAGCGAAATGGAAACCGATTGGTATGCGCAAGGCGGCAAAATCCAGGACGATATCCGCTGGTCCGCCAACCACCAGACCACGCTGGGCTTTGACATCGCAAGGCTCTATGACGACGGCATCAACGATCACAAGGAAGAACGCATCAAAAAGCGGGGGACTTTTATCGAGCACAAATGGGGCATTCTGCCTTCCGTGCACATCAGGGCCGGGCTTCGCTATGAGGATGTGCGCATCTGGGTGACCAATTTCGGCGTCATTCCCAACCGGGAGGATGTCATCAATCGTCGTTGGAACGAGCTGATCCCCAAATCCTTTACCACCTGGCGCATGGACGGCGTGGCCCCCTGGCTGCGGGACACCGCTCTCTCCCTGGGTGTCAGCAAAATCTGGCGCGCTCCCGATTATCACGGCGACTACAATCCCCAGGGGCGGCCGGCCGGTGCCTGGCTGGATGAGGAACACGGCATCGGTTACGACCTGGTGCTCGACCGCAGGCTCTGGCGGGATATCTCTCTGCAAATCAACTACGCCTTTTACGACATCAAGGACTACATCGCCAGCAACAGCGCCTATGCCAAATACTCGGGGGCCGGGGCCGGCAACCTGAGATACAGCGACTATAAAATCAACCTGGAGCGCGTACACCGGCATGGCGTGGATGTCACTCTCGGTGGCCATATCACAAACGATCTATCCTTCAGCCTGACCTACGCCTGGCAGCAATTTTATAACCGGGGGGATGAACCGGCCGGTGAAACCACGCTGCATCAACGCGCCGAGAACCGGATTACGGCCAGCCTGCGCTACGCCTTGTTCGAGCGCACCACCTTGATGCTGGACTACTACTACCAGGACAAGGAGATCACCGAGGTCTCCGAAGAAATTGCTCCCGATGTGTGGTTTTTCACCGAAGTGGAGAATCCATCATACAGCGTGTTCGACTTCGGGGTTCAGCAGCAGTTGTTCAAACAGATCGGATTCTTCGAAAACGGCACGGCCAAAGTATGGGTCAAGAACATCTTCGACGAAGATTACTACAATTCCTCCGGGCATCCGGGTACTGACCGCACCTTTGGTGTCAGCTTTCAATTTGGGATTTAACATCATCGCAATAGCCGCCTGAAAAGCTCCGATAAAAGGCGACAAAGAGGTATATTATCCAACCAACAGGAGACAAATTCTATGCACTGCAACAAGTTATGGAAAATCAGGAGTCTTTTAATCCTATTGGCCTTAATCTGGGTCGGCATCGCCGGGTTCGCCGGTCCGAGGCCGTCAGAAGCCACATCAAGTCATGATGCATCCGGCAGCTACACCCTCGTCAGCATCGGCCCCGGCGACGCCGACCTGCTCACCGTGCGCGCCGTACAAGCCATCCGGCGGGCCGACCTGGTCTTCTGCAACCCCAAGACCCGGGAGAAGCTGGCATCCGTGATCGATTTCACCGGAAAACAGGTGGAAGACGGTTACGGCGTGCTGTTCAGGTTCTACGGCCGCGACTGCCGCCAGGTGCCTGAAGCGGAGGGCACCTGGCACGGCCGGACCTGCGAAGAATTTCACCGCAAACAGGCGGAATTTATCGTAATGGTGCAAGCCGCCGTCCAATCCGGCCGGCACGTGGTGTTGCTCAGCAGCGGCGACCCGACCATTTACGGCCCGGACCTGTGGAGCGTCAAGGCGCTAAAGGATCTGAACCCCACCGTGATACCCGGCATCAGCTCGCTCAACGCGGCCAATGCCGTGCTCAAGGCCGGCCTGGGCGAGGTGATCATCACGGCCCCCTTTGACCGCGAAGGCCGCGCGGACACCATCGAACGGCTGGCCGTCCACGAACGGGCCACCATGGTCATCTTCATGCCCCGGGATATGCCCAAACTGCTCCAACGTCTCGCCGCGGCCTACCCGGCCGACACCCCCGTCGCCGTGGTCAGCCGGGCCGGTCATGTGGGTCAGGAAAACGCCGTCATGGGCACGGTGGCCGATATCGGCGACCGGTTGAAGGATCAGGACGTGCAACTCTCCCTGGTCTACGTGGGCAAGGCCCTGGCCCAGGCCCAATTCAAAGCCGACGAAACGCCCATGCCGTCCGGCACGGGCAAGTTCTACCTGGTGGGCATGGGGCCAGGGGACGCCGACCTGGCCAGCCTGCGGGCCGTGCGGGTGATCGAAAAGGCGGACCTGATCTTTGCCAACGACAAGTACCAGAAGCGTTACGCCTCCCTGCTCAAAGGCAAGAAGGTGCTGGACGGCTATGGCCGGCTGTTTCCCTTCTACGGCAAGGATTGTGCAAAACTCACCCCGGCCGAGCGGGCCAATGAGCGCATGAGCTGCGAGGCCTACCACCAAAAGCAGGCGGAGTTCGAACGGCTGGTGCGAGACGCCGTGGCCAAGGGCCAGACCGTGGCCATGCTGGATACCGGAGACCCCCTGATTTACGGCCCCTGCTCCTGGTCGCTGACCGCCTTGCGCGACCTGCCCACCGAGGTGGTGCCCGGCCTGAGCTGCTTCAACGCCGCCAACGCGGCCCTGCAGGCCGGGGTGACCCAGGGCAAAAGCAGCCATTCGGTGCTGCTGGCCTCGGGCTGGTCCGTGGATGAAATGGCGGTGCATCAAAGCACCATGGTGCTCTTCACCATGCGCAAAGAGTTCAAGCATTTCGTCGACGCCTTGTCCAGGCACTATCCAGCGGAAACGCCGGTGGCCATCGTCTCCAAGGCCGGTTACGCCCGGGAGGAGCAGGTGACCCGCGGCAACCTGGGCACCATCCTGGCTCAACTGGGCGCGGATAAAATGCCGTTCGAATACCTGCTTTACGTCGGCGACTTTCTGGCGGACGGCGGGCGGGTGGCGAATTAGAAAAAGATAGTATGAAAGTAGGAAAGTCAGAAAGCAGGAAAGTTAAAGGTATGCTGTCGATCGGATGATGATGTATTCCTAACTAACAGCAGGGCGTCATGCCGGCGAACGCCGGCATCCAGAAGATAAAAATAATTTGACCCCCGGCTTTGGCCGGGATGACAATTAGAAAATCATAGAAAGGGATCCTTGTGAAAAAGCCATTATTTTTTTTCATTGCAACCATACTTCTGCTCGTATTTTCCATCCCCGCCGGCGCGCACATGCTCTGGCTCAACCCCATGGATTACTATCCGGCGGTGGGATCCACGGTGGACATCGGCATTGGGTGGGGCCACACGTATCCGGCCGAACGCACCGACCAGGAAGTCAAAGCGGACCGGGTGGCGGCCATCGCGGCCATCGATCCCGACGGCCGCACGGTGCCGCTGGTCCAGGCCGCGGCCGACCGCTATCAATTGAAGATCGAGAAAGCAGGCGCCTATGTTGTGACGGCGCGGATCAAGCCCGGATTCTTCACCATGACGCCCGAAGGTCGTAAATGGGGGGACAAAAAAGCGATCGCCAATGCGGTCAAGTGCACCAATTTTCACATCGAGGCCAAGGCGGTCCTGATCGCCGGCGGTGACGCCAGGAACCTCGACGCCGCTTCGGATCAGGCCCTGACGTTGGTTCCCGTGACCGATCCCGGTGCCGTCAAGGCCGGCGGGACATTCGTCGCGACGGTTCTCTATGACAACCAACCCCTGGCCGACGCCCCGGTGAAAGCGGTCTATGCCGGGTTAGAACCCAAGAAGGACGAGGGCCAAAAGACCTCGAACAAGGGGCACAGCCATCCGGGCGGGCACTACCCTGTGGAAACCCGAACCGATGGCCAGGGCCGGGTGGAGATCAGCGTGGACCGGCCCGGCTACTGGCTGGTGATCCTCTCCCACAAGCCCGGCTACCCGGACCGGGATATTTGCGACGAGTATATGTACAACGTGACCTATACCCTGGAAGTGCGGTAGCGGCGGCGATGAAAAAACCACTCAACGGCGATGGCCTGCGCCGCGAAATCGGCCTCTTTTCAGCCACGATCCTGGTGATCGCCAACATGGTGGGCACCGGCATCTTCACCACCTCCGGATTTATCCTGGCGGAAGTGGGGTCTGCCGGTGCCCTGCTGTTGTGCTGGCTGTTCGGGGGTATCTTCGCCCTATGCGGCGCGCTGTGCTACGGCGAACTGGGCGCCCGCTTTCCCAGGGCCGGGGGCGAGTATGTCTTCCTGACGGAGAGTTTCGGACGGCCAGTGGGTTTTCTGTCCGGCTGGATCTCCCTGTTCGTCGGCTTTTCAGCCCCCATCGCGGCCGCGGCCATCGCCTTTGCTACCTACAGCTTCCAGGCGTTTTCCATCCCTGTAGGCGACCCCGTGGTCATCGCCATCGGAGGATGGCAAATCGCCACGTTCTCTTGGCTGAACGCGGTCGCCATCGCGGTGGTGGTCCTCTTCTCCCTGGTCCATTATCACAGCCTGCACGTGGGCAGTAATATCCAGAACGGCCTGACCATTTTCAAAATCGCCCTGATCGTTGTTTTCATCGTGGCCGGTGTGCTGTTCGGCAAGGGATCGGCGGCCAACTTCATGACCGCTTCCGCGGAATCCCTGTCGGCCGAAAAGTTCGCCGTATCCCTGATCTTCGTGTCGTTCGCCTACAGCGGCTGGAACGCGGCTGCCTACCTGGGGGCCGAGATCGTCCGGCCCCAGCGCAACATCCCCCTTGCCCTGGCCTTAGGGACCACCATGGTCATGGTTTTCTACCTGCTGCTCAATGGCGTTTATGTCTATGCCCTGCCGCCCGGTCAGATGCAGGGGGTGCTCGAGGTCGGCGCCCGTTCGGCGACGGCCCTGTTCGGGACCAGCATCAGCCACCTGTTCAGCGGCGCCGTGGCCCTGGGCATTCTCTCCGTGCTCAGTGCCATGATGATGACCGGCCCCCGGATCTACTACGCCATGTCACGGGACGGCCTCTTCTTCAGTATGTTCGGACGACTGAGCATGACGCGCAAGACCCCGGCCGCGGCGATCTTCCTGCAAACGGCGCTGGCCGTCGTCATGGTGCTGACGGCCGCGTTCGACACCCTGCTGATCTATATCGGCTTTACCCTGGCGCTGTGTGCCATGTTGACGGTCATAGGCCTGATCCGCATCCGCCGGCGAAACGTGTCAGCGGAAATGACCTATAAAACCTTCGGCTATCCCTTGACCCCGCTGATCTTCATCCTGGGAAACGCCTGGATCATCTTCTTCTCCCTCAAGAGCCGCCCTGTCGCCGGATTCGCCGGCCTGGCCACCATTGCAGCCGGGCTGGCCGTCTATCATTTTTTCCAGCGCTCAAACCCGGCGAAACCGGAAAGGAATACCTGATATGCGAGTATGGACTATTGTTGCAGTTCTGTTGGTGGCCCTGATCTGGTCTCCGCCTGCCTGGTGCCACGGCGTGGAGGGTCACATCACGCCGGCCCAGGGATATCTGGTCACGGCCATGTACGATGACGGCGAGCCCATGAGCTACTCTGCCGTGGAGATCAAGGGACCGGACTCCGACATCGCCTTTCAAACCGGCCACACCGACCGCAACGGCCTCATGATGTTTCGGCCCGACCGCCCCGGCCCCTGGCAGGCGGTTGTCAGCGACGGCATGGGTCATCGCCTGGCCCTGGACCTGGTGGTGCCCGAACCGGACGCCGCAACCCGGCCGTCCGATGCGCCCGTGGCGACGTCCCGCCCCTCGGGCAGCCGCATCGCCAATACCGTGGCCGGGCTGGGCATCATCTTCGGCCTCATGGGCACGTTCTACGGCTGGCGTGGCCGGCGCGCACAACGGCGCGATGTCTGCTGAATTCGCCGGGTCGGCGCCCGTCCCAGCGCCCGCCGCCGGTTGGCTTCGGGAATATTCTTGATGAAACCGTTCACTTTGGAGATCGGGCGCCTGCCCTTTCTTTTTTCGCAGAGAGAAGCTTGGACCTGCCGGTGGGCGAGGGGATTTTTATGACATCCGAAAAATAGGACCGCAGTTCTGCTCTTTCGTCCGTTGCAAAGCCGCGGTTCTTTCTCGACCCCATGGTCGTCAGCCGAACATAATAGAGAAATCTTACAATCGGCTTTTCCGGAATTTCATGCTCCATCATGACGAACGACCCATGGTTTTTGAGCACCCGCCGGATTTCCGCGAGGCCCTTTTTTCTGGCCGTTTCGGTCAGTTCATACATGGCATGGGAACAGGTCACACAGTCGAAGCGGTCGTCCGCAAAGGGCATGCGGGAGACGTCGGCCTGCACGAGGTGCACGTTTTTCCGGCGCTTTTCCACTTTCTTGCGCTGTGCTTTTTTGAGCATACCGTGGGAAAAATCAAGGGCCACCACCTGCCCCCCAAGGCCCTCGACCGCCTTGCCGGCCAGCATGGCGACAGAACCGGTGCCGGTACAGATATCGAGAACCTGATCGCCTGGTTTGATTTCCGACGATGCGACCAGAAATTGCCTGAGGGCGGCACTCCGGTCGCTGGAGTGCAGGTCGATGATGAGATCATAAAAGTTGGAAAACACATCGTAATAGAAACGGCGCAGTCTGCCCATCGCTTCATCCCTCCACGGCTCGGCACACATTGCCGACAAACCAACGCCACCGGCATGGGCATTGATGCCGACGCGTCGGCGGACGCTACAAGTACTATGCACAATCCCACCGCTGGTCAATGGCTAAAAAAAATCATTTTGGATTCGCGGTGAAAACAGGGCCTGTGCCTTGCATCATCATGTGGGAGGTGATTCTGGGAATGACATCCAATGCCGCGGCCATATGCCGGCAAAACTGCTCGATTATGGGCGCATAAAGCCCTAAGCCGCTGCCTTCGAGCACCACCTCGATGCCGAGCGCCTCGAAATCCGACTTCCACGAGCTTTGCTCTCCGGCCAGATCCTCTTCAAAGTGAACCCCGGCGACGAGCATGAGCGGAACGAGCCGAACCCGGCCATATCCAGCTGCCGCAACGGCCCGCACAATGGCGTCGCCCTGGGGATACCCCTCCTCGACGACGCCCACATGCGCCTTGCTGCCGAAGCGCTCCTGCAGCATGTGCGTCAATCCAGTGTAGGATTGCTGCTGGTCATCCACGTCCGCCTTGGTCACAACCTCGATGCTCTTGGTGGTCTCTTCCAGCGGCACCTCTGTTCTTGTGGCGGTCACTACCACCTCTTGCATCACCAGTTTGTCCTCGGCCTCTTCGCTGCCTTCTTGGGGCCAGGCTGGTCTCCCGGATGCCAGTATGAGGGCAACGGACAGCAGTAAAACGATCGCGCTTGACAATTGATGTACTTTCATCTTTCTCCTCCGAATTCAGTTGTCGTTGAATGTCAATGCTCCGTGTCACGAGGAAAAAGAAAAGCCCTGACGGTCCTTGGCCGGTCACGACCCCCAATGTGGGAGTCGCATTGGCTGTCACCCCGGCCATCGCACAGAAAAATCGACCGAATCCGCGTCAGTCCTTTTCACTCGAATTGCAACCGGCAGGTCTTCTGGCTTCTCCGCCCGGTCGACCGCCTTCCCATCGCAGAATAGCGACAGTGGCGAAAAACCGGCGGCCAGGTTCCCTGCAGACTGTTTTCTGCAGGGCGGAGCTACAGCGGCGGGACCGCTCCCGACTCGCACGGGATTCCCTATTATCACCGGGTCACCCAGGTGACCGATTGCCCCATTCCGGCGTTTGGTAACGCGCCCAATGGGCCGTTTCTCATACCTTGCCCGCCCTTCAATGGGCCGAAGTGCCAAACACCCATCTTGATCGGGATAGCTTATGCTGCAGACCACCTCCTTTTGGAGAGGATCGATCGACCTCGCCGCAGACCATTATCGGGCAAAAATAATCCCGGATCGATCCATGAGATCGACCCGGGAAGTCCCCTTTTATTCCACAGAAAAAGACAAGACTTGGTAAGAATTATTGCCAGGTTAATAAGATCTTTCGGTCAAGGGAAAAAGATAGAGACATCTTGAAGACTCCATATCGCTATGATAGGAACCCGATCGAACATTCCACCTTTCATGATCTGTTACAGAAAAGGGCCCTATCGCCTGCCCAAATCGACACGCTTAATCTTGAATAAGTGGTTTTGGCAGGAGACTTAAAGGGCAAACCGGCGAAGCATAGGAGATCGCAATCATGCCACTGACCGATAAGGTGGCCCTGGTGCTGGGCAGTGTCAAAGGGATCGGCAAGGCCATCGGCCTGGACCTCGCGCGGGCCCGCGTCCGCGTCGCCTATACCTATCACGATTGGCCCGAAAGCCTGCCCTCTCTGAAGGAAGACGCGGCGGCGGCCAACCCGACGCATCTCATCGTACCGGTCGATCTGACCGATCCGGCGGCGGTGGACGCCCTGGTTCAAACGGTCATCGACCGCTTCGGCCGTCTGGATATGTTGATCAACAACATCGAGCGCGGGGGCATGCCGATCGTCCACGGCAAGTATATCCGTGAGCAATGGGATATGGAACTGGCCACCACGCTGCGGGCCAAACAGTGGACCTTCATGGCCGCCCTGCCCCATCTCAAACAATCCGGCGAGGGAATCGTGATCAACTTCTCTTCCATCGCAGGAGTCGTGGGCCGCAGCGGACCGGCGAGCTACCTCTTCAACGAAGGCTATTCGGCCGCCAACCGCGGCATCTCCCTGCTCACCGAAACCTGGGCGCGATTGGGTGCGCCGGCGGTGCGCGTCAACGAAATCATGCTGGGCATCTTCGAGACCCGCCACGCCCAGGGCACACGCGGATGGGGCCTGCTCGACGAGGCCCGGCGTCGCGCCGTCACGGATCACACCCTGCTGGGGCGTACCGGACGCTTGGATGACGTGGTCAAGGCGGTCCGCTTTATCATCGAAGATGCGCCCTTCATGACCGGCAGTGTGTTGCGCCTGGACGGGGGCTATGTATTGGGGGGGGAGAAGATCGCGCCCATGCCGGAGCCGGCTGATCCAGAGAGCAGTCTGTGATGTCGAATGAAAAGCGCCTCAATATAAACAAAATAGGCAGAATTCCTTAACTTTCATACTTTCTTACTTTCCGGCTTTCCTACCTGTTATTTTATTATCGCACCTTCATCTGCTTGGACGGCTTGCCCCACACGAAGAAACGGATCCACTCGAATCCGAATTCCAGCAAGGCTTCGTCTGATTGGCGCATCTTCTTCACCAACGTGGACTTAACATGATAGCGTTTTAGAAAACTGCTGCCGAAGACGAATTCCCGGAAACGGTCGATGTTGTATGCGGCCATGAAGGCCATTTTGGCCCGGGGTCCCTGGGGGCCTTCGAGGCCCCACGGATCGGCCTGAAACAGTTGCCGGACCTGAGCCCATTTCAGGTTCATTTGGTAATGCGTGTCGGCATCCTGGTCCTTCAGATATGCTTCAATCGTCCAGGTCTGGGGTTCTCCCGGTCCTTTGCAAAAATCAAATGGCCGAAAAAAGTAGACCGGCGTGGTGCGCTTCCGGGCCGAATCGAAAAGCACCCCCTGCTCTATGGGGAACAGACGGCATGTGTGCGGACGCGCCGGGTATACCCGACAGCCTTGCGGGGTGAGGAACGGGCAGGGATGGTCTCCTTCTTCGCTCATGCGCAGCAGCACCTCGGGGAAGTAATGCCCCTCGCGAAGCACGACGTCCACGTGCTGGTCGATGAACTGGTCCGATGTCATCTCCAGGTGATTCTTGAGGCGCAGCACATCATAAGGATAGAGAAACAGGTTGAGGTGCCGGCAGCACTGGTTGAAGCAGGACAGTTGGGCATGGCAGCGAAAGGCGAAGTGCTCGCCGGGACGAATTTGCCGACCGGGCACCTGCTCGATCTGATCAGGAGCGATGTATTTCATTTCTCATAGCCGCCAAAGGCCCGCCGTCATCGTCCGAAAGAATGGTGGCGATCATCTCGGCGAGCGTCATTTTGATTTTGTTCCGATAATCCCACAATACCCGAACCCGCCTCTCCAGTTGGGCCATGGCCGTGTAGAGCGGCGTCCGATCGAGCCATACCTGAGGGTGCACGCCGCACTGTCGATCGAACTCACGGCACCCGGTCCCGACCTGACTCTGTCCGCCGGGCCGCTGCAACCGATGCGGAATACCATGCAGGCGGCAAATCATGGGACGATGGGCATAGAGTATGCAGCGCTCGTCTTCATTCAACGGGCACATCTCAGACACCGGTCTGCCGGCCGCTTCTGTCTTGTGCATACGATCCCGCACTTCAATGGCCCGCCCGGCCAATAGACGCCGCGTTTCGGCCGAAAGTTGCCCCAACCCCTCTTGGAGATACAAATATTCGGCCAGGGTGTGATGATAAAACAGCGTGCGGCAGCAATTCTCCTCGCAGCCATTACACGTGAAACCGTTTTTTCGAGCGGCTTCCTCGTAAGCCCGATCCATTTCGGCATAAAGCGTTGCCAGCGTTTCCATGAGATGGCGATGTTGGTCCATAGTCGATCCTGTCTTGCCGCTCATCTCAACGCATCTGGGCAGGGAAGAAAGTGTTGGTGTACAGGGATAAAGCGTATCGATCGGTCATGCATGCCAACAAGTCGCAAACCCGTCGCTCCCTGGAACTGCCGTTGGCATGCAGGGCCGGCAGACGCATCTTGGCCAGTTCGTCATTCAACAGCGGCTCGTTTTCGAGCAGATGGGCATACAACTCGGACATGACCTTTTTGGCCTTGATGAATTCGTTGTGCACCAGCGGCGAACGATAGACGCGCTCGTACAGAAATTCGCGCAGAACCGTCATGGCGCCATAGACCTTGTCGGTCATATCCCAAACCATCTGGCCATTGCAGGGCCGACTGGAGGTGATCAGGTCGGTCATCATGATGGTGATGCGCTCGTCCGGGGTCTTGCCCAACACCCGGGTGCAAACCTCGGGGACATCACTCTCGGTGATCACGCCGCTGCGAATGGCATCGTCCAGGTCATGATTCAGATAGGCCATGATATCGGCCACCCGCACCAGGCAGCCCTCGGCGGTGGCGGGCAGCTCGCGGGGGTTGTCGGGCATGATCTTTCCATATCCCTTGGAATGCCTCAAAATGCCGTCGCACACTTCAAAAGTTAGATTGAGCCCCTGGCCCGAATTTTCCAGGATCTGAACCACCCGCACACTCTGAGCCTGGTGGGTGAAACCCCTGGAAAAAATCTCTTTGAGCACCGCTTCGCCGCCATGCCCGAACGGCGTGTGCCCCAGGTCGTGCCCCAAGGCGATGGCTTCGGCCAGGTCCTCGTTGAGAAACATGGCCCGGGCGATGGTTCTGGAAATCTGGGCCACCTCCAGCGTATGGGTCAGGCGCGTGCGGTATTCGTCGCCGGAGGGATTGAGAAAGACCTGGGTCTTGTACTTGAGCCGTCTGAAGGCGTTGCTGAAAAGAATACGATCCTTGTCGATCTGGAATGCGGTTCGGATCGGGCAGGCCGGTTCAGGCCGCCACCGCCCTCGTGAATGGGCGCTCAGGCACCCATAGGGCGATATGAAATTGGCTTCGCGTCTTTCAAATTCCTCACGTAATGTCATGTCTCTGTTCGATCTTTCGGCAGGGTCGATGCTCACAATATCGATTTAACAGCCGCCTGCCAATGTGATATAAGCTGTTATGTCGACCATAGGTACCCCATTCCGCCTTGCCAGGCAACTTGAAATTCCGCCCCAAGGCCGACCTGCACATCGGTGGTTCAACCCGTTTGTAACAGCACCGGAACGCTATGAATGATCATCACCTCATCCTGGGCCAACTGGAAGACGTCCTCACCGGGCGTATCATAGACGACACCCACGACGAACGCTATCGTCAGAAAATCGCGCGTTTGCTATTAGAATCAAAGGGATATGATCGTTCGGAAATTCAATCGGAACAGCCGGTCCAGGTCACGGCCGGCGGGAAATCCGCTTTGGTTCCGGTGACTTTCATCGTTCAATGGGACGAACATATCGTCATGGTGGTGCAATACGGTCCCGGCTCGCTGATCACGCGGCACCGGCCGGCCCTGGCGCTGGCCAAACTGGTGGCGTCCTACCAGATTCCCGTGGTGGTCGTAACCAATGGCGAAGAGGCCGACATCCTCGACGGGGCCACGGGACGCCTAACGGCTTCGGGCCTTGACCAAGTTCCTTCGAAAGCTATGCTCGTTGAACGGCTGGAACATCACCTCTGGGCGCCTGTATCGAACCTGCACGCCCAGATGGCGGCCCGGATCGTCATGGCGTTCGAAGTGGATGATCGGTGTCCGTGCGATGATACCATATGTCGTTTGGACTAATCTTGACGACACCGTAAAAAGCCCAATATCTGCGTTGCGCTCATCCCGTGGTCCTTGCGGCGTACGCACAGTGCGCCTCAGGACACGGAATTTCGCGCGCCTTGATTTTGAACTTTTTACCGCGCCTGCTGACTACGAATTTTTACATAGCCATCAGATTTGATCAACAGACCTATCACAAGGAGAACCGCACCGGCGGATCGAATCATGCACCACGAACGATACATGGAACAGGCCCTGACCCTTGCGCGGCAGGCGCTGGACAAAGATGAGTTTCCAGTAGGCTGCGTCATCGTGTCGGATGGCGAAATTGTCGCCCAAGGAGAGCGGATCCACACCCGGCAGTCCCTTCCCAGCGAGCTGGACCATGCCGAGATACTCGCCTTGCGGCAGTTGGAACGAGTTGACGCTGCCTTGGATCGCCGTCGCATGGTGTTGTACGCCACCCTGGAACCATGTCTGATGTGTTTTGGGGCCATTCTGATCAGCGGGATCGGGACGCTGGTTTACGCCTACGAAGATGCCATGGGGGGCGGTACCGCCTGCGACCGCTCCCGGATGCCCTCGCTTTACAGCAGCAACGGTCTGCACATTGTATCCGGCATTTGCCGCAAGGAGAGCCTGTCCCTGTTTCAAACCTTTTATAGGAAACCGCATATCGACTATTGGAAGGACAGCGAGTTGGCCCGATATACATTGACACAGACCTGACGGGGGGCTAAGGGATGCTCGTCCACAAATGTCCAGCAGGTCAACGTCCAGCAATTCTAAATGAATGTGATTCACCCTGAGGGGCTTGCTTTACAAAAGGTGTTTGAAAAAAAATCGCATGGCAACAGTTATGGCAGGCCCGGACGGGGCAGGTGGCCAGGGCCACGTGAGCCTGCGGTCTTAGAGCCAGTTGAATGCAAACGGCGGACAAGCGGCCCAGACTGTTTGAACGCAGCGAGTTTCTGGGTCGCCCGCCGTGCATTTTACTGGCTCTTGACCGCCTGGCGTGTGGCATCGGCCACCTGTTCCACCCGGGCCGGGTTTAAGGAATGGCATTCGGTTAGAATCGCTGGTCAACGTCTTTTTTTCTTGCATTTCCGCGGGTGTTTATATAATGAAATAAGCTTTTAGAAGCGTAGCCCTTAAAAATTTTGGATAATTTCAGTGGGCTACATATCGGCAATGGTCGGTAGGGGCCGAAACGACCCAACCCGTAGTCTAGGAGGTGTTGGCATAGCTCAATATAAATCTGCAAAGGATGATTCATCGCAACGAACACGATTGAATCAGGGTATTCGTGCAAGGGAAGTTCGCGTTATCGATCCGGACGGTAACCAACTCGGCATCTTAGCGATCCGTGAGGCCCTTGCGGCTGCTTCGGAATTTGGACTCGATCTTGTCGAGGTATCTCCCACCGCCAATCCACCGGTTTGCAAAATCATGGACTATGGGCGGTTCAAGTACGAGCAGACCAAAAAACAGCAAGAGGCCAAAAAAAAGCAGACGACCTTTCAGGTCAAAGAGATCAAGGTGCGACCGAAAACCGGCGACCATGATCTGCAGACCAAACTCGGGCATATCCGCAAGTTCCTTGAGCGTAAAGATAAGGTCAAGGTGACGGTGATGTTCAGAGGGCGGGAGATCGCCCTTTCCAACCGAGGCAGGGAGCTGCTCGAACAGATCGCCCAGGAAATGGAGGGGCTGGCCATCGTCGAGCAACTCCCGAAGTTCGAAGGGCGAACCATGATGATGGTGCTGGCGCCGAAATAGGATCGGCGATAGGATCACCAGCCGAACGCGAGGTCCCTGAGTCGGATCCGGTTTAATATATGTCGTTGGCGTGGATTTGGCGCCTCATACGCGGCGCTCGCGCCAACTGTTTTTTTAGATCTTGCACACACAAAGCAGAAAATGCCACCAGACACGGCAACACTATCAGGAGAAACGGACGATGCCCAAAATCAAAACCAATCGCGCGGCTGCCAAGCGGTTTCGTAAAACCGGGAGTGGGAAATATTCGTTTTCCAAATCCCATGCCAGCCATATTTTGACCAAGAAGAGCCCCAAACGCAAACGGGGACTGCGGCAGCCACAATTGATCAAAGCCAGCGACATGAAAGAAGTGCGCCGGTTGCTGCCCAACGGATAAGGAGAAAGATCATGCGTATTAAAAGAGGATTCAAGGCCCGCCGACGGCGTCAAAAGGTGTTGAAGCTGGCCAAGGGTTTCCGCGGCGGCCGCAGCAAGCTGTTCCGCACGGCCGCCGATTCGGTGGACAAGGCACTCAACTACGCCTACCGGGATCGACGCCAGCGCAAGCGGGATTTCAGGCGCCTGTGGATCGCCCGCATCAATGCGGCGGCGCGAATGAACGACCTTTCTTACAGCAAATTTATCAGCGGATTGAAAAAGGCCAATGTCGCTTTGGACCGCAAGGTGCTGGCTGAGCTTGCCTTGTCCGACCCCACCGGTTTTTCCAGAATCGCTGCATTGGCTTCGCAACAGTAGCCGCTTTTCCCATCGGGAAAACCACCCATACTGCGGCCGTCCTTTCGAGTGACGGCCGCAGGTCATATTGGCAACCATCGAACAAAAAGAGACTATCGTGGAGAGCATCGATCAAATCCGCGCAGCGGCGCTGAAAGAGATTGACACAGCGACCACCGTCGAAGCCATACAGGACATCAATACCAGGTACCTGGGCCGCAAGGGGTTGATGACCCAGGCCTTGCGCGCCGTCGCCCAGTTGCCTGCAGACGATCGACCGGCCGCAGGCCGCAAGGCCAACGAAGTCAAACAGACCATTGCCGCAGCCTGCCAGGCGGCCATGGAACGCATCGAGAGAGACGGCGCGGACCAGGCAGGGGGCATCGACGTCTCGCTGCCCGGCCGAAAATCGGCACCCGGATCACGTCATCCCATCACCCTCATCACCAACCGCATCTGCGACATCTTCACCAGGATGGGATTCGAGGTGGTGGAAGGCCCGGAAGTGGAAAGCGACTACTACAACTTCGAGGCCTTGAATATTCCCAAAGACCATCCGGCCCGCGATATGCAGGATACGTTTTACGTGTCGGAAGACATCGTCCTGCGCACCCACACCTCTCCCACCCAGCCGAGGGTCATGGAGAAACGGCAGCCGCCCGTGCGCATCATCGCCCCGGGAAAGGTCTACCGCTGCGATTCGGATATCACCCATACGCCCATGTTCCATCAAGTCGAAGGGTTGCTGGTGGACGAAAACGTCTCTTTCGGCGATCTGAAAGGCACCCTGACGAGCTTCGTGCACCAGATGTTCGACACGCAGACCCGGGTGCGCTTCCGTCCCAGCTTTTTCCCCTTCACCGAACCCAGCGCCGAGGTCGACATCCTCTGCGTCATCTGCCGCGGCAAAGGCTGCCGGGTCTGCTCCCAGACCGGATGGCTTGAAATCCTCGGGTCCGGCATGGTCCATCCGGCCGTTCTGGAAAATGTGGATTACGATACGGCCCGGTACACCGGCTTCGCCTTCGGCATGGGGGTCGAACGCATCGCCATGCTCAAATACGGCATCGACGACATCCGCCGATATTATGAAAACGACATCCGCTTCCTTAGACAGTTTTAGCGCGGCAAATTTGAAGCGAGCAGGTAGATCATGAAAATTAGTTTGAGCTGGTTGCAAGATTATGTTCCGGTAAAAATGGACGTCGATCGGCTGGCCCACCTGCTGACCATGGCGGGTTTGGAAGTGGAGGCGATCGAGGAGCGTTTCGCCTACCTGGACCAGGTGCTCGTCGCCAGGATCCGCGAGATCTCCCCGCATCCCAATGCCGACAAGCTGAAGCTCTGCACCGTAGACACCGGCCAGGGCACCTGCCGGGTCGTCTGCGGTGCCCCCAATGCGGCCGAGGGCATGCTGGCCCCGCTGGCCACCGTCGGCTGCGAGCTTCCCAACGGCACCGTGGTCCAGATCGGCACGATTCGGGGACAAGCTTCGGAAGGCATGCTCTGCAGCGCGGCCGAACTCGCCCTGGGGGCGGACGCCTCGGGCTTGATGGCTCTTGAGGGGAACCTGCCGCCCGGCACGCCGCTGAACCAGGCCCTGAAATTGACCGACGCCGTTCTCGAAATCGGCCTCACCCCCAACCGGCCCGATTGCCTGAGTGTGATCGGCATCGCCCGGGAAGTGGCCGCCCTGGACGGCGCCTCGATCCGGCGCCCGGAGATGCGGCTGCCCGAAACCCATGGCCGCATCGAACAGATGACCTCGGTCACCATCGACTCCCCGGATCACTGCCCGCGCTATGCGGCCCGGGTGGTGGAAAACATTGCGATCGGCCCCTCCCCCTTCTGGCTGCAGGACCGTCTCCGATCGGTGGGTTTGCGGCCGATCAACAACATCGTGGACATCACCAACTTCGTAATGATGGAAACCGGTCAACCCCTGCACGCTTTCGACTTCGACCGATTGGCCGAAAATCGCATCGTGGTGCGCACCGCCGGTGCCGGCGAACGCTTCACCACCCTGGACGGCAAGGAGCGCACCCTGGAAGCGGACATGCTGATGATCTGCGACGGCCGGAAGCCGGTGGCCGTGGGCGGCGTGATGGGCGGTCTGAACTCGGAGATCGATCCGGGAACCACCCGCGTGCTCATTGAAAGCGCCTATTTCAATCCCATCAGCATCCGCAAGACTGCCAAGCGCCTGGGCATCAACTCCGATGCCTCCCATCGTTTCGAACGGGGGGTGGATCCGCAGGGCACGCGCTACGCGCTGGATCGCGCCGCCCAACTGATGGTTGACATCGGCAACGGGCAACTGGTGGACGGGTGCATCGATGTGACCTATGACCTACCTCAGGCCCCGTCCCTGGACCTGAGCGTATCGGCGACCAACCGTCTGCTGGGCACGGCGGTCGAACGCGACGAGATCGCTCGTCTGCTCACGGAAATCGAATTTGAGACAGCCATCAAGAGCGACGACCTGCTGACCGTCGCGACCCCAAGCTTCCGGGTGGACGTCAGCCGTCCCGAAGACCTCATGGAAGAGGTGGCCCGGCGCATGGGATATGACAACATCCCGGTCACCTTTCCGACCCTGCCGGCGGCCATCCAGACACCGCCCAAACTGCTGACGCAACGCCAGCGAATGCGCGACCTGCTGGCCGGCATGGGCTTCACGGAAACGATCAACTACAGTTTTGTGCACGCCGATTCCTGCCAACGCCTGCGGTTGCCCGAAGCAGATCCGCGCTGCCGCCAGTTGGCCATCCTCAACCCGCTGAGCGAAGACCAAGCGGTCATGCGCACCAGTTTGATCCCCGGCATGCTGGAAACCATGCGGCGCAACCTCTCTTACCAGTCCAGAAACCTGAAGCTTTACGAAACCGGCAAGATCTTCATCAGCGAAGGAAACGACCGCCAACCGGTTGAAAAAGACATGCTCGCCGCCTTGTGGAGCGGGGATCGCATCGATCAGCAGTGGCACACCAAGCCTGCGCCGTGCGATTTTTACGATATCAAGGGAGCCGTGGAGGGGGTGCTCGAAGGGTTGCACGTCGCGCCGGTTCGGTTTACGCGGATCGAGCCCGAGCAGTGCACCTACCTGCGTTACGGCGTTGCCGCTAAAATCATGGTGGCCGGAAATGAGGTGGGCCTCGTCGGCCAGGTACATCCCAAGGTGTGCGGCGTTTACGAACTCAAACAGGACGCGTTTATTTTCGAACTGGACCTGGCCCGGCTTCTGCCCCATATTCCGGAAACGATCCAGTTTACGGCGCTGCCCAAGTATCCGCCGACCGCACGGGACACCACCTTGATACTGGACGAAGCCATAGAAGCGGCGGAAATGCTCCGTCTGGTGGATCAGATGGACGAACCGCTGGTCGAAGAGGTCCGGTTGTTCGACGTATTCCAGGGCGCCCCCATCACCGAGGGCCGTAAAAGCGTTTCGCTGCGCATCGTCTATCGATCGGGGGAAAAAACCTTGGAAGACGAAGAGGTGAACCGCCTGCACAAGCGCATTACCGATCGGCTGGTAGACCACTTCAAGGCGGGCCTGCCCACTTGACCGAAGAGCCAGGCGCGCAGTGGGCATGACCACCTGACGGGGATAAGTCCTGGGGGAACGCCGGTCACCATCGCCGGCACGCTCCAAAAGGAAAAAGGAGCGCTGATGAATGCACCGACACAAAACCCGCCCGACATTCCGGACAAGCTTTTTTTCCGCATCGGTGAAGTGAGTCGCATTGCCCAGGTTCCACCGAGCGTGCTGCGATTCTGGGAAAATGAGTTTCCGCGCATCAAACCGCAGCGTACCGATGCCGGGCAAAGGCTCTACCGCCGCAGCGACGTCGAATTGATCCTATCGATCAAGCACCTGCTTTACGAGCGCAAGTTTACGATCAAAGGCGCCCGCCAGCATCTCAAAAAAGGCCGTGCCGATGCCGCCGTGGCCCCCGACAAGGACAGCGTCATCAAAGAGATATACGCTGAATTAAAAGCGATCAGGGACATGCTTGGATAGAATGTTGACGAACCGATGAAACCGGTTGACATCATTGAAAGGCTGTCCTATATAGGGCTTCTGCGAGCGGGCATAGCTCAGTTGGTAGAGTACAAGCTTCCCAAGCTTGGTGTCGCGAGTTCGAATCTCGTTGCCCGCTCCACCCAAAAGTCCGGTATTTCATCTGAACCGAACTTGGTAAAGTAGAGGCAAAGTAGGTGCGGCTTTGAACGTGTGATTCAGATGATCGGTTCCAAATAGCGGATACGCGCATCCTTCTTCAGAAGGATCTACTTTACAGGGGAACGGGCTTCAAGCCCGTTTTTGTTTTTTCGCCAGGAGGGCAGGCAGATGGTGGCCGGTAACGACGATAGTGCGCTTTCCGTGGTCGGAATCACGGGCAATCCGATCGTCGGTCGAGTCTGGCAAGTGGCCGAACCACTATGCCAAAGCGAGGGCGTAGAGCTGGTGCACGTGGAGTACCAACGCGAACCGGGTGGCCGTACGCTCCGTGTCTACCTGGACAAGCCCGGTGGTATCACCCTCGACGATTGTGCCCGCATCAGTCGTCAGTTGGGGGATCTGCTGGACGTTGCCCTGGACGTGGAGGAACCGTATCACATGGAGGTCTCCTCTCCAGGGATATCGCGCCCCTTGGGCCGGTTAAGCGACTTTGAACGGTATCGCGGACACCGGGTGAAAATTAGAATTGCAAGGGCTTTGAACGGTCAAAAAAATTTCACCGGAACGTTGGAAGGTATTGATGGAACGATGGTTCGCCTCAAAATCAACGATCAGACCAGGGACATCGTTTTTGCAGATATCGTCAAGGCGCATCTTTTATAACACAATGGAGAAAACGCATGTTGATAGCAGACATTAAACGCGTTGTCGAACAAGTGAGCCGCGACAAAGGCATCGACCGCCAGATTCTCATCCAGGCGTTGGAGGAAGCCCTGCGCTCCGCGGCCAGAAAAAAATATGGCGCTAAAATCGATATTGAAGCCAACTACAACGAAGAAACCGGTGAAATTGAAGTCTTTCAGTTCAAAGAGGTCGTGGAGAAGATCGATGAGCCGGACCTGCAACTGACCCTCGAAGAGGGGCGCCGCCTCGATCCCGATTGTGAAGTCGGAGACAGCCTGGGAACCAAAATGGATGCCAGCACATTCGGCCGCATCGCCGCCCAATCGGCCAAGCAGGTCATCATCCAAAAACTCAAAGACGCCGAACGCGACGCCGTCTATTCCAGCTTCATCGATCGTAAGGGCGAAATCATCAACGGTATCGTTCAGCGATTTGATCGCGGTGACATCATCGTCAACCTGGGGGCCACCGAGGCGGTCGTGCCGGTGCGCGAACAAGTGCCTCGTGAAAGCTACCGCAGGGGTGACCGGATTCGGGCCCTGATTTTGGATGTACTGTATGAAACCCGGGGGCCCCAGATCGTGTTGACCCGGACCCATCCGGAATTTCTGGTGATGTTGTTCAAGACCGAGGTGCCGGAAATCGCCGAGGGCATCGTCGATATCAAAGGGGCCGCCCGGGAGCCGGGCAGCCGCGCCAAAATCGCCGTGTCGTCGCAGGATTCGGATATCGATCCGGTCGGCGCCTGTGTGGGCATGAAGGGCAGCCGGGTTCAAAACGTCGTCCAGGAACTTCGGGGTGAAAAGATCGATATCATCCCATGGCATGTCGATGCGGCCAAGTTTGTCTGCAATGCCCTGGCACCGGCCGAAATCTCCAGGGTGATCATCGACGAGGAAAATCGCTCCATGGAAGTGATCGTACCCGACGAATTTCTTTCGGTGGCTATCGGCAAAAGAGGTCAAAACGTGCGCCTGGCTTCCAAATTGACCGGTTGGCATCTGGACGTCAACAGTGAAACCCAGTACAACCAAGCCATGCAGAGTGGTTACGATTCCCTCGTTCAGGTGGACGGTGTCGGGGTGAGCATGGCCGATGCGCTGTTTGAAAAAGGATATTACTCAGCCGAGGAGTTGGCGGCGGCCGATATCGACGATCTCGTGCAGATTCGCGGCATCGGTGAGGAAAAGGCCAGACAATTGATCGCCAATGCCCAGGAGGCGCTCAAAAAGGCCAAAAAGGTCAAGGCCCAGGCCGCCGACGCGCCCCAAACGCCCGCGGCATCGGAATCGGGCAGCGATGATGCGGAAACACAGGCAGATACTGAACCGTCGGCCGATGAGGCCGATCCACCTGACGCGGCACCTGAATCCGCGCAGGGGGATACGGATGAAACTGAAGTGCCGCCCCAAAATTAGCCGCAAGTAGAACGGAAGGCTGTGCCGAGCGACGGCAAGGACAATCAAGTTAAGGGGGATGGATGATACAAACCAAGAAAAGAGTTTACGAGCTGGCACGCGAGCTCAATATGACCAATAAGGATCTGCTTGATACGATCAGCCCGCTCGATCTTGGCCTCAACTCCCACATGAGCGCAATCGATGAAGAGATAGAGGAAAAGATCCGACATTTCATCCAAGGCGGTCCCGCACCCGAACTTGAAGAAAAGCGCGTCAAGCCCACGGTGATTCGCAGACGCCGCAAAGTCGTCGCCGAAACGGCCGAGGATGCGGCGCCGGCAGAGACGGAAGAAGCGGTCGAAGCCCCTGTGGAAGAGACGCCCGAGCCGGTCGAGCCGGTCGCGGAAGAACCCGCGGAGCCGATGGAGGCGGTCACCGAAGCGCCTGAAAAGCTCGAACCCGTGATCGAAGAGGTCGCGGAAGCGCCTGCGGCACCGGCCGAAGCGCCCGAGGTGCCGGAAGCAGAACCCGAAACGGTGGCGGCCGAGGCGCAGGCACCGGCCGAAGAGACGGTTGCCGCCGCTGAGCCTTCCCGCGAAACGGAGACCACCGCCAAGGCTGCGGCCAAACCCAAGAAAAAGAAAAAAGAGACGGCGGCCAAAATCATCAAGCTGCCCGAACGCCCTGTGGCACCGGAACCCGAACCCGAGGTGGTGCCCGAACCGGTTCCCGAAGCACCGGTGGTCGTAAAAACAGAAGAAGCCGCTGCGCCGCCCAAGGGCGAGCGGCCCAAGAAAAAAGGCAAGAAAAAGGCGGCCGAAGAAGAAGAGGGGCTGCAAGACAAAAAGTTCCTGAAAAAGAAAATCTCATTCCGGAAAAAAGAAGTCGTCGAGGGGGCCGATCTGTACGATCGTGCCAGGCCCAAAAAAGGTCGCAAGGGCGGCAAGGTCAAAGCCCAGCCGGCGGCCCAAAAAACCCAGATCACTACGGCCAAGGCGATCAAGCGCCGTATCCGGATCGACGACACCATCGTCTTGTCGGATCTGGCCAAACGCATGGGGATCAAGGCCGGCGACATGATCGCCAAACTGATGGCCATGGGGGTCATGGTGACGGTCAATCAAACCATCGATTACGACACGGCCGCACTGGTGGCATCCGAATTCGAGTATGAAGTCGAACGCGCTGCTTTCGAGGAGGAAACCATTTTACAGACCACCCAAACCGATGCGCCCGAGACCTTGCTGCCGAGACCACCGGTAGTGACCATCATGGGGCATGTCGACCACGGCAAAACATCCCTGTTGGATGTGATCCGCAAGTCCCGTGTCACCGCTGGCGAGGCCGGGGGTATCACCCAACATATCGGTGCTTACCTTGTCGGCACGGAAAAAGGCCAGATCGCCTTTCTGGACACTCCGGGCCATGAGGCGTTTTCGGCCATGCGCTCCCGCGGTGCCCACATCACCGACATCGTCATTCTGGTGGTGGCCGCCGACGACGGTGTCATGCCCCAAACGGTCGAGGCCATCAACCACGCCAAGGCCGCCAAGGTTCCGATCATTGTGGCGGTCAACAAGATAGACAAGCCGGATGCCAATCCGGATCGCGTTCAACGCCAATTGTCCGAAGTGGGGGTGGCCCCCGAGGATTGGGGCGGAGATACCATCTTTGTCAAGGTTTCGGCCAAGCAGCAAACCGGCATCGACGATCTGATGGAGATGATCCTACTGCAGGCTGAATTGCTGGAACTCAAGGCCAATCCCAACAAGCTGGCCGTGGGTCACGTGGTCGAAGCCAAACTCGATTCCGGGCGCGGCCCGGTGGCGACCGTTCTGGTCAAGGAGGGAACCCTGCGCGCCGGCGACGCGGTGGTCTGTGGCGTACACTACGGCAAGGTTCGCGCGCTGCTCGATGACTGCGGACAAAAGGTCGATGAAGCCGGACCGTCCCACCCGGTAGAGGTGATCGGCCTGTCTGGGGTGCCCATGGCCGGCGATGAAATGGTGGCCCTCAAGGATGAAAAAGATGCCAAGCAGGTCAGCCAATACCGAATCCAGAAACAGCGTTCCAAAGAGCTGGCCAAGACCAGCCGCCTGAGTCTCGAAAAACTCTACGAGCGCATGCAGGAGGGCGAGGTCAAAGACCTGAACGTCATTATCAAGGCCGATGTGGACGGCTCCATGGAGGCGATCCGCGACTCGCTGCTCAAGCTTTCCAATGAAGAGGTGAACATCAACATCATCCACTCGGCCACCGGCACCATTACCGAGTCGGATATCTCCCTGGCGGCGGTGTCGGAGGCCATCATCATCGGCTTCAATGTCCGGGCCAATCCTAAGGTCCAGGAAATGGCCAACGAGGAAAATGTCGACATCCGCTACCACAACATCATCTACAATGTCATCAAAGAGGTCAAAGATGCCATCGTGGGCATGATGAAATCGACCTTCGAGGAGCATGCCGTGGGGCACGCCGAGGTGCGCGAAGTGTTCCACATCCCCAAAGTCGGTGCCATCGCCGGATGCTATGTGACCGATGGCAAAATCGAGAGGGGTCAGCTCTGTCGGCTCCTGCGTGACGGTGTCATCATCTATGAAGGCAAAAACACCTCGCTGCGGCGTTTCAAGGACGACGTGAAAGAGGTCCAGAGCGGATATGAATGCGGTATCGCGCTGGAAAATTACAATGACATTAAAGTCGGCGATGTGATCGAGGCCTACTATCTGGAGGAGATCAAGCCGGAAGTCGTATAACGCATGGTAAAAAAATCCTCTGCCCAGGCGCACATGGTGGTGGGCATTGGCGTGCTCACTTTCCGGCTGCACGAATGCCGCTCATTGAAAACCAAACGAGGCATCGTCAAGGCGATTATTCATCAGGTGCGCAACCAGTTTAACGCATCGGTGGCCGAGGTGGGGGCCAATGACATTCACCAGCGCGCCCAGGTCGGATTCGCGCTGGCCGGAGCGGATCACCAGGTGATCAACGCCAAGATCGACAAGCTCCTCAATTTCGTCGAGGAGCTGGGATTGGCCGAAATGATCGATAGCGAGATGGAAATTATCCATCTGTAACCATAACAAAAGTGGGTTGGCATGAGACCTTATACGCGCAGCGACCGTGTGGGCGAACTGATCAAGGAGACCATGGCCGAGCTGTTGCAAAAACAGATCAGCGATCCGCGCCTGGCCGGCGTCACCATCACGGGTGTGAAGGTGAGCCGCGACCTGCGCAACGCCAAGATCTATTTTGCCACCCCCCAAGGGGCGGATACGAGCCAGGCGGCATCGGACGGCTTTGCAAGGGCGTATGGATTTGTTAAGCGCGAGCTTGCCCAACGCCTGGGTTTGCGATATATGCCGGACCTTAAATTTTTCTACGATACGACCATCGATTACAGTGCCCGCATCGAGCAGTTGTTAAAAGCGGTGAAACGAAATGATGCAAACCATCATTAACCAACTCAAGCGACACCAGACATTCCTGTTGGCCTCCCACATTCACCCGGATGGGGATGCCATCGGATCGGTGCTGGCCCTCGGATTGGCGCTCAAAGCCATGGGCAAAAAGGTTCAGCTGTTCAACCCGAGCCCCATCCCCATGGTCTATCGCTTCCTGCCTTCGGTACAGGAGATCAAACAGACCCTGGCCCCGAACGCCCGATTCGACGTGGCCCTGGTACTCGATTGCGGCGATATGGATCGCATCGGTGTCGAGGCGGTCGCCATATGTAAAAAATCTTTGGTCATCAACATCGACCACCACATCACCAACACCCGTTTCGGTGATCTTCAGTTAATCGATGTCAATGCCTGCGCCACTGCCGAGATCCTTTATCATCTGATCCAAAAATTACCGGTGCAGATCGATTGCGCGATGGCGACCGCCATCTACACCGGCATTTTGACCGATACCGGCTCGTTTCGTTTTTCCAACACCAACCGGTCGGCATTCGCCATCTGCGAAAAGATGATCGGCCTGGGGGCGGATCCCTACCAGGTCGCCCAGCACGTATACGGCACCTATTCGCTGGGCCGGATCAAACTGCTCAACCTGGCCCTGGATTCGCTGGAGATTTCACCCAATGGAAAGCTGTCCGTCATGACGCTCAGCCAACGCATGCTGCGCGAAACCGGCACACAGGCCGAAGATATCGATGGCATCATCAACTATGCCCGCCGCATCGAGGATGTCAAAGTCGCCGCTCTGATTCATGAGCTGTGCGACAATGGCGCCGCCCCCCGGGGCAAAACCCGATACCACGTGAGCCTACGCTCGGACAGTGGTGTCGATGTGGCTAAAATCGCCGCCCAATTCGGCGGCGGCGGGCATGCCGAGGCGGCCGGATTCAGTATCGACACCACCCTGACCGACCTCAAAAAGCAGCTCATGCAACTTTCCGAAGCCTTCAGCGACGCATGCGAAGCGGTCTGAACGGCATCGTCGTCGTCGATAAACCGGCGGGCATGAGCTCGGCCAGGGTGGTGGCCGAAGTCAAAAAAAAAATGGGAGCCGCCCGAGTGGGGCATACCGGAACGCTGGACCCCTTCGCCACCGGCGTACTGATATGTTGTATCAATCAAGCCACCCGCTTGGCGCGCTTCTTTTTACATGGTGGCAAACGTTACGAGGCCGTGATGCGGCTGGGTTCGACGACCGACACCCAGGATGCCACCGGCCGTATCGTCGCCACGGCGCCCTTACCCGACTTGGATGAAGCGTGTCTGGCGTCGGTGTTTCGGGGTTTCGAAGGGCCACAATGGCAGCATCCACCGGTGTTCGCGGCCCTTAAGCACGAAGGTACACCGTTGTACAAGCTGGCCCGTCGTGGAAAACCGGTACAAAAGCCGCCCCGTCAGGTCATCATTTCAATCCTGCGCATCCTGCAGGTCGCTTTGCCCGATGTCCGTTTTGAGGTGGCCTGTTCCGCCGGAACCTATGTGCGCACCTTATGCCACGACATCGGCCAGACTTTGGGATGCGGTGGCCATTTGGTCGAGCTGCGTCGTACGGAAAGCAGCGGCTTCGGCCTCGACCAGGCCGTAACGCTCGACCGACTCGGGGAAATCGACCCATGGAAGGTGCTGATCCCCATGGCCGAGGCATTAATAGGCATGCCGTCCGTGACGGCCGATGACCAAATGATCGCTCATATTGAACAGGGACGCCCGCTCAAGCCCGAATGGTTCAAGGAGCGGGACCCGATGAGCTCACCGGCCGACACCCTGATGATCGTTGATCGGGCCAATAGGTTAAGGGCGCTGATCGAGTGGTCTTCGGAAGACGGCACCTACGTTTATGGTTGTGTTTTTAAATAATTCATAGCAAACTCATCAAACTGGTTGATCAATAAGGAGGAGCACGAAAGTGGTATTCACAACAGAGGATAAAAAACAGCTGATTGAGCAATATAAACTGCATGACACCGACACCGGTAGCCCGGAAGTACAAATCGGGTTGCTCACCCACCGGATTTCTTATCTCACCGAGCACCTGAAAATTCACAAAAAAGATCATCATTCACGCCGCGGGTTGTTGATGTTGGTGGGCCGTCGTCGTCGCTTGCTCAACTACGTCAAGAAGAACGATGTGCAACGCTATCGCACGATTATCGACACATTAGGACTTCGCCGATAGCCATCCAGTCCGCGGATCACGCCTGCGGCCATAGACCGGAGCGCCAACGCATCCGAAAGGGTGCGGTGTCGCCGGTCGTCGCTGCATTGAATTGAACGGCGGCCGAATATCATTGGGTACGGTGCCGCAACTCGCAGCTGATTGTGTGTTTCATGAAAGGCCGCAATTTTTAAGGAGAAATTGAATGGAAATAAATGTAAAAGCCGATGTAGGTGGAAAACCGCTCACGATCCAATCCGGCAAGGTGGCCAAGCAGGCCGACGGTGCGGTCGTCGTCCAATACGGTGACACCATCGTTCTGGTCACTGCCGTTGCCGCCAACGACGAACGTCCGGCCGATTTTCTACCCCTTTCGGTTGAGTATCAGGAAAAAATTTACGCCGCCGGCCGAATCCCCGGTAACTATTTCAGGCGTGAAATCGGACGCCCCAGTGAAAAAGAGACGCTCACCGCACGCTTGATCGACCGACCGATCCGGCCGCTGTTTCCCAAAAAATGGCGCTATGAAACCCAGGTGATCGCCACGGTGCTTTCCATGGACCAGGAGAACGATCCGGATGTCCTGGCTGTGGTCGGCGCCTCGGCGGCTTTGACCATTTCGGACATCCACTTCGACGGCCCCATTGCCTGTGTCCGCGTGGGACGCATCGATGGCCAATTCGTCGCCAATCCGACGCTGAGCCAGATCGAATCCTCGGATATCAACCTCGTCGTGGCCGGATCCAAGACCGGCGTGGTCATGGTGGAGGGCGGCGCACAGATCATCACCGAAGACGATATGCTCGAGGCGCTGTTTTTCGGCCACGAAGCCCTGAAACCGATTATCGACATCCAGGAAGAGCTTCGGGCCGCTTTAGGCAAAGCCAAGCGCCCCTTCGCGCCACCGGCAACGGACGAGGCCCTGGCCGCCCAATTGGAGGCGATCGCCAGTGAACGTATTCGTCAAACGCTGGATATCCATGACAAAATGGCGCGAAACAGCGCCATGCGTGCACTCAAGGCGGAGATTGTCGATGGCCTGGGAGAAGCCTGCACCGAGCGTCGCGCCGAATGCATGGAAATTTTGGGAGATCTGCTCAAAAAAATCTCACGACAGATGATCCTCAAGGAGGGGCTGCGTATCGGTGGACGCAAGTTTGACGAAATCCGCCAGATCACCTGTGAAGTCGGGCTGCTTCCCCGTCCCCACGGCAGCGCCCTTTTTACGCGAGGCGAGACCCAGGTGCTCGGCGTGCTCACTTTAGGATCGGGCCCGGACGAGCAGCGCGTGGAAACCCTCAGCGGAGAAGAAATGCGCCCCTTCATGCTGCATTACAACTTTCCACCTTACTCGGTGGGCGAAGTCAAACGCGTCGGGGGTCCCAGCCGCCGCGATATCGGCCACGGTGGCTTGTCCACCCGCGCCATCGAAAAGATCCTGCCGGATCGGGAAAATTTCGATTACACGATCCGGTTGGTCTCCGAGGTTCTCGAATCCAACGGCTCCTCGTCCATGGGCACCGTTTGCGCCGGAACCATGGCGCTGATGGATGGCGGCGTACCGATCAAGGCGCCGGTTTCGGGAATTGCCATGGGCCTGGTCAAGGAGGGAGATCAAGTGGTGATTCTCTCCGACATCCTGGGCGACGAAGACCACACCGGCGACATGGATTTCAAGGTCACCGGCACTCGGGAAGGTATCACCGCGCTTCAGATGGATATTAAAATCAAGGAGCTGTCCCGGGACATCATGCAAAAGGCCCTGGCCCAGGCGCGTGCCGGAAGGCTGCATATCCTCGACAAGATGCTCGAAGCCATCGGCCAGCCCCGACAGGACATTTCTCAATACGCCCCCAAAATCTTGACGATCAAGATCAACCCCGACAAGATCCGCGACCTCATCGGCCCGGGCGGCAAGGTGGTACGCGCCATTCAGGCCGAAACCAACACCCGCATCGAAATCGACGACAGCGGTCTGGTCAAAATTGCAGCCACCAACGAGGCCGAAGGGAAACTGGCCCTGGAGCAGGTGCAGGCCATCGCCATGGAGCCCGAAGAAGGGGCCATTTATGAAGGCAAGGTCGTCAAGACCACCGATTTCGGAGCCTTCGTGCAATTGGCGCCGGGCACCGACGGATTGGTCCATATCTCCCAGTTGGCCAACCGACGGGTGGCCAAGGTCACCGATGTGGTCAAGGAAGGCGACATCGTCCGTGTCAAGGTCTTGGAGGTATCCCAGGACGGCCGCATCCGGCTCAGTTTGAAGGCGGCCCTGGAAGAGGAAAAGAACCAAGGTGGTCAATAAAACCCGGCTTCCCAACGGCATCCGCATCGTCTCAAAGCATATGCCCCACGTTCGATCGGTCTCCATGGGAGTGTGGGTCGACGTGGGGGCCAGGGACGAATCCGACGAACAAAGTGGGCTGTCTCACTTTATCGAACACATGATCTTTAAAGGGACAGCCCGCCGAAGCGCTTATGAGATCGCCAAGGCCTTCGATGCCATCGGCGGCCACACCAACGCCTTCACCTCCACGGAAAACACCTGCTACCATGCGCGCGTCATGGATGACCACCTGGAAACCATGGTCGATATCCTGTCGGACATCTTCCTCAATTCCGTGTTTGCGCCCGAAGAGGTGGAGCGCGAACGGCCGGTCATTTTTCAGGAGATCGGCATGGTGGAAGACTCACCCGAGGAGTTCGTGCATGTGTTGGCCGGCGGTGATTTCTGGGGCGACCATCCCTTGGGCCGCTCGATCCTGGGCACCCGGGAACACGTGATGGGCTTTTCCGCCGAGACCATCAAAGACTATTTTCAGCGTCTGTACCATCCGGAGCGCATCGTTATCTCGGCAGCCGGCAATGTGGATCATGACCATTTTGCCGACCTCGTCGGACCGACCTTTGCCACCATCCACAACGGCCATCCGCTGCCCACCCGCACCACCCCGGACATCCATCCCAAAACCAGCTGCCAGGCGCGTACCTTGGAACAGGTCCACATCTGCCTGTCGACCAAGGGTCTTTCCGTCACCGATCCGCGTCGGTTCGCGTGTTCCCTGCTGAGCACCATTCTGGGGGGCAACATGAGTTCACGCCTCTTTCAGGAAATACGGGAAAGACGCGGTCTGGCCTACTCGGTCTATTCGTTTATGATGTCCTACATGGATACCGGCATGTTCGGCGTTTACACCGCGGTCAATACCGAGCAGACCCAGCGAACCATCGATCTTATCCTTCAGGAGATCCGAAAACTCGGCCGCACGCCGGTATCCGCGGATGAACTGCAGGATGCCAAGGAGTACACCAAGGGCAACCTGCTGCTGGCCGCCGAAAGCGTCGACAACCAGATGGTGCGGTTGGCCCAGAACGAACTGAATTTCGGCGAATACATCCCGGTGGACAAGGTGGTTCAAAACATCGAAGCGGTCTCCATAGACGACATCCAGGCCGTCGGCGCCCAACTGTTTCAAAGCGATCAAAGCGCCCTGACCCTGCTCGGCCCGGTCGACAAGACAACAGGTTTTGAAGCCATTTTCGATGAATAATGGATCGTTTCATTTTCAGCTTTTAAAACAAAGCGATTCGATCCATAACAAAACATCAAATGGCAGCATTCCTTCACTTTTAACTTAACACTTACAACTTTAAACTTTACTAAAACCCATTTATAATCGGCAGCTTAAAATAACTCTTCATACATTTCCCATTGATTGCATAAAGTAGCAAACCCATGCCCCAGGAACCTCTCATTGCCTTCAAACGCCTGAATCCCGAACATGACGACGACCTGCCCTTGCCTCGCTACATGACGCCCCATGCCGCCGGCATGGACGTCTGTGCCGCGGTCGACGATCCCATCGACCTTGCACCCGGACAGACCGCCTTGATCCCCACCGGACTGGCGATGGCCATGCCCCATGGCTACGAAGCCCAGATCCGACCGCGTAGCGGCCTGGCCATCCATCACGGGATCACCGTGGTCAATTCGCCGGGAACCATAGACAGCGACTATCGGGGAGAGGTCAAGATCGGCTTAATCAATCTGGGCAGAAAGCCCTATACGATCCGCCGCGGCGAGCGCATCGCCCAGATGGTGATCCAGCGGGTATGCCGGGCCCAGGTTTCACAGGCCGATGAATTGGACACCACCGAACGCAATGCGGGCGGATTCGGCAGCACTGGATCGGATGCTTGATATGGATGCAGAGGACGCCTTGGACGGAGCGGGGGCTTGCGGACTATCGGTGTGTATTCTGGCCAGCGGCAGCAAAGGCAATGCGATCTATGTCAGCGATGGGGCGACGTCGCTGCTGGTGGATGCGGGGTTGTCCGGCATCGAAATCCAGCGACGGATGGAATGGGCCAGGCTTTGCCCGGAACGGCTCAGTGCTATCGTTGTTTCACATGAACACAGCGATCATATCCGCGGTGTGGGTGTTCTGTCACGGCGTTACAAACTGCCGGTCTACATCTCCCCGGATACCCTGAAGGCCGCCGGCAGCCAGATGGGTCGATTACACGACATCCGGCCATTTCACATTGGCCGCTCGTTTGCCATCAATGATTTGGCGCTCCATCCGTTTGCCACGTCCCATGATGCCCAGGATCCGGCCGGCTTCACCATCTCCCGCAACGGCCAGAAGGTGGGCATCGCCACGGATCTGGGCGTGGCCACCGGAATGGTACGGCAACATCTCAAAGACTGTACACTGCTGGTGCTGGAGGCCAACCACGATCCGGACATGCTGGTCAACGGCCCATACCCCTGGCCGCTCAAACAGCGTATCAAGAGCCGGAACGGCCATCTGTCCAACGAAGACTCCGGCCATCTCCTGGCCGAGATCCAGCACGACGGCCTCTGCCATGTGATCCTGGCGCATTTGAGCGAAACCAACAACACACCGGAAAAAGCATTGGACACGGTTGAACGCGCCCTGGGCGGTGCCGCGCGAACCTTTCAAATCCACGTAGCGTGTCAGGATCGCTGCGGGAGCCTTTTAATCACTAAATAGTACCCAAAATAGTGCCCGTCCAGCTCCCCACCCGCTCCCCGTAACGCACCAGGGTTTCGACGCCCCGGCTCGATTTTTCCAAGATATCCGCATCCACACGGAGACGGTCCGGCCCTACCAGAACGATCACAGTGGAGCCGCCGAATTGGAAATAGCCTTTTTCCTGGCCCCTCCGGCAGCGTCCGCCGGCTGGTTGGTGCTGCACGACGCTGCCCACCATCATGGCCCCCACTTCCACCTGGACCGTGGTGCCCCAGCGCGCGCACTCAACCACGCACCAGTGGCGGTAGTTGGTGCAATGCACATCGGGCTTATGGCGCAAGGCCAGCGGATTGACCGAATGGAGCGGCCCTTCGATGACGTGCACCGGCCCATGAACGCCATCCTCCACATAGCCGAAACGGTGATAGTCGCAAGGTGCCAGACGATAGACGAGACAGACGCCGCCGTCAAAAAAGTCATCCAGACGGGCGCCCCCCATCAGCTCGGGAACGGTCATCGAGGCGCCCTTGATGGTCAGCCGCGTGTCGGCCTCGATTGAAAAAACGCTCAGGCGCGCATCGGCCGGCGATATCATCGCCGTGGCATCGGAGTCGATGGGACGCGCCCCATCCTGGTACTGTCGGATAAAAAAATCGTTGAAACTGGCGAATCCGTCACGGGGAACCCGGACCTCGGACAGGTCGATGCCATACTGGTCCACGAAGGGGCCGATCTTACCGCGACTGCAGGGATGTTGCTGCATCAGGCCGTAAATCTTTGACCAGATCGGCCGGCAAAGCAGCCGGCCGGTAACTGCCCGGCCCCAGGTTGTCCCGTAAAAAAGATCCATCCACTGACGGCCGTAAACCTGTTCGATCTCCACTCGGCCCGAGCGGCGATTGTAAATGAGGATGTCGTCAGATGCAGACGTCATGATGTTTCCTCGACATCTATTTGTCAGTTTAAACCACCGGCCAACAGCGATCACTTGGTTTCGATCTTCACGGCGACGGCAAATCGACCCGGACCGGAAAAGAGCAGCCCCAGGCAGACGCACGCCAGGGCACCGGCATACAATGGCAGGGTCTTGTACCCGATATGTATGAAATTGAAAAAATAAAGGGTATAGACGACGGCCAGGAATAAGGCGCAGACGCGGAACAGATAACCGGTCAGCAACCCCACCGCAGCCAGGATTTCCACGGCCAGGATCACCAGACCGACCACTTGAACGGAAAAATCGGCCTGCAGGAAGCGAATTTCACGGCCCACAGAAACCCATGCCCCCTTCCCATCAATGAGGCGCGGCAGGGCGTAGACCAACTGGCTCAAGGCGATACCCACCCGCATGATCAACAGTCCCAGGTTCATCTGGCGCTCATTGGCACTTTGCATATCCCGTCCTTATCGTTGCAGTTTTTCGATCACACCCCCGCCTGGCCCATGCTCGACAGGCTCGAATCGATCACGGCTTTTCACCGGTAAACAGCACCGCGATACCCATGGTCATTTTACGGTAAACCACCTTTCCGAATCCGGCCGACTGCATGATTCCGGCAAAATTCCCGGCCGACGGAAAGTTCGCCACCGAAGCGGGCAGGTAGCTGTAGGCGAACCCATGTTTGCTGAACAATCGGCCCAGTTGGGGCAGCACCCGATGAAAATAAAACATGTAGGCCGATCGGAGCATCCCCCTGTCCGGTGACGCCAACTCCAGCACCGCCAACCGGCCCCCTGGTTTTAGCACCTGATAAAGGTGCCGCAGCACCGCCTCCTTGTCCTGTATGTTTCGGATGCCGAAGGCAATGGTGACGGCATCGAAACGGTCTTGGCCGAACGGCAGCCGAAAAGCGTCCGCGGCGAGCAGGCCAATGCGGCCGCTGGAACCACGCTTGTCAACCTTGGATCTGGCCATGTGCAGCATGCGTGGTGCAAAATCCGCCGCAGCGACGAACACTCTCCCTCCAGTCCGCTGCACGATCTCGAGGGCCACATCGCCGGTACCGCAAGCCAGGTCCAATACACGTGCACCAGGTGCCAACCGCAATCTTTCGACCATCGCCCGCCGCCAGAACATATCACGGCGCAGGCTCAGCAAGCGATTCAAAAAATCGTAGTGGGGCGCAATGTGATTAAACATATCACGCACATATGGCAGCTCCCGCGATTTCATTGACAACTTAAGCTCTTGCATTAATTTTCGCCATTGATTACGTATGCCGTTTGCTATGATGAAGTGCTCAGTCGGCCGGTCACCCGGCCCATGAGACCACCATGCCGTGAATGGGTTTGCCGGCCGTTCCATCGGCAGGGGCTGTTTGTTGCTTAAGATAGCCGGGATCCGTATCCCTAACACACAACAGAGACTCTCAACAAGGACCAATCGGAACGCTTTATGAAAGGGAAAAGAGACTACTACGAAGTTCTCGGCGTCGCTAAAAGCGCCTCGGATAACGAACTGAAAGCCACCTATCGAAAACTGGCACTCAAATACCACCCCGACCGGAACCCGGGAGACAAAGCGGCCGAAGAAAACTTCAAGGAGGCCGCCGAAGCCTATGAGGTGCTGCGTGATCCCCGCAAACGGCAGATTTACGACCAGTATGGTCATCAAGGCTTGGAAGGGAGCGGTTTCTCAGGATTCGGCGGTTTCGATGACATCTTTTCCAGCTTTGGCGATATTTTCGAAGACTTTTTCGGTTTCAGCAGCCGGCGCGGCGGTCGCGGGCGCGCCAGTAGGGGCTCGGACCTGCGCTACGATCTGAGTATCACCTTCATGGAAGCGGCCTTCGGCGTGGAAACCACCATTGATCTTGACAAGCATGAAACTTGCGATGCTTGTCAAGGCAGCGGCATCGAACCCGGCACCCAAACCGAAACCTGTCCTCATTGCCGCGGTGCCGGCCAAATCGGTCGCAGCCAGGGTTTCTTTACGATCCGTACCACGTGTCCCCACTGCGGCGGCGCCGGGCAGGTGATCCCCCACCCGTGCAAAAAATGCAATGGCAAGGGCCAGAAAAAGATCTTCAAGAAAGTTTCGGTCAGAATCCCGGCCGGGGTCGATAACAACTCGCGCCTGCGGCTCAGCGGCGAAGGCGAAGCCGGCGCCATGGGCGGTCCTCCCGGTGACCTTTACGTATTTATCCACGTAAAACCGCACGAATTTTTCAGGCGCGACGAAAACGATGTCATCTGCCAGATTCCCATTTCGTTCATCCAGGCCACCTTGGGCGATCGCATCACCGTACCCACCTTGGAGGGCGAAAAGAGCCTGGATATCCCCAAAGGGACTCAGTTCGGTGATTTATTCCGTTTTCGCGGCGACGGCATTCCCTCGTTGCGCAACGGCCGGAAAGGCGATCAAATCGTCCAGGTGACCATCAAAACCCCGACCAACTTGAGCAAAAAGCAAGAGGCCCTACTCAGGGAATTTTCCAAACTGGAGGACGCCAAGCTGGGCAAGCGGCTGAAAAACATCATTAAAGATACGGCGGCCAAAGCCTTTCAATAGCCGATCATCATAGGAGCAGTGGCACCATGTTCGAACTCAAGATACTGACCCACTTCGCGGCCGCGCATCAATTGCAAATGGTGGCCAAAAAATGTGAAAACCTGCACGGGCACAACTGGAAGGTTGAGGTTTGCGTGACCGGTGATCGTTTAAACCCGGCCGGCGTGCTGATCGACTTCGGTGAACTCAAGGCCCACGTCAAACAGATCATCGATTCCCTGGACCACAAATTTCTAAATGAGTTGAATCTCTTCCCCGGCGCGCCATCTTCGGAAAACATTGCCCTCTATATCGCCGAAGCCCTGACGAAACAGCTTTCCGAAACCGATGTCCGGGTCAGCCGGGTGACGACGTGGGAATCGGAAGACGCCTGTGCCATCTATTATCCGGCTGCGCCGAAAGTCTAAAACTGTATCGGTTCCATTTGCAGGCTTACGCCAAACCGCCTCTGGACGCTTTCACAGATAGCCAACGACAGGGCGAGCACCTCATCCCGGGTGCCTCCACCCCGGTTGACGAGCACCAGGGCCTGCTTTTCATAGACCCCCACCCTGCCCAGCGCGCGCCCTTTCCATCCGCAGGACTCGATCATCCATGCGGCCGACAGCTTCCATCTGCCATCGGCTTGGGGAAATGCCACCATTCCCGGTTTATCGCGATTCAACACTTGCCAGACGGCCGCATCGACCACTGGGTTTTTAAAAAAACTACCGGCGTTTCCGACCTCCGCCGGGTCGGGCAGTTTGGCCCGCCGGACGTCGCACACCCAATCGAAAATCTGCCGAGGTTCGAGTGCGTCACCAATCAACCCCTGGGCGCGACGTTTCAAGTCCGGATAGCCGATCACCGGTTGCCAAGGGCGGGGCAGGCGTAACCGGACTCTTGAAACGACGAACCGGCCGGCCATTTCCCGTTTAAACACACTGTCACGATAGCCGAAGGCACAATCTTGCCCCGTCATGTGCACGATGCGGCCGGTCTGCATATCGACGGCATCCAGGGCCTCGAAACGATCTTTGAGTTCCACACCATAGGCGCCGATATTCTGAATCGGCGCGGCTCCTGTGGTTCCGGGTATCAGCGCCAGGTTCTCCAACCCCGGCCACCCCATGTCCAGGGTCCACACCACCACGTCGTGCCAGTTTTCGCCCGCGCCAACCTCGATCACCCAGGCATCGTCCGATTCCCTGGCCAGCCGCCTACCCTTGATCTCCACTTTGAGGACAAGGGCGGATACACGCGGGGGCAAAATGACGTTGCTGCCACCGCCGAGCACCGACTTGGGCAAGCAGGCCAAATCGGCACGCTCGGCGATGCGTTGCACGTCCGTTTCCGTGCGAATGCGGACAAGCCGATCTGCCGTAGCCGGCAGGCCAAAGGTGTTCAACGGCGTCAAATCAATGTTGTTTTCAATGTCCATGGGCCAAAATGATCGTTCGATATGAGAATGCAGGGGCGATCCGCCGGCCACGACGACCGCCGACTTGATTTTTTCATCAGGAGTCCATACCCGGGTTCGGACAAAAAGCCAAAGGATTTTCCAGCGATTCTAACTGAATGCCATTCATCAAATCCGGCCGGGGTGGGGCACGTGGCCCTGGCCACGTGCCCCACCCCGGCCTGCCATGACTGTTGCCATGCGAAGTTTTTATCAAACTACGCTTGGAAAGCACGTCCTTCAGGGTGAGTCACATACAGTTAGATCTGCTGAGGATTTTCCAGCAGTATACCCGGCAAAAAATGGCCTGGCGGCTGGATCGGATCAGAGGGTCTGGACGGGCGGGTCGGAACAAAAAACCCAATGGGAGTTGCTCTCCTTGGCTCTGTACATCGCGAGGTCGGCGCTTTTCATCAGTGCGCCGGAGGATCTTCCGTCCTTTGGAAAGGACGCGATTCCGATGCTGACGCTGACGAAATCGATGACCACCTCGCCGATTTCATAAGGCCGGGCCAATGCCTCGGCGGTGCGTCGGGCGACCACCTCGGGCAGGACGGTATCGGGATTCTTGAGAATGACGGTAAATTCATCGCCGCCCAGCCGGGCCACCAGATCGGTCTCCCGGACGATGGCCACCAGGCTCTTGGCCACCCCCATAAGCAACCGGTCGCCGACTTCATGGCCAAAGGTGTCGTTGACCTGCTTGAATTTGTTCAGATCTAAAAAGAGCAATCCCAAACCAGAACCATAGCGATCGGCATAACGGATTTCGCTCTCCAGATGTTCGACAAAGGCCTTGCGATTATATAATCCGGTGAGCCCGTCGTGATAGGCCAAATAGATCAAATCCTGCTCTGCATGGCGCCGCTGGGTAATATCCCGCGTGACCCCCAGGATCCCGATGACAGACCGGCGTTCATCCATCAAAAAGCGGGTGTTCACCTCGGTCCAGACCGTCGTCCCGTTTTTTCTGACCTGCTCCAGTTCGATGGCGCGGCTCTGTTTCATTGCGGCACCCGGTGTCTTGGTTCGGGCCAGCTCCTCTGCGATGGTCTGGGTTGCAATGTGCAGCGATTCGGGGGTCAACACCGATGGAATCTGAAGGGCCAACATCTCCCGGGGGGTATATCCCAACAAATGCCGGACCGAAGGACTGATGAAGGTGAACCTGCCTTCCATGTCGATGGTCCAGATCACATCGGTGGCGTTTTCGGCGATCAGGCGGTACATTTCTTCGCTTTTGCGCAGAGCCTGTTCGATTTTCTTGCGATCCTCCATCTCCTGGGTCAGAACATGGTTGTTGATCTCCATTTTGGCGGTCATCTCGTTGGCCTGCAAGACGGCTTTCTCCATGGCCAGGTGTGCCTCGACAAGGTCCCCTTGTGCTGCTTTCAATGAGAATTCAATCCGTTGCCGTTCCTCGACTTCGGCGGTAAGCGCCACGGTCTGGCTCTGGAGGTGGTCCTTGAGGCTGGCGATGCGCTGGTACATGAGCGCATTGGACAGTGCCAGCGACAGGGTGCCGGCAATATTCTTTATAAAAACAAACTCTTCGAAATACATCGGCCGCTGGTCATGCTTCTGCGGCAGGGACAGCAAGCCGATCAGGTTTCCATTATGCTCCAGGGCAATGGCATACATGGCATCGAGTTTTGCCAGCAATCCCAGAAGGGTCGCCGGCGTCGGGGTCACCGGCACATTCATGTTCCCCGAAGTCGCCTCGAAAATCACCCGGCTGTGACGCAATTCATGGTACAGGGATTCCGGCAGCGGGAAGGTCGTGCCATCGGGCAGTATAAAAGCCCGTTCTGTTGCATCACAAGTCAGAATTTCGACCCGATCGAATGCCAGAAGACGGCACACCGCATCATTGACCTTACTGATCAGGCTGCCTGAATCGCCCAGCACCAGCATCTCTTTTATGAGTGCCACTTCGGCCTGTTGCAACTCGTTGCGGGTTTTGTAAAGCCAGCGCTGGGCCAGTGCCCGGATCGGAATGACATAGAGGGTGTTGGACAGGTACCAGAGGCTCAAAAAGGCGAACTGGGCGGCCTCCGAGGCTTTGGCGATGATCGGGAAAAGCCATAGGAAAAGCAGCAGGTTGGGAATAAATACCATGGCATACAAAATTGCGCGAAGAAAAGAGAGGTGCAGCAGGCTCCGCACCTCCACCAACCGGTGCTTGAAGACGCCGTAGGCCAGAAGGGCCAGGGGTAAAAAACTGAAATTGCCCGCCGGATATAAATCCACGCCGTGCATAGCGGGAGTATTGAAAAAGGTCAAGATCGTGGCAATGCCGAACGACCAGATCACATACTTGAAACGCAAACGCAGCGTCGGATGGCTTTCTCGTTTCATACGGATTACGAAGCTGACCACGGAATAGGCCATCGCGACAGCACCATACAGGCCGAAAAATTGAAAGGCCACACCGCCCTTGGCGATAAGTCCCCACCCGTATTCATACAGGCCGTTGATATACCAGTCGCTCTGGGTGCTGAGGCTGAACATACAGCTCAACACGGCCATGGCGATCAATACCGCCGGCCGACGAATCGCGAGCAGATGGTGAAAAAAGGCCACTACCAACAACGGCAGGAAAACATAAAAGAGATGGACCTTGCGTTCGATGGATAGGATCAGCTGGTAATCGTCGATGAAATGGTGGCAGATGAAAACCGGTGACAGCAGGGAATATCCAATACAAACCAGCGCAAACAAGACTCGCCCCTTGAGCGATACGCGACGAAACGAAACCAGGGCGAGGACGGCCAGATAGACGCCGAACAGCAAAGACAACAATGGCGGTATAATGAATATGGAAAAAGCGTCGATCATGGCACCTGCAGGATCGCATCTGATTTCCGGGCACGGTTACGCAAGATTAGGTTATCTTGCCGACATCATTAAATTTATAAAGATTCACGGTCCCAATTTTCCGCTGGCTTTTCACCGCACCCCTTGCACCGCAAGCAGCGTTGGTATAGATGACACCTATTGATATCGCCCGATTTGAAATTTCCTGAATCGAAATATGGATTTCTCACCTGAACCCCCACGACGGGTATCGCGCAAGGGCTCCCCGGGGCATGCCACACGGCGGCGATCACCTTCGACGAGGCTGGGAGAAGCGTCGATGGAAGAGCATTCGAAAGCAGATCAGAACGAAGCCCAGCGTATCGCGTTGGCACAGAAAACGGAGGAGGTCGCCAGCCTCAGGGACGCCCTACGCCAAGCCGAAGACAAATACCGCGTGCTGGTGGAAAATGCCAACGATGCCATTTTTGTCTTACAAGACGGCAAGATCCGCTTTGCCAATCCCAAGGCCCTGGCCCTTGGCGGCGTCCTGGCCGAGGACTTGGAAAAGGTCCCCTTCAGCGAATATCTGCACCCGGAAGAACGCGACATCGTGGTGCGTCGCCATGAACAGCGCCTGAAGGGTGAAAAAATCCTGAACATGTACCCGCTGCGCATCGTTACCCGCCAGGGCGACATTTTCTGGGGAGAAGTCAATGCGGTTCGCATCGAATGGGAAGGCCAGCCCGCCACGCTGAACATCATCCGCGATATCACCTCCCAGAAACTGATCGAGCATCACTATTTCCAAAACGAGAGCCTGGCCACCTTGCGAACCTTGTCGGGCGGCATGGCCCACTCCATCAACAACCTCCTGATGGGCATTCAGGGCCGTGTTTCCCTGCTGTATCGCAGCATGGGATTGAACGATGTGCGCCGCGATCACCTGCGGGGGATCGAGGCCTGCGTGTCGGACGCCGCCAAACTCACCCGCCAGATGCTCGGATTTGCCCAATCCGGTAAATACAACGTCACCAAGTTGAATCTCAACGATGTGATCCAGGCGGTGACCCAATCGTTTGTCCACAATGAAAACCACATCACCCTGATTCGTGAGCTGGATTCGGCGCTCTGGCCCGTTGAGGCCGACAGCCAACAACTGGAACAGGTGGTCATGAACATCATGCTCAATGCATGGCAGGCAATTATGGAGAGAGGCAGAATCCTGGTCAAAACCGAGAATTTCGAATTGACCGAAGGGCGCGAGCACTATCAGGATGCGCGCAGCGGCATGTGTGTCAAACTGACCATCCGCGATTCGGGCATCGGCATGGACGATACAGTGCGCAAACGCGCCATCGAGCCTTTTTTCACCACCAAGGGTCTCGGTCAACATCGGGGCCTGGGACTCTCCAGCGCCTATGGCATCATCGCCAACCATAACGGATTCATCGATATCGACAGCATCCCGGAAGTCGGTACCACCATCTCGGTCTACCTGCCCGCAGCCGGCGATGCCCAATAAGTCGTCTGACGAAAATCTTGACGTCACCGTAAAAAGCCCGATATCTGCGTTGTGCTCATCCCGTCGTCCTTGCGGCGTACGACAAGTACGCCTCAGGACACGGAATTTCCCACGCCTTGATCTTGAACTTTTTACGGCGCCGTCCGACAGCGACTTTTTACATAGCCATCAAATCTTAATTCCGATTGAATTGCGGTCTCCGATGGTTATGATATTTAAAATAACAAAGAGACTTGACGGGCCCGTAAATGATCAAGGAGTGCTCATGTCTGTGCGATCCGCAGAACGCTATGCTTTTGAAACCGGTATCTATCGTCCACCGAGCGAAGGAGGAAGTGATTCGCTGCTCGTGCGTTTCACCCGCAACTGCCCTTGGAATCGCTGCGAATTTTGCGCCATGTACAAAACCGAAAAGTTCGAGCTGCGCAGCGTCGAGGAGATAAAACGTGATATCGATGCCATTGCCGCCCTGTGCAACGACTTGAAAGGCGGCCGTTCCGACGGCACGGTCAGTCGCGAAACGGTCATCGCGCTGATCGAACGACATCCGGAACTCAACTACCACCAAGGCTTTGCCATGGTCTACCACTGGATGCTGTCGGGCGCCAAGACCGCGTTCGTCCAGGACGCCAACAGCCTGATCATGCCGACCGAGCAATTGGTCGAGGTGTTGCGCTACTTACGCAAGACCTTTCCCTCCATCGTTCGCGTCACCTCCTATGCGCGCGCCAAAACCTTGTCCCAGAGAAAGCCTGAAGAGCTGCTGGCCATCCGAAAGGCCGGCCTGGATCGGGTGCATATCGGTCTGGAAACCGGGGACGACGAACTGTTGAAAAAGGTGAAGAAAGGCGTCACTGCCGAAGGCCACATCAAGGGAGGCCAAAAGGCCGTGGCCGCCGGTTTCCAAGTGTCCGAATACTGGATGCCCGGGCTGGGCGGCCAGGCCATGTGGGAAAACCATGCCATCAACACCGCCAGGGTACTCAACGCCATCAACCCCCACTATATCCGGTCGCGGCCTTTCTACACCATACCTGGGACGCCCATGCACGCGGCGGCCCAGCGGGGCGATTTCCAGATGCTCACCCCCAATGAACAAATGATCGAGCTGCAACGCATGATCGAAGCGCTGGATGTGACATCACGGGTCTGTTTCGATCATGCCGGCAACTACTGGCGGGATCGCAACGGAAACCTGTTGTTTACCCACAGCTACGAGGGATACAAGTTTCCCGAGGAAAAACCAAAGGTGCTCGAACGCATCGCCGAGGGACTCAAGGTCGATCACCAGCGGCCGGAATATCTGAATCTGTAGTCACATCCCTGAAAAGCGGTGTTGAATGCAACGAACGAGCGCCATCGTTCTGCTCCTGTTGACCGCCCTTTGCTGGAGCAGCGGAGGCTTCTTGATCAAATGGGTGGAGTGGCCGCCCATGGCCGTTTCAGGTCTGCGCAGTGCCATTGCCGCTCTCTTTCTGGCGCTGATCTTCCGGCCCAAGCGCTGGCGCATGGATCGGTATTTGATCGGCGGCGCGTTCGCCTATGCGGTCTGCGTCACCTCTTTTGTCCTGGCCAACAAGTGGACCACGGCCGCCAACGCCATCTTACTGCAATACACGGCGCCGGTGCACGTCGCCTTTTTCGGGTACTGGTTTCTGGGAGAAAAACCCCATCGGCTGGACTGGTATGCCCTATGCCTGGTGATCATGGGCATGGTGCTCTTTTTTGCCGAAGATCTTTCCATGGGTAATCTGTGGGGTAACCTGGCCGCCCTGATATCGGGCATCGGATTCGCCTGGGTGGCCCTCAACCTGCGCAAACAGAAAGACGGCGACCCGATCCACTCGGTCATCCTCGGGAACCTGATGGCCGCCGCGGCCGGTGCACCATTCATGTTCGCAAAGGCCCCTTCACCTGCCGGATGGGCCGGCCTGGTACTCCTCGGGGTGGTACAGGTCGGCCTGGCCTACGCCCTGTTCTCCATCGCCATCCGCCATGTGACCGCCCTGGAGGCCTTGCTGGTCCCCACCATCGAACCGATCCTCAATCCGGTGTGGGTCTTTTTGTTGCTGGGCGAGCGCCCCGGCCGATTGGCGATGATCGGCGGCGCCATCATTATCGGCGCGGTGCTGATGCGGAGCGCGGGGCCGTGGATGCTGAGAAACCGAAGGATGAAGCGCCAACCCTGAAGCAAGGCCTGGAGGCTAACCGGTCTGCCTGTAAATTGGTCAGCGGCCGATGCGGGACGGCGCCGTAAAACGTTCAAGATCAAGGCGCCGTCAGAATTGAACGATCTCGAACGCCGGGGTAGCCACAGCAGCCGGCATGGCCTCCCAGGATGGCCGGCAAAAAGAAGCTCGCAAGACATAGCGGCCCGCAGACAGCATTTCCGGCAGACGCCAGCGAATCTCCATCATCTCGGCGATGGATGAAAATTGGGGACAGGGGCCGTCGATCTCCATGCTGAAATTGGGCCGGCCGCAGGCCACCGTGCGAGGCCCATCGCTCACATCCACCCTTTCCAAGACAAATTCAGGCGTCACGCCGATGGGGAAAGCGGTCATACGGATAAAGCGCAGAACCACCTCTTCTCCGGGCCGGTAGACATCGAAGTCGGTCACGAGCCCGATGAGCTTGTTGTCGTCCGACAGACCGGAGCCGACCCCCGAACTGGTCTCATCCCAGAAACGGGCCGGCCCCACGTCCACGTGCACCAGGCGACCATGGTAGTATCCGGCCCCGCCGAAACCCAGCTGCCGGACATAGTGCCACAACCGTTCGGAGGCCACTCCCTGGATCTCGATGTCGGCCGCCATGCCGTATTGGTGCAGACTGGCGGTGGCCGCCAGGCGCCCTTTCTTTCGCAAATTGGCGTTGTAGGTCGGGCTGCGCCATCCGGAAGCGATCTCGATGCGGGCGTCGGGGTCGAAATGATCCTGCAGGTGATCGATAAACTCGATCAACCGCAGGGAGATGACGGCCAGCGGATCGTCCAGGGGCGCCTCGAAAACCAATCGAATGCCGTCGAGGGCCCGCCGGTCATAATGCCCCTCATCCCGGCGAAAGGTTCCCGAAAAAGAACGGCCGTTCTTGGTATTGAAGAGTTCGATCCGACCGTCGCCGCCATGGACAAACCGACGGCCATCATCGGCCGCGACACCACCACCCCACACTTGTGCCCCCATGATCCAGGCGATACCGGCCCATACCATCAACCTGCCTGCTATCTGCCGCAAGGTCATATCTCCCTACCGTAAACGGGCCACCAGAACCCCGCCGAAAATCAAGGCCCCGGCCCAGAACAGGGCGGCGGTGAGCGGTTCGTCCAGCAGGACAATGCCGCCGACCACACCGACCAATGGAATGAAGTAGATGGCGGAGTTGGCCACCGCCGGCCCGAGGGCCGACACAGCCCGGTTGTAAAAATCATAGGCCAGGGCCGAACAGATGATCCCCAGAAAAACGACCTGACCCCACGCCAGGGCCGTGGGTTGCGGAAAGCCGTACCACCAGCACTCCAGCAATGCCCCAGGCACCAGGGCGATGGCGCCAATCCACATGATCCAGCGGGTAATCAACAAATTATCATATCGGCCCGAAACGCGCTCCACCATGAAGGTGTAGGCAATCCAACAGGCCACCGCGCCAAGCATCATCATATCACCGACGAGTGATGCGCTGCCGTCATCTTTTCCCACCAGCATCGACACACCGCCGAGGGCCAGCAGGGCGCCCAGCCAGGTATTGAACCCTGGCCACCTCCGGATTCGCCAGGCCGAAACCAGTTCCGTGCCCAACGGGATGGTGGCGATGATCAGGGAAGCATGCGACGCTGTGGTCATCTTGAGGCCGATGTTTTCGAAGGCGAAATAGAAAGAGATGCCGCTCAGGGCCAATGCCCAGATCAGCTTTCGATCCGTCGGCCGCAGTGCAACGTTCGTTTTGCGGGTCAACGGCCACAAGAGGGCGGCGGCCAGAAAGAAACGGAGGCTGGCCAGGGTCAACGGCGGAATCTGCTGCACGGCGCTGCGGGTGACCGAAAAGGAGAGCCCCCACACCAGGATGCAAAAGAAAAGATAAAAAATCGGCAGCATCCCACCACTTAAAAATTTGATGGCTATGTAAAAAGTCGCTGTTAGACGGCGCCGTAAAAAGTTCAAGATCAAGGCGTGCGAAATTCCGTGTCCTGAGGCGTACTTATCGTACGCCGCAAGGACGACGGGATGAGCACAACGCAGATATCGGGCTTTTTACGGTGGCGTCAACTTTAAACTTTTTTAATATTCGCCATCAACTCATCTCGAGTGATCAAAGCCCGGACATCGGCGACATGTTGCCGGATGTTCTCCACCCCACCCTCCTGGCGATCGACGAGCACCACGGCACGGACCACCTCGAGCCCCTCTTCGCGGGCACGTTCGACGGCCTGGATGGTCGATCCGCCCGTGGTGGCCACATCGTCGATCACCACCACCCGGGCACCGGCGGCCAGGTCTCCCTCGATCCAACGGGCGATGCCATGGTCCTTCTTGGCCTTGCGGATGGAAAAGGCATGGATGGGCTGGCCCCTCAACCCGGAGGCGAAGGCCGTGGCCATGGCGATGGGGTCGGCACCGAAGGTCAGCCCACCGACCCCTTCGGGATGGAGGTCGGCAATGGCGTCAAACATCAGATGCCCCACCAGGTACATGCCGCGGGGGTGCAATACGGTGGGTTTACAATTGACGTAAAAATGGCTCATGCGCCCGGAAACCAGTTTGAAGGTCGGTTCGGGCGAATATTTGAATGATTTTTCACATAAGAGGGCGATCAGTTCCGATTTCATCCTTACTCCTATATGCCTCAAGCCGCCGAATTTTCAAGAAGTGCTTGATGATAGAGCACTTATGAGATAATAAAGCCTCCACTGTTTGGAAGAAGCCGTTGGATGGGTTCCAGTGGAGGCTAAGCAAGGAAAACTGGGGGCAGCACTCCTTGAACTCAGCGCCGTTCTTAGCAGGCCTGTCGGTAGCGGTCAATACAATAGGGTTTTGAGATAGATGATCCAAGCCAACAGCGATGCCGTCATTCGAATGTTCCATGTCCATAAACGATATGGCAACAAGTTCGCACTCAGAGACGTCACCCTGGATATCTTCAAGAACGATTTCTTGTTTGTCACCGGCCGCAGCGGGGCCGGCAAGAGCACCCTTTTGAAATTGCTCTATCTCGGCGAGCCGGTGACCGAGGGCCAGGTGCTGATCGACGGCATGAACCTGTCGCGCATCGGGCAAGGTCGCATCCCCGTGCTCCGGCGTAAACTCGGTATCATTTTTCAGGACTACAAACTGATTCTGACCAAGACCGTCTATGAAAATGTGGCCCTGGTCCTGGAAGCGGCCGGCCGCAAACCGCGCCTGATCGATAAAAAAGTCCGCAGCGTCCTGCGTACCGTGGGCATGGAAGATCGCATGAACGCTTTACCCCAAAGCCTTTCAGGCGGCGAGCAGCAGCGTGTGGCCGTTGCCCGGGCGGCGGTCGGCGACCCCAAAATCATCCTTGCCGACGAACCCACCGGCAGCCTGGACGAAGAGGCCGCTGAGGTGATCATGACGTTCCTGGATGACTTCCACGCCCGCGGGTCCACCGTTATCGTGGCCACCCACGACAAAAAATTGCTCGAGCGGCGCAACAGCCGGGTGGTGCAATTACGGGACGGCCAGCTATGGTCCGACGAACTGCACTAAGGGCCGGGATCTGAAATGAAACGGTTTTTCAAGCGTGCCATCAACGACCTGAGGGAGAATCAATTTCTGGCCGCCATCACGATCATGACCATCGCCCTTTCGATCCTGATCGCTTCGGCCTTCGCGCTCTTTTTCATCAATGCCGGAGAGCTGCTGACCCAATGGCAAAAAGGCATCCGCATGATGGTCTATCTGAAGCCCGGTGTCTCCGAAGCGGCAAGGCTGGACACCAAATTTCGAATTCAGGGAATCGCCGGCGTTCAGGAGGCGGCCTACATCTCCAAGGAAGATGCCATGGAGCGGCTCAAGGGTCAGATGCCCCACCACTCGGCCCTGTTGGAAAACCTCAAAGAGAATCCCCTGCCGGACGCCTTCGAGGTGACCCTCGAAGCAGCCGCCCGCGACAGTGCGCAACTCCAGTTTCTGGCCGAGCGCATTCAGGCCCTGGAGCCCGTCGAGGAGGTGGAATACGGCCAGCAGTGGATCCAGCGTTTCAGCAGCGTCATCAACCTGTTCAGTATTGCCGGCTACGGGATCGGCGCCCTGTTTTTCTTGGCCACCGTCTTCATCGTGGCCAACACGATTCGTCTGGTACTCTATTCCCGACGCGACGAGATTGAAATCATGCGACTGGTGGGTGCCACCGACCGTTTTATCAAGATCCCATTTTACCTTGAAGGCATGATCCAGGGGGCCCTGGGAACCACCATCGGGTTGGTCGCACTTTATATCGGGTATTTTTCCCTGAGCAGCCACTTCCAACCCAGCCTGGCCAGCGGCTTGCTGACCCTGCGTTTTTTCCCTGTTCTTGTCTGTGTTTCGATCGTGGCCGGGGGTACCGTGGTGGGATGGCTGGGCTGCTGGATCTCTTTGAAACAGTTTATGAAATGAGTCGTCCTTTACCCCATATCGCCATCGTCCTGATCGCCGGCCTGCTCGTTTTGACGGGCAACGCCCCGGCGGCCGAGGTAGGCACGATCCAAGTCTCGGACCTGAATGTGCGCTCTGGACCCGGAAAGGAGTATCGGATCGTGTTGCGCCTGGCCAAAGAGAGCCGGGTCAGGGTACTGGGTCGCGCAAATGGGTGGCTCAAAATCGATCATGCCGGGCAGAGCGGCTATATCCTTGAAAACGATCGCTACGTCCAGCTGACCACCATCGATGAGTCGGCCGGATTGTCCCTCGATGCGGACCAGCGCGTGGCTCCCGAAAAACGCGAGGCGTGGCGGCGCGAAGCTGACGATCTCCAACACAAGCTGACCGTGTCGCGCAAACAACTCGACGCGGTCAGCCGCAAGGAGCAGGCGGTGATCGACGAGATCAACGCCTCCGCGCAGGCCCTGGATCGGCACCGCCGCGATGTGCGCGCCACGCGCCATGCGCTGGAACAACTGGAAACCAAGACGCAGGAAATCGATCGGGATTACGCCGCCCTCGACGCGCAAATCGCCGCCGGCCGCGAATACGCGGCCCAGCGCCTGCGCGCGCTTTACAAACTCAATTGGATCGGCAGGGTGCAGCTGTTGGCCACGGCTCATTCATTCTACGACTTCGTTCAACGCAAGGCGTCCCTGGAACGAATCCTCAGCCAGGATGAAGCGTTGCTCGAACGGCTGCGTGCCGATCAGAACACCTTGGAACAGCTGCTGGAACAGGTCAACGCCAAACGGGCCGAACAGAAGGCCTTGAGAATCGATCTGGACCGGCGCATCGCCGTTTTAAACGCCGAACAGGAAAAACGGACGACCCTTCTGGGAAAAATCAGGGACCAAAAGGAGCTCGAGCAGGCGGCCTTCAAGGCGCTTCGCCAGGCCGCCCTTGAGCTGGACAACACCCTGGCTTCGTTCGAGCCGCCCCAGGGGGCCGACTCGACACGACCGGCGCCCGATCGTCCTGGAATCCACCAACGTTTCGATCAATACAAGGGCTTGCTCAGTTGGCCGGTAAAGGGTAAGATCATTTCATTTTTCGGCCCTTACCGGGACGAAAAGGCCAATCTGGTCAATTTCCAGAGCGGCATCGATATCAGCGCCGAACGGGGAGAACCGATCCGGGCCGTTTCAGGTGGATACGCCATCTTCTCGAGCTGGTTCAAAGGGTTCGGCAACATGCTGATCATTGACCATGGCCACCACTACTATACGGTCTATGCCCATCTGGAGGAGGTCTTTAAGGTCAAGGGCGACCGTATCGACAAAGACGAAGTCATTGCCACGGTAGGCGATTCGGGTTCATTGATCGGCCCGGCGCTCCATTTCGAAATCAGACACCATGGCAAACCAATCGATCCCCTGGAGTGGATCAACAAAGGATAGGAGATCCTCCAATGCTTGAATCCCGAAACACCTCCCGCTGGATATGGATCGGCATCGTCGTTTTGGCCGCCGCCCTTTTCCTGCCCGGGGCCTACCGCAATCTTGCCGCCGACCGCGAAGCGACCTACCAGGGTCTCAAAATATTTTCAGATGTGATTGACATCGTCGAAAAAAATTACGTGGACGAAGTCGACCAGAAAAAGCTGATCGAAGATGCCATCCAAGGTATGGTGAGCAGCCTGGACCCGCACTCTTCCCTGCTGACCCCGGACGCTTTCAAGGAGTTGCAGATCGACACCCAGGGCGAATTTACCGGCATCGGGATTCACGTCACCATGCGAAACAACCTGGTCACCGTCATTTCTCCCATCGAGGGCACACCCGCCTACCGTGCCGGCATCAAGGCCGGAGATAAAATCATCAAGGTGGACGGCACGCCCACAGACAACCTGACCGACGCCGTCAAGCGCATGCGCGGCCCTAAAAACACCCCCGTGACCATTACCATTATCCGCGAGGGAGAACCCAAGGCACTGGATTTTAAACTCATCCGCGACGTGATTCCTATTCACAGCGTCAAATCGATCCTCCTGCAGCCGGGCTATGGATATGTCTGGATCACCCATTTCCGAGAAAACACCTACGATGACCTGACGGCCGCTCTAAAAAAACTGGAAGCCACCGACCCACCGCTCAAGGGGCTGATCCTCGATCTGCGCGACAACCCCGGGGGTGTTCTCGGCCAGGCTATCGACATCTCGGATCTGTTCATCGACGAAGGCATTATCATGACCAGCAAGGGCCGCCTCAAGCGCCATACCAAGGTCTATCCGGCCACCCCGAGCAACCCGCCGCGCACCTATCCGCTGGCGGTCTTGATCAATGGGGGGAGCGCCAGCGCTTCGGAAATCGTGGCCGGCGCCCTTCAGGACCACAAACGGGCGGTCGTCATCGGCACCACCTCCTTCGGCAAGGGCTCGGTGCAGTCCATCGAATCGCTCAGCGACGGTTACGCCTTGAAGCTGACCATTGCCCGCTATTACACCCCCAGCGGCCGCTCGATTCAGGCCAAGGGCGTGGAGCCGGACATCGTGGTGGCGCACCGGATCATAGAGGAGCAACCCTCTGAAGCGGAACGCCTTTTCAAGGAAAAGGACCTGGCCAACCACCTGGATGCCGGTAAAGGCGAACAGGTCCCCGATGCCAAAAATGAAGAGACTGAAACGCCGACAGAGGACCCGGCCAAAGCCCGCCTGAGCCCTTTGAGTCCGGAACAACTGGTCAAAGACAGCCAGGTACGCAGAGCTCTCGATATTCTGATCGGATACGATATTTTCAAGAAACTGGGCAATGGCTAAAAAGAGCACCAAGGCCAAACGACGTACGAAGCGTTCATCCAAAGGTCTGGATCTACCGCTCCAGCTCCTCAAAATCTTCAGCAGCCTCGCCGTGCTGGTGGTGGTGGTGTTGGCTGCCGGCGTGGTGGCCAAGTGGCTGATCGGAACAGCCCCGGAACAGCCGAGCGCCGCCGTCCAACCCCACGAGCGCCTGCCCGTACCGGAAGTGAAATCCCCCCGGTTACCGGTATACGAGGTGTTTCCCAAAGGCACACCTGCGGCCAAACCGCCCACCCGCCTGCCCCAGTTGCCGGGGGCCCGCCCCCCCCTGGTGGCTATCGTCATCGACGATATCGGCTATGACCGCCGAATCGCCGAACGATTCATGGCGATGGATGTGCCCATGACCTTTTCCATGTTGCCCTACGCGCCGTTCGGTCGCGAGATCAACGAACAGGCACGCGCCCAGGGGCTTGAAATCATGCTCCATCTGCCCTTGGAACCCAATGAATACCCAGCCGTCAGACCCGGTCCCGGCGCTTTGCTCTCGGAAATGAACCCCGATGAGTTGATCGCTCAGCTCAGGGCAAACCTCGATCAGGTCAAGGGAATAAAAGGTGTCAACAATCACATGGGATCCAAAATCTCCGCGTCCTCCGACCGCATGCGCCAGATCTTCTCGATCCTTAAACAACACGGCCTTTACTATATCGACAGCCGCACCACCGCCCAGACCGTTGCTAGACCTTCGGCCCAGCTGCTGCAGTTGCCCTTTGCCGAACGGGACATCTTCATCGATCATATCGATGATCCGGGTTTCATTAGATCCCAACTCAAGCGCCTGATTCACCAGGCCCAGCAACAGGGGTACGCCGTGGGCATCGCACACCCCCATGCCAATACCTGTCAGGTGATCGAGGAATTCTTACCCCGCTTAAAGGAAAGTGTCTCGCTGGTGCCGGCCTCCATGGTAGTGAAGCAGGCCATGCTGGTGGAATCGTCCCAGGCGAATGCCATTAGATAGTGCCCGTCCACAAATGGCCAATTTGTGGACGGTAACAAAATAAGATGCCTAAACCCCTTGGACCGGCAGAGGCGCGACGGCGAAAGCACCCACCTCTGCATAGAGACGGGTCAGCGCCTTGTCAAAAAACGGCGGTTGCGGCGAACTTTTCAGCTTTTCCGTAATTTTGCACAGCTCTTGGCCGATTTCGTGGGAACACCCATTTTCGGCACATCTCAGCAGCCGAACCAAGGCATCACTGGCCAATATTCTGGCATCGTAGTAAAGGTTGTCGTCGGCAAGGATATCCAACACTTGAAAAAACAAGGCCTCACACGGGGTTTGAATCTGAGCGACACATTTGAGCGCCTCCTCTCGAAGCCGCCAGTTCCCCTTGTATCGAAGAATCCGTATCAAGCCGAACTGGCAATCCGATAACCGGTTTTCTTGCGCCAGAAAATCCATCTGATCCAGTACCTGCCCCCAATCGCGCAAATTTCCAAAGGGGTCTTTATCCATCATAAGCTCCTGTTTTTCGCTTTTAATCCACATACGCTTCATACTCACCATACTTGTCCAATTGACGCTGGGTAAGTCGTCGATCCAGATCTGAAAAACCATTTTCAACGCTCACCTGGGGCCCGAACAAACGCCTTTCGAGGCTTTTGACCTTGCCTTCGGGCGTGATCACCATTATGGCCTGTTCATCGGCATCATCGACCACAATAAAGTATTTGCCCGAAGCGATATTTTTGACCAGTTCCATGGTTGCCGGCTCCCTGCCCGAAGTTTTCACAAATCATCCCAAAACCTTATATGGGCATAGCGATTCACGAGGCCACTGCGAATTGATTTTAACTTTTAATCGGATCGACTTTCTTTAGGAACATCTTATGCTGCCATCACATAGCAATGGGAATGCCAATCCGGAGGTTAATATAACCACTTGATATAATGAATTAATTTTATTTCTTGAGTTTTGAATGCACCGCTGCCATGGGTCATAATCGCCCGCAAATCACATTAATACGATGATAATGACTTGATAATATAAATAAAAGATGAGCGGGCGTTATCGCCCGGAAACGGGCGCTAATGGCACTCGGAATCAGATGGATATCTTACGGAAGAGGGCTCGCCGTGAAATACCCAACAACTCGGCCGCCTGGGTGCGATTGCCCCCGGATTGCTGTAGCGCCTGGCTGACGAGAAATTTTTCCAATTTTTGAACCGCCTCCCGCAGGCCGAGGCCGATGGGCGCAGGATCCATTTGGAGTTGGGGCCCAGGGGCCAAAAATTCAAGATGCCCCAGGGTGACATATCGCTGCAACACGTTGCGCAGCTCGCGCACGTTGCCGGGCCAATCGTATTCCACCAGGAGATCCATAATGCGGCCGGGAACGTTCGGTGGGTCGGGCAAGGGTTTCATTTCATGTAAAAAGTGCTCGACCAGAAGTGGAATGTCCTCTTTGCGCCGCCGCAAGGGGGGCAATTCGATCTGCACCACCTGGATGCGGTAGAAAAAATCCTTGCGCATCAATCCAGCCTGCACCCTGTCGCTGAGAGCAGCATTGGATGCAGATATGATACGAAAATCGCTGTTCTTTATCTCCGTACCGCCGATGGGCCTGTAACCGCTGCCTTCGATGGCCCGCAACAGCTTGGCTTGCATGTTAACCGTCAGCTCGCTGACCTCGTCCAGAAACAAGGTGCCGCCGTCGGCCATATCCAGGTACCCCGGTGCGTCGGCGTGCGCGCCCGTAAAGGCCCCCTTGTGATGGCCAAAAAATTCGCGCTCGAACAACGACTCCTGCACGGCCCCGCAATTGACCGCCACAAAACGCCCCCCACTCCTTGCGCTGTGCACATGAACGGCCCGCGCCACCAGTTCCTTGCCGGATCCCGACTCGCCGAATATGGCCAAGCTCGCGTCCGTGGCGGCTGCCTTGAGAATGAGCTCGTATACCGCCTGCATGGCCGGTGATCGCCCAAGAATTCCACCCAGGCGATAGCGTTCTTTCAAAGATGACCGCAGCACCCGGTTCTCATCGTCCAGGGCCTGGGCCTTGCGCTGGGCGGCCATTTGCTGCTCTTTCAGGTCGGTGATGTCCTTGAATGTGGACAGCAGGGCCGGCCGACCCCTGAAGCTGATCGGGCTATGACACACTTGAATCCAGAGGGGCTTTTCGGGTCTGGACAAGGCATGGACCTCCTCCACCCTGGATTCGACGATACTGTCCGCCCTGTCGCCGTAGAGCCGGGCGATCTCGTCACCGTTACCCACGGGCGGTTGATGCACCAACCCTTCGCGTATCGCTTCGGCCGAAGGAATCTGGAACAGCTTGCAGAATGCCGGGTTGACATAACAGAACCGACTGTTTTGAACCAAGGCCACACCTTCTGCGACCTGCTCGGTCAACACCCGGTATCGCTCCTCGCTCTCTTTGATCGCCTCCTCCGACTCCTTCAGCCACAACACCTTGCTCAACCGCTCGGCGATCGCCTTTAACAGGCGTTCCTCTTCTTCGAGAAAGGGGCTATCCCCTCTGTCCGGCGGCTCTTGGAGATAATAGACATCCACATCACCGACATGACGCCCATTGAGGATGATCCGCGTATTCTGACGCCAGGAGGTGTCCTTGAAATTTCGGGTGATATACTGGCGACCGTTCAAAATGATACGCGCGCAGGCGTTCTCCGGGTATTGCCAGGCCGCGGGGATCAATTCGACGGCCCGCTGCATGATCCACGACAACGAGACGTCCTGATTCTCGGAAAGATTGGAAATGCCGTACAGGCAATTGAGCTCCTTGATGCGCTCGGCCAGGGGGTTGGGCCGGGCCGCATCGCAAACGCATGGATCGGCCGGTTGTGCCGGCTGCTCGGTGCGTTCCATCGGTACCTTGTCGGGTGGGATTGTTGGCATAAGTTTTGACCCTCAGGCAACCGCAGTGAAAACAGAACAGGGATTCGAACTGAATGCTGTTCATTAAACCCGGCGTGGGTGAATCACCTTCAGTTAGAACTGCTGAAAACAGAAAACTCTAAAATAGAGATCATCAGCCACTGCATGGGTCAAGCAAAATCGTAACAACCATCCGTGATCTGAACGGCCGCCTCTTCCTATGCACAAGAGTCACCAGTGCTGCTCAATTTTTGAACAGCACCTCTTGATGCCGACCGGCCGGGCGACGTGCGGTCCATTTAAAGTTTTATGATCGAACGTCCGGACTGGGGGTGTTGATATATCACCACCGGTTCTTCGGAGATCCCATGCGGCTGCCGCTGTTCGATCCAAAATCTCTCCTATAATCAAACCATTAGCTTTTCATTCCATTTATTTATGACTCGGCACGGCTTTTGCGGAAGGAAAGGTGCCTTGACCGGCGTGCCACGGCGTTTCATCGACCGGCATTGCAAAAGTCGGATCGTGCGGCTTAACGCACCAAAAAAGGGGGACATTATGGATCGTGAATGGCTTTACATTTCTGAAAGAATCAACGAAGTCAGCCGGATTTGCAACCGGGAGCATCCTATTTACGAGCAGGTCAGCAACTTCAGCATCGCACTTTATGTCCTGGGCGTTCTGAAATCCCCGGACATCTTGTCGGCCGAAGAGATCGACGATGTTGAGGCCGCAGCCATTTTAAAGGAGCACTTCGTTCCCATCCAGCTGGAAGATGTGCCCTCCAACTACAATATCCTCAAGTCCGATGAGCGCTATCTGCTGGTGATCGGTGACCCGGCATTTCCCACCCACTTTGCGGTTTTGACCGACATGCACAGCCTGCAGCCCTTTTTTTCGAAACTGGAACTATATGGCAGTGGATTCGACAGCATGGCCGAGCTGGAGAGCGAATTTCTGGGAAAACAAGGCATCGGCTATGACGATTTCACCTTCTATAAAATGAGGCAACCCAACACGCTGAAGAAGGGCAATCCCGCCAAAATCTATACCATCAAGGATGATGGGAATTATTCAGTTTGGGAGTATCAATCCGAAAAACAACTCAAGAAGGAGGCAACACAGTGTCGGTAATTCAAGATGTCATCGCGCGCGTCAAACAGTTGGATGTGGAACAGAAGGAATTTCAGCAGGCCGTCACAGAGGTACTGGAGACACTGGAGCCGACTGCGCAACGTCATCCGGAATTTGTCAAAGCCGGGATTTATGATAGAATAGTAGAGCCGGAACGGGCCGTGATCTTCCGGGTGCCGTGGATGGACGACAAGGGCCAGGTCCATGTCAACCGCGGTTACCGTGTGCAATTCAACAATGCCATCGGTCCTTTCAAGGGGGGATTGCGGTTTCACCCGTCCGTCAACTTGAGCATCATCAAGTTTCTCGGATTCGAACAGGTCTTTAAAAATGCACTGACCACCTTGCCCATGGGGGGCGGGAAAGGCGGGTCCGATTTCGATCCCAAAGGCAAGTCCGACGCCGAAATCATGCGGTTCTGTCAGGCCTTCATGATGGAACTGTTCCGTCATATCGGCGCCGAAACCGATGTACCGGCTGGCGATATCGGGGTTGGTGGCCGGGAAATCGGTTATCTGTATGGCTACTATAAGAAGATTCGCAACGAGCACACCGGCGTGCTGACCGGCAAAGGGCTCGAATACGGCGGCAGCCTAATCCGGCCAGAGGCCACAGGATATGGCACGGCCTACTTTGCCGGCGAAATGCTGGCCACCCGGGGGATGGATTTCAAGGACAAGGTGGTGGCCATCAGCGGGGCCGGCAATGTGGCCCAATACGCCGTGGAAAAGGTGACCCAGCTGGGCGCCCGGGCCATTACGGTGTGCGATTCGAGCGCCACCGTGGTGGACGAAGCGGGCATCTCCACTGAAAAGTGCTGCTTCATTATGGACCTGAAAAACAATCGGCGGGGCCGCATCAAGGAGTACGCCGAAAAGTACAACACGGAGTGTTTTGAAGGCGAGAACGTGTGGGACGTGATCCGCAAAAAGGGCATCAAGGTGGACATCGCCCTTCCCTGTGCCACCCAGAATGAAATCAGCGGGGAAAATGCGGTGGCCCTTGTGGAAAACGGCTGCCGCTGCGTGGCCGAAGGCGCCAACATGCCCTCCACGCCCGAAGCGATCAAGGTGTTTCAGGAAAGCAATATTCTTTACGGCCCCGGAAAAGCGGCCAACGCCGGCGGCGTGGCCACATCGGGTCTGGAGATGAGCCAGAACAGCCTCAAGATGTCCTGGACCCGCGAAGAGGTGGACCAGCGGCTGCTGATCATCATGAAAAGCATCCACAAGTCCTGCCTCGATGCCGCAGAGGCCTACGGCAAAAAGGGCGACTACGTGGCTGGCGCCAACACCGCCGGGTTCCTCAAAGTAGCCAAGGCCATGCTGGCTTACGGGATCGTTTAATCGTTCCGTTTCACATCTGAACCAAGACATGATGGGCGGCCTGTGCGATCGGGTCGCCCATCATGCAACGGCCGCACCTTCGCCGCTGCCGAAGGGATCACGACCCGATGGCATACTACGCCCATGTCAGCACCGGTTGGAACAGCCTGGACAGCATCATCGATCACCTGCGCCGCGGCGACAACGTGGTGTGGCAGGTGGACGACATCGATGCCTACCGTAAACTGGTTTCCAATTTTGTCAACCACGCCATCGCCAACCAGGAACGGGTGGTCTATATGCGTTTTGGGCGCCATGGACCGCTGCTCGAAGAACGCCCCAACCTGCGCGTCTTCACGCTGAACGTGGCCGCCGGTTTCGAATCCTTTTCTTCGGAAGTGCACAGTATCCTCACCCGGGAGGGCAAAGACATCTTCTATGTCTTCGACTCGCTCTCCGACCTGCTGCACGAGTGGGCCACGGATCTGATGATCGTCAATTTCTTCTTCGTGACCTGCCCCTATCTTTTCGAACTAAATACCATCGCCTATTTCGCGATATTGAGAAACTGCCACTCGTTCAAAGCCATCGCCCGTATCCGGGAGACCACCCAAATCCTCATCGATGTTTACAGCTACCAGCGCAAACTGGTCGTCCATCCGATCAAGATCCAGGACCGCTACTCGCCCACCATGTTTTTCCCGCACATCAAGGAGCGCGACCAGCTTGTGCCGGTGATCAACAGCGTGGAGGCCACCCAGCTGTTCTCCCATCTGCTGCGCGAGAAAGCCGTGGATGCCCAGCGGATTCTGGATTACTGGGACCGCATCTTCATGCAAGCCGAAAGCCTGGTGTCATCCCATGCGACCCCGGCCGAAAAAATGGACAAGGTCGAGCAACTCAGCCGCTTGGTGCTGAGCCGCAACAAGCGGGTGCTGGAACTGATCCGCCGATACATGTGTCTGGAAGATCTGCTGCAGGTCAAGGAGCGGTTGATCGGCACGGGGTTTATCGGCGGTAAGGCCCTGGGCATGCTGCTGTCGCGCAACATCCTGATCCGCGACAACGGCTTGAACTGGCCACGCATTTTAGAGCACCACGACTCGTTCTATATCGGATCGGATGTCTTCTATTCCTACATCGTTCAGAACGGCTGGTGGAAACTGTTCATGGCCCACAAGACCCGGGAGGGATACTTTTCCAAGGCCGCCGAGTTGAAAGAGAACATCCTCAGGGGCACATTTCCGGAAAGCATCCGCGAGCGGTTTCAGCTCATGCTCGAATACTTCGGCCAATCCCCGATCATCGTGCGCTCGAGCAGCCTTCTGGAAGACGCGTTCGGCAGCGCCTTTGCCGGCAAGTACGACAGTTTCTTCTGTGTCAACCAGGCCTCCCCCGATGAGCGCTACGATAAATTCGAAGAGGCCATCAAGCGCATCTACGCCAGCACGATGAATGAGGATGCCCTGGCCTACCGTCTGCAACGTGGCCTCGATCAAATGGACGAACAGATGGCCATCCTCGTCCAGCGCGTATCGGGCGCTTATCGCAAGAGCTACTTCTTTCCGGAAATGGCCGGCGTGGGTCTCTCCCACAATCCCTATGTCTGGAAAAAAAACATGGACCCGGCGGCCGGCATGTTGCGCATCGTCATGGGGCTCGGCACCCGGGCGGTCAACCGGGTCGAGGACGACTATCCGCGCATCGTGGCCATGGACGATCCGGTCGTCAAACCGCTGACCGGCATCTGGGACCTTAAAAAGTATTCCCAGCACTACGTGGATTTCCTCAACCTGGAGGAAAACGAGCTGCAGACCACCGCTCTGCGGGAGCTGCTGGCGAAAGATCTCGAGATCCATCTGGAATCGATCGCGGTCCGGGATACCGAAACCCAACATTACACCGGTGAAGGGGTGCGCCCCGACCAGGACCAGTGGATTTTGACCTTCGACCATTTTTTCACCCACACCGACTTTATCCCGACCATGGCCGCCATGCTCAAGCGGCTGGAAAAGGCCTACACCACTCCTGTGGAGGTGGAATTCACCGTCAACTACAACGCGGCGGAGGAAATCCAGATCAACCTGCTGCAGTGCCGCCCCTTCCAGACCATCGGCAACCATGGCCATGTGGCACTGCCGGAACAGGTCCCCGCCGAAAGGATCTTCATTCGAACAGAGGGCAACTTCATGGGCGGCAATGTTTCCCTGCCCATCGCGGCCATCATTTGGGTCGACCCGGCCGCCTACGCGGCTTTGGGCATGTCGGAAAAATACAGCGTGGCCCGGCTTATCGGCAGGCTCAACCGCCAGGTGGCCGACCGTCGGACCCGAGCCACCATGCTCATGGGGCCGGGCCGGTGGGGCACGAAAACGCCGGCCATGGGGGTTCCGGTGAATTTTTCGGAAATCAACCACATCGCCGTCCTGGTGGAAATCAGCTACCGGGCCGGCAGCCTGATCCCTGACCTCTCCTTCGGAACCCATTTTTTTCATGATCTGACCGAAGCCAATGTCTTTTATGCAGCCCTTTACCCCGAAAGAGCCGATGTCGTGTTCAATCCAAGATGGCTCGATGGCCGGCCGAACGTCCTGTCCCGGTTCGAACCCGGCCCTGAATGGCTTGAAGAGGTCGTGAAGGTGTACTTGCTGGAAGAAAAGGAGCTGATTCTTCAGTCGGATGTTCAAACCCAGAAAATGATCTGCTATCGTGTTTGATCCAGACGATGAAAATCAGCCCTGGACCGTCGAAACGCGGGGGTTAGGGGTTGATCTTATGCGGCCCTTCCCATAATCGATAGAGACAAGCGCTCTAAGTAGTGTCCGTCCACAGATAGGCAAATTTGGTTGAGATCAAGGCGTGCGAAAAATTTTACCACAGACATGTAGTTGATATTCCGAGGATAAAATTTCAGCAGAACGCAGATATCGGGCAAACTGGCCATTTGTGGATGGTCACTAAATAAGTCTGTTGGCCCGATACCGGCCCTATGCTCATACTTTTATCCAGACCAGGAGCCCATTTGGATTGAGGTTCATCGAAACCATACTCACGCTGAAAGCCAAATTGGTGTTCCTGTTTCTCACCCTGGCCATCGGCCCGCTGATTGTCATCGGTGCCTTTTCCATCGACAACACCGAAGCGCTGATCAAGCGGCTGGTGCTGCGGCAGCTGGAAAATGTCGCCGCCGATAAAGCCGCGATCCTGGAAAGATGGCTGGAAGAACGCAAACAGGATCTGCAAGTCATCGCCGGAACATCGATTCTCAAAAGCATGGATCCGGCGGCCATCGTCCCCTACCTGGCGCTCATTCAAGAACACTATGGGGTTTACAAGAACATAACAGTCGTTTCCGCCGACGACGAGGTGATCGTCAGCACCGCCGGTCCCTATTCAGCTGTTGATTTTATCCGCAACCATTCCGGCGGCCGGGATGGGCTCTTTATGTCCAACATCAGCTATCTGTCCGAAGAAAAAGAATCTATTTTTCACATCGCCGCCCCGATTTTGCATCTGGATCGACGCCTCGGCATGGTCTGCGGCACGGTCGGCACCCACAGCATCATCAACACCATTTTGCGTGTCTCTCTGGGCCAAACCGGCGAATGTTATCTGGTGGACAACGAAGGACGCTTTCTCGTTCACAAGGAACCGCGTCGGATCCTGTCCGAAAACATCTCCCAATCGGCGAGCTTCAAAAACATCTTCGGAAACCGGGACCGGACCGACACCTATCTGGACTACCGCGACATCGAGGTTCTGGGAACCTCTCAGAAAGTCGGCGGCACCGACTGGTACATCGTCGTCGAACAGGACCGTGACGAAGCATTCCAGAGTGTGGAAAGGCTGAAAGACCAAGTCTATTTAACCCTGCTGCTGGCCGCCAGCAGCGCCTTGTTACTGACCTGGGTGATTTCCTACCATGTGGTGCGTCCGATCCGGGCGCTCAGCCGTTCGGCCCAAACCCTGGCGAATGCGGATGAAGATATCGGCGACATACCCGACGCCCGAACCAACCGCCAGGACGAAATCGGCATCCTGTGTCGGGCGTTCACCGATATGGCGCTGAAGATCCGGGAGCGGCAGGACAGCCTGGAACATCAGTTCAACCTCAAGGAAGCCGAACTGAAAGAAACCGGCCACACCCTCAAACAGTTCCAGCTCATCGCCGAACGATCGGAAAAGTTTGCCGCACTGGGACGTCTGGGCGCCGCCGTGGCCCATGAGATCCGCACACCCCTCACCTCCCTCAAGCTCTTTTTGGAGTCGGTCGAAGCCGAAATCGAAATTTCGCCTGAATACGCGGAAGATTTCACGGTGGCCATGGGACAGATCGCACGCATCGAAACGGCCATCAACCGTCTACTCGAATTTACCAAGCCCAAGGACATGTTCTTTTCGAGACTCGACATCGGGCGCTTGATCATCGACGTGGTGTCGATCATCAAGCCGCTGGCCAACAAACAGGAGTGTGCGATAGAGATCGATGTTGAGGCGGCGCTGCCCCGGATCGATGCGGACCAGAAGTTGCTCGAAGAGGCCCTGATCAACCTGTTCATCAACGCCCTGGAGGCGATGCCCGATCACGGCCGCATTGCCGTATCGGCGGCACGGGACACCTTCGAAGCGGAAGGGGGCTTGCGTCCATGTATCCGAATCGATATCGCGGATTCGGGCCAGGGGATTGCCGATGAACAAATCAACCTGATTTTCGATCCGTTTTTCACCACCAAAGCGGCGGGAACCGGCCTGGGGCTGCCCATGGTCCTCAATACCATCAAGCGCCACGGTGGTGAAATCCGGGTCTGCAACCAGGTCGGCGGCACCGTGTTTTCACTGTTTTTACCCATCACCGCCCCAACACCGGAAGCCTATGGAAAAGATTCTGCTCATTGACGACGACGAAGGCCTGAATCACTTTTTGAGCCGCTTTTTCAAGCGCAAGGGGTATGATGTCACTAGTTGCCTGAACGGCCGCGCAGCGCTGGAAACCATCGCCAGGGAGCGCTTCGATCTGATTCTGCTGGACTACAAGATGCCCGGACAAAACGGCCTGGACACCTTAAAAGAGATTAAAAGCGCCCAGGTAAAAACGCCGGTCGTGATCATGACCGCCTATGGCAACACGGATACGGCCATCGAGGCCATGAAAAGAGGCGCTTATGATTATCTAAACAAGCCGTTCGAGCGCGACGAGCTCAGCCGCATCGCCGCAGAGGCACTGGAACTCAACCGGCAGATGAAAGAAGTGGTCTGCCTGCCCGATCCGGCCACCGCCGATGCCTCCTGCGCCCCAAAAGGCGCCTTGAGAATCGTGGGGCGCAGCAGGACCATGCAGGCGGTTTACAAAGTCATCGGCCAGATCGCAGAAAAAGATGTTTCCGTGCTGATCAGCGGGGAAAGCGGCACGGGCAAGGAACTGGTCGCCCGCGCGATTTACCATCACAGCCGGCGAAAAGACAAACCCTTCATGGCCATCAATTGCGCGGCGATCCCCGAACAACTGTTTGAAAGCGAGCTCTTCGGCTACGAAGCCGGCGCCTTCACCGGAGCCCAGCGCACCAAAATCGGCAAGATCGAACGATGTGACGGCGGCACCTGTTTCCTGGACGAAATCGGCGATATGTCCATGACCCTACAGGCCAAACTGCTGCGCGTGCTGCAGGAGGGCGAATTCGAAAGGGTCGGCGGCAAGGAGACCTTCAAGGTGGATGCCCGCATCATCGCCGCCACCAACAAGGATCTGGCACAGGAGGTCCAAAACGGCCGTTTCCGGGAAGATCTGTACTGGCGATTGAAGGTGATCACCATTCACCTGCCGCCGTTGCGAAAACGCATAGAGGATATCGCGGAATTGGTGGATTGCTTTGTCGTTCGGTTCAGCCGGGAATATGCCAAACCCATCCGGCTCGTGTCCGAAGAGGTCCTGGAGCTGTTCCGCGCCTATCCATGGCCGGGTAACGTACGCGAACTGGAAAACTGCATCCGGCGGGCCGTGATCCTGTGCGCCGGCGACATCATCACCGAAGATCACATCGAATTGCAGGCATTTCCCCAAGCCCACTCGGCGCAAGCCGCCGATCGCGAACAACTGATGGCGCGCCTGAAGGAGAAGCTGCAGGACGTGTTGCCGGATATCCTTCGCCTGTCGGAAGAAGGCGTCCATGCCAACATCATCGACATGGTAGAGGAAACGATCATTTTGAAAGCCCTGGAAGCGTGCGGTAACAACCAGGTTCGGGCGGCCCGAATGCTGGGCATCAGCCGGAACACCCTGCGTCACCGGCTCAAAAAATATCAGCGAAAAGAATCTCGCCAGCCATGACCCCTCGACCATACGATATTTAGGACAAACCCAAAGGACCGGAAAACAGAGACGCCCTCCGGCGCGCCTGGCAACGGCCATGGCAGGCGTGGGTGGAGCAGGTGGCCAGGGCCACACACGCCGGGTTTAATGAATAGCATTCGTTTAGAATCGCTGGCAGGCGCCGATGCCCGGTTGACAATCGGGTTTTTTCACCCATTATTAAGACGAATTTCCGGATCAAGATCATTTCATGAAAGGAGTCTAAGAGGAGTCGGTATGGAAAGCAAACGACAGACCCACCAGTTCAAGACCGAAGTTCGTCAGGTTCTCAACCTCATTATTAATTCCCTCTATTCCAACAAGGAGATCTTCCTGCGGGAACTGATCTCCAACGCCTCGGATGCCATCGACAAGCTGCGCTTCAGTTCCCAGACCGAGCCGGAGCTACTGGGCGACGACGCCGAATTCAAAATCAAGATCAAGACCGACGGCATCGCCCGGACCCTTGAGGTCAGCGACAACGGCATCGGCATGACCTTCGACGAGGTCATGGAAAACATCGGCACCATCGCCAAGAGCGGTACGGCCGGTTTCATGGAGATGCTCAAGCAGGCCCAGAGCGCCGAAATGCTCACGCCCGAGCTCATCGGCCAGTTCGGTGTCGGTTTCTACAGCGCTTTTATGGTGGCCGAAAAAATCACCCTGGTCACCCGCTCGGCCGGCTTGCCCAAGGATCAGGCCGTGCGCTGGGAGTCCAGCGGCGACGGGAGTTTCGATATCGAGGCCGCCGAAAGGGATAAACGCGGCACCACCATCACCTTGCACCTGAAGCAGCCGGAAAAGGATGAGCCCGATTTTACCGATCAGTGGCAGATCCGCAGGATCATCAAGCAGCACTCCGATTACGTCGCCTACCCCATCGTCATGGACGTAGAAAAAGAGGTGCCTCTGCCCGATGAGGCGATCATCAAGGACAAGGACGGCAAGCCCATCGGCGAAACCAAACGGCGCGTGGTCGAAGAAGAGACCATCAACTCCATGAAGGCCATATGGGCCCAACCCAAAGACGAGGTCGACGACAAAACCCACGAAGAGTTCTACAAGCACCTGGCCCACGACTGGAACTCGCCCCTGGCCCGGCTGCACATGAAGCTCGAAGGCACCACCGAGTACGACATGCTGCTCTACATCCCCTCCAAGGCGCCTTTCGACCTTTTTCAGCCCGAACGCAAGCACGGCGTTCAGCTCTACTGCAAGCGAGTCTTCATCATGGACGACTGCAAGGAGCTGGTGCCTGAATACCTGCGTTTCGTCAAAGGGGTGGTGGACGCCCCGGACCTGAACCTAAATGTGAGCCGCGAGATCCTGCAGCAGGACCGGCTGGTGATGAATATTCGCAACAACCTGGTCAAGAAGGTACTGGACCTGCTCACCGACATGTCGGCCGAGGACTATGAAAAATTTTACGAGGAGTTCGGCGCCGTTCTCAAGGAAGGCATTTACACCGACACCAACAAACGAAATAAAATCGCATCGCTGGCGCGGTACAAGACCACCCGTTCCGAAGGCAAGTGGGTCTCCCTCGACGATTATGTCAAGCGCATGCAACCCGACCAGAAAGAGATGTACTACATCACCGGCGACGACCTCAATGCCCTGATCAACAGCCCGTTGCTTGAGAAGCTCAAGGATAAATCCTACGAAGTGCTGCTCATGGCCGATCCTGTGGACGAGTGGGCCATGCAGGCCCTGACCGAATATGACGGCAAGCCGTTCAAAAACGCGGAAAAGGGCGATCTGGCGCTGGACAAGGTGGAAGAGGCCAAAAAGGAGGAGTTCAAGGCCCTCTTCGGTTTCATCAAGGGCCAACTCGAAGCCAAGGTCAAAGAGGTCAAGGCCTCGGACCGCCTCAAGGAATCGGTGGCCTGCCTGTCCGGCGAAGACTACGATATGAGTGCCTACATGGAGAAACTGATGCGCGCGGCCGGGCAGAAGCCGCCGGAGGTCAAACGGGTGCTGGAACTCAACATGGACCATCCGGTAATGGCCAAAATCAAAGCCGTGTATGAAAACGACCGCGACAATGCCGCATTGAAAGACTACAGCCAGATGCTCTACGACCTGGCCGTCATCGCCGAAGGCGGCAAACTCGACGACCCGGGTCGATTCTCGCGCCTGGTAAGCACGGTGATGAGCCAGGCTATAAACTAAGCGATTCTTTTAAATGTAAGAGCCGGCGCTGGGGAATGGGCAGCGCCGGCTTTTGCGTTTGACAAAACCCGATGCGCTTTATACATGAAACATCGAACGCAAACGGAACCCGACACCAATTCTTGCCGCTTGACCCGGTGCAAAAAGGCTTACCGTGCAGAGTGTTCATGGCCACCGGTGTTGGACGGATGACGCATTGTTCTGAACAGTGAATTAAAACCCAATGCCCTTTTTCGATCAACCGTACACGCTTTTGCTATTATCAGCGGTAGGGATATCGGCGATTCTCGCCATCGTGGCGCTTAAAAACCGCCCGACATTGGGAAATCACGCCTTTGGGGCCCTCATGGTGTCGGTGGCCATGTGGGCCTTGTTGACCATCTTCGAAGTCTCCTCATACGATCATCAAACCAAAATATTCAGCGGCGACCTGAAGTATCTCTTCATTGCCATCGTCCCGGTGGAATGGTTCATCTTCAGCCTCTACTATGCCAATCGGATTCGCACCCTGAAATTCGGCCGCCTGCTCTGGCTGACCGCAATTCCGTTAGTGACCGTGGCATTGGTGGCCACCAACGGGCTTCACCATCTGATGTTTCAGAGCATGACCTCATTTCGCGACGGTGATTTTTTTCTCATTTCACGAAAATTCGGCATTTGGTTCTGGATTCACACCGCCTATTCCTACGCATTGCTGTTCATGGGTTTTGCCTTCATCGCCAAATCCTTGATAGATGCCCAACGCATTTACCGCAGCCAGGTCATTTCGCTGTTGATTGCGGCCGGCGCGCCCTGGCTGTTCAACGTGTTGTTCCTCACCGGGGCCCATCCTTTCCCCCATCTCGACCTGACCCCCTTTGCCTTCAGCATCAGCGGTCTGGCCATCATGTGGGGCATCATCCGTTATCGACTGCTCGATATCGTTCCCATTGCACGCGATTTTGTCATTCAGAACATGCAGGACGGCGTTATCGTCATCGATACCCATCATCGTATCCTCGATATGAATTCAGCCGCCGCACAACTGGCCGAGGTGCGCCAAGCCGATGTCATCGGTCGGGATGTCGGCCAGATCATCTCCTGGTTACCTGAAATGTCCCTGTTCAGCGGCCCACAAAATGCGAGTCCGCCTGCCGCCATTTCGGTCCAAAGCAACGGCTCACGGCGGTTCCTCGAGGTTGATGCATCGATGTTGCGCGAAAACGAAAAATTGACCGGCCATCTGGTGGTCCTCAGGGACATCACGGAGGCCATGGCCGCCCAGGAGGCACTGCGCCGTAGCGAAGAGCGTTTTAAATCGCTCAGCGAAAACGCCCCGGTCATCATCGTCATTCTCGACGTCGCCGGTATCATCACCTACGTCAATCCCACATGGGAAAAAATCCTGGGCCATGCCAAGGAGGCTGTTGAAGGCCGTCCTTTCACCGACTTTATCAGCGATGAGGAGCGCCAGCGCTGCAACCAGATCTATCAACGCCTGATGAGCGGCAAGCAAACCATGGCGGAAAGCAGCGTACAGGTCCAGAGCGAATCCGGGGAAATGCACATCTTCGATTTCACGGCATCGGTCAACTCCGACCAGGAGGGGCGCATCACCGGCTTCATCGGTATTGCCAAGGACACCACCGAAGAAACGCGCCTGCAGTCCCAGTTGATGCAGTCCCAGAAGATGGAGGCGATCGGCACCCTGGCCGGCGGCATCGCCCACGATTTCAACAACATTCTCATGGGCATGCAGGCCAACGTCTCGCTGCTGCGGATGGAAGCCGGCAACGACGCGTTGGCGCGCGACAAACTCAGGCGGATCGAGGACCAGATCCAATCCGGCGCATCGCTCACCCGCCAACTGCTCGGATATGCCCGCAAGGGACAGTCGGTCATTCGGCCCATCGACATACATCAGCTGATCGATGACACCCTGAATGTGGTCCAGCGGGCCAACAAGAAGATCCGTATTCATCGTCATCTGGAGGCCCAACCGCCGATCTTGAATGCCGATCAGGGGCAGATGGAGGTGGTACTTCTCAATCTTTTCATCAACGCCGTGGATGCCATGCCCAACAATGGGGAGTTGACCGTCGCCACCCGCAGGGTCCTCGGCGAGGAGTTTAAGGAACAGTGGGGCGAGCTGAGTCCAGGGCCCTATATCGAAATCAGGGTCGCCGATACGGGCATGGGCATGGATGAAAACACGCTGGAACGCATATTCGAGCCATTTTTCACCACCAAAGAGATCGGCCGCGGCACAGGACTGGGTCTGGCCTCGGTCTACGGTGTCGTCAAAAGCCATCGCGGCCACATCAGGGTCGCCTCCGGCGTAGGCGAAGGCGCCACTTTTCTGCTGCTTTTTCCGGCCGCCGACAACGAGTTGCCCAAACCCAGGGAAAAGACACCCGTGCCGCTTATCGGCAGCAACGGCCGGAACGTCCTGGTGGTGGACGATGAGGCGGTGATCCTGGAATATGTCGGTGAATTGGTCGAAGGCCTTGGATTCAAGGCCCTCCTCTCCGCGAGCGGTCAAGAAGCGATACGGATCTATGAATCCAGGTCCGATGTCATCGATGTGGTCATTCTGGATATGATCATGCCCGAAATGGATGGATATGAAGTGTTCACGGCCCTATGTGCCTTGAACCCAAACTTGAGGGTGATCATTGCCAGCGGCTCTGAAATGGACGATCGCTCCAAAAAAATCCTGGATCAGGGGCGGCACTATTTTCTCAAGAAGCCGTTTACCCTCGATGAAATGGTATCGGCCTTTGCCTGCGTCCTCGGCCAGCCCCCCACCTGTGCGGCGCCCGAAAAATCCATGGTGCAAGGCGACCACCCGACCCCGCACTAATCATCCCGGCGTCCCCCATCCAATCCCGACTTCGTTAAGATGGCCTTGGCCGGCATCAATCCAGTGGCGGCGGCCGAAACAATATTGCCGGCCACGCCCGGTCCATCGCCGGCGACATAGAGTCCGTAGACCTTGGTTTCCAGATGCGGATCGGTTTCCACCTGGGTGGCGAAAAACTTGATTTCGGGAGCGTATAACAGGGTTTCGTCGTTGGAAACGCCGACGACCACCCGGTTGAGCTGTTCCATGCCTTCGATGAGGTTGGTCAGGATCCTTTCGGGCAGGGCCATGGCGATGTCCCCGCAAACCACGTTGGTCAGAGTGGGACGGATATAGCCCTTTTCGATACGATGCCAGGTGCTGCGGCGACCGCGCTTCAGATCCCCGAAGCGCTGCAGGATCGGTCGGCCGCCGCCGATGAGCGTCGCCAACTGCCCGATCGCCTCGCCGTAAGCCTGATTGTCGGTCACCGGCTCGGTGAGCACCACCTTGGACAGAAAAGCAAAATTGGTGTTTTCCGACTTGCGCTCTTGATAGGCATGGCCGTTGACGCAAACAAAGCGGTTGTAATTTTCCAGGGCCACGTAACCGCCCTGATTGGTGCAGAAGGTGCGGGTCTGGTCGTCGTACTTGGCCGTTTGGATGAAAAAGGTCGGATCGTAAATAATCTTGCACAGATCATGCAGAATATCGTTGTGCACTTCGACCCGGACACCCACCTCGATACCGCGCTGCTGAACCCCCAGATCCAATTGGGCGGCCACCCGCCCCATCCAATCGGCCCCGGCACGACCGGGCGCCAGAATGACATATGGAGCATGGTAGGCCTTGCGTGGGGTCACGATACCGCTCACCCGACCCTGGTCCACCCTTATCTCGCGGACCTCCTCGGAGCTGTGGATCACCACGCCCCTGGCGCGCAGGTGATCCACCATGCCGGCGATATGTGCGGGCAATCGGTCACTGCCCAGATGCTTCTGCTTGATGATCATCAGATCGATGCCGAAGCGCTTGGCGGCTTTGCGGATCTGCTGGGCCGCAGCCATATCCGTGGGAAAAACGGGGCCATCCATGCCGAACCGGTTGAAGATCGTTTCGGTTTCCCCGATCAACGTTTGGGCCGCCGCGCGGCTCATGAACTGAGTCAGGTCGGTCTTGCCCAGCTTTTCGATGTAATTGAGCTTTCCATCCGAAAATAGTCCGGCCCCGCCAAGACCGCACAAGATATTGCATGGCTTGCAGTGGCGGCACTGTCCCGTCGTTTTCATCGGGCATTGGCGCCGATCCGGCGGTTTGCCCTTATCCACCATGAGCACCTTCAGATCGGAGTGCTCGCACAGCCAGTAGGCGGCAAACAGACCGGCCGGCCCCGCCCCGACAATGATCACATCGAATCGGGATGTCTGTGACGAATCCGCAGTGGGCAAGTGGCGCTCCTTTCTGTCTGGGTTAAACCCAAAATGGCGCCGGGCTGACCTGTATGAGATTAACGGCACGGTCGGGGGCTATTCAGTGTCCGTCCAGAAACAGGCCATTTGTGGATGGGCCCTATTTGGTGCCGCCCACCATCCCGTTGTCGCTGATCAACTTGGCCAGTTCGGATACGCGGCGGCCCATCTTTTTTGCGTTTTCAATCGTCCCGCTATCCGGCGCACCCACACAGGCCACCCCATAATGTCCGGTGGCCGACAGCGGATCGCCCACAATGACCATGCCATAGATCAGCAGGGCCTGGAGAATCGACATCAAGGTGGTCTCCTTGCCACCGGTTGGATCTCCCGAAGTGGCAAAGGCCGCACCGATCTTGTTCTCCATACGCCTGCGCACTCCGACGTAGTCATCGAACACCTTCTTCAACGGCGCCGCCATGGTGCCGAAATAGACGGGTGATCCGGCGATGACCGCCATGCTCTGCACGAAATCCTCGCGGCTCACCTCATCGGTGTGACGCAGCAGGACCTGAACGCCATCCACTTCACTGGCCCCCTCGGCAACGGCTTCAGCCAACCGGCGCGTATTGCCACCCTTGGAATAGTAAATAACGAGTACCTGCATTTTTTTCTCCTTGGCTTTCAATCGGCGGCCGCGGGCCGCATGCTGCACCTCTATGATCCCATTCCGGTCATCCCGTGAATCGGATCCGATGCCCATTTCTGAACCCGACATCAATCTAATGGCTCCGAACGCGCATATCAAGCAAAGTTATGCACCTTCAGCGATTCTAACGGAATGCCATTCATCAAATCCGGCCCGGGTGGGACAGGTGGCCGATGCCACACGCCAAGCGGTCAAGTGCCAGTAAAATGCACGGCGGGCGGCCCAGAAACTCGCTGCGCTCAAACAGTCTGGGCCGCTTGTCCGCCGTTTGCATTCAACTGGCTCTAAGACCGCAGGCTCACGTGGCCCTGGCCACCTGCCCCACCAGGGCCTTCCATGTCCGTAGCCACGAGAATTATGTTAACAAACAACGCTTGGAAAGCATGCTCTTCAGGGTGAATCACATTCAGTTAGAACTGCTGATGCACCTTCAGACGGACAGGCCCGATTCGAATGGAATTCGCAATCGGGCCGCAGCGGTCTGAGGTGGCAAAATTGCCTTTGACTTGGACCACGGCCTGCACATATAGTGGTGCCATACATACCGCACCATGCATCCCCGTTTAAACGGGGAGCGTTACGGCCGATACCGCAATCGCCTGTTGAACTCTTCTCCGCTCCCGCACCATCTGACCGTCTCCTGCTGCGCGCCCCGCCGAGGCCGTGTCCAACAACCCCTAATCCTTAAGGAGGTTCGTATGGCAGTAAAAGCCCTGATTAAACGAGTCGTACCGGAAAGCAAAGCGCGTGAGATGATCCCCTTGTTCAGGCAAATGCGCGCCCTGGCCATGAATCAGGATGGCTACATTTCGGGCGAAACGCTGCGAAACCTGAACAACCCCGAAGAATTCCTGGTCATCAGCAGCTGGCAATCGTCACAGGACTGGGTTAACTGGCTTGAAAGCGCTGAGCGGCAGGAGATTCAACAAAAAATCGATGCCCTCCTGGGCGGCCAGACCAAATATGAAATCTACCATTATGGGTTCAGTGAATAGAACCGTTGGATCGTTGAATTTCGGATTTTCGCGAAACCGTCAATTCTTGAAGGTCTGTAAAATCTGACCGGTGGCCGTCTGCAGATTGTACCAGGACACCCGCAGGGCCACCCGGGCCTGGGCGAGCTGTGATTGTGACACATTCAAATCGCGCTGGGCCTGGTTCAGGCGCACCAGCGAGCCCACGCCCGCACGGTACTCCTTTTCCACCAGGTCCCGCTGCTGCTGCACCAGGGCCGTATTGGATTCCTGGAGACGGAGCACGCCCTGGGCCGACTCGATCTCGGCGATGATCTTTTCGATTTCCGACGCCACCTGCACCTGGGCGTCGCCGCGCAGTTTCTCGGTCTCGTACAGGCGCGCCCTGGCTTCGCTGGCGCGCGCCCGCGTCAGGCCGCCGGCAAACAGGTTCCAGGTCAGACCCACGCCGACCGAGTTGCCGAAATCGTCGCTCTCGAAATCGAAATCTTCGCTGCGTTCGCCATCATAGCTGGCGGAAAGGGCGAGGGTCGGGTAGTAACCGGCCCTGGCGGTTTTAACCCCTGCGTCGGCCTGCTGCACAATCCAATCGAAACGTTTCAAATCAGGCCGAAGACTCAGGGCTAATGCCACCGCCCCGGGACCGTCGGGTTCGGCCAGTTCCGGCGGTGTGGTCGGCGCCAATTCGGCCAGGCCCACATGCCCGGGCAAGCGCCCCTGGGGCAGGCCCAGCAGGGCGGCCAGGCTGGCCAGACCGGCTCGGTAGCCGCGCTCCTCCTGTATGCGGGCGCTTTTGGCCGCGTTGACGCGCACTTCGAAATTGAGCACGTCGCTCAGGGCCCCGGTGCCCACCTCGTAACGCAGACGCGCCTCGACGAGCTGGCGCTGGTTGAATCGCTCGTCCTCGTTGGCGATCTTCACATTCTCCAACGCCAGCTGTGACTGCAGATAGGCGATGGTAACGGCGGACAGCAGTAACCGCTCGACATCGTCCCGGGCCGCCTGGCTGGCCTTCTCCCCGTAGCGGGCCGCCGCCAGGGTGAACTCACGGGCCAGGCCGTCGAAGACGAGCCAGGTGGCCGACAGGCCCGCCGAATAATACTCTTCGGGATTGCTATAAACACTGTCAAAGGGCGGAACGGTTCCCGGCGGATACAAGCCCCGGATCAAATCGTATGAAAGCCGCTGGTTGTCGAGCTCTCTTTCCGAGAGATCCATGCGGACCACGCCGGCCTTGGCATCGAGCTGGGGCCAATAGGGGGCCTGGGCCTGCCGGACGACCTGACCGGCCTGCATCACCCGAGCCTGGGCCGCCGCCAGGGAAGGATTGCCGGCCAGTGCGATTTGCGCGGCGGTCCGGAGGTCCAGAACCTGAATCTCCTTCAGCGCTTCGGTCGGATCGCCCGTCGGTGCCCCTTCAACGGCCGAGCAGACGGCCGCCGTGGCCAACAGACCCATTGCGCACAAGATAGAAAACAACGTTCGATATAGCGGTGATGTCATACCCCATACTCCTGGTCCGGTCTGGCCGGAAGGTTAAAATGTGATGCGGCAGAGGATGGCGCCTGCCCCGGCATCGACGGAGCCATTGGATCGCCGATTCGGCGTCCGGCCGCCGGTTCGACCGCTTCGCGACTCGGCCATTGCCCGGTCTTCCATCGCCGCACCACGCGACGCAGATCATTGAGAATGGCTAACAGGCTCGGGATCATCACCAAGGTCAACGCCGTGGCGAACGCAACGCCGGCGGCCAGGGCGAGGGCCATGGGAATCAGGAATCTGGCCTGAAAATCGGTCTCCAGGATCAGCGGCGCCAACCCGCCCACGGTGCTAACCGTGGTGAGGAAAACAGCTCGGAAGCGGCGCGCCCCACCGGCGATAATCGCGTCGAAAAAGGGCATGCCTTCGGCCAGGTTCTCGTTGATGCGTTCGATCATCACGATGGCATCGTTGACCACCACGCCCGTGAGGGCCACCATGCCGAAAGCGCTCATCATGGACAAATCATAACCCATCAGCAGATGACCGATGATGGCGCCGATGATACCGAACGGCACGGTAAACATGATCACGAACGGCTGCAGGTACGAGCGGAACATGGTGGCGATGACCACGAAAATCCCCAACAATGCCATGGGATAACCGATGCCGAGGGGCGTGAAGGCCTCACGCATCTTCTTTTGTTCACCCTGCTGGGCCACCCGTACGCCCGGATAGGTGCGCATCAAATGCGGAAAAAAAGATCGATTCAACTCGGCGAAAATCTCATTGGCGTTGGCTCTGGAGCTGTCCACGGCGGCGCTCACCGTGACCCGGCGCATGCCGTCGGCCCGGTTGATAGTGGCATAACCCGGGGCATGGGTCAACTCGGCCACCGAGTTGAGGGGCACCTCCAGCCCGCCGGCCGTTCGGATGCGTACCTGGGCCAGATCCGACAGCCGGCTGCGTTCGTCGGCCGTGTAGCGGACCTTGACGCGCACGTCATCTCGCCCCCGCTGCAGCCTCAAGGCCTCGTACCCGAAATAGCCGGCATGGATCTGGCGGGCGAGGTCATCCACGGTGAGACCCAGGGTGTGCGCTTCGGGCTTGAGAGACAGCCGGATTTCGTTCTTGCCCGGTGAAAAATCGGAACGGATCTGATAAACGCCGTCGAATTTGCGCAGGCGCGCCATCAGCGCCTCGGAAGCGGCCAGAATGGCCGGCATCTGGTGACCCTGAATCCATACCTCGATGGGATCTCCGGGCGGACCGGCGCTCAGACCGGCAAATGTCAAGGACTTGATGCCCGGAATCGGACCGATCTCCTGTTCCCACAAAGACATAAGCCGTTTGGCATGCATCCCCCTGCGCTCGGAATCGAGCAAAATGGCCTGCACCGACCCCAAATGGGGGCCGTTGCGGGGAATGTCCTCAAGGGTCTGGCCCACCAAGCTGAGGCGATCCTCGATGAGCGGCTCACCGGAAACGGTCGGAATCTTCTCCTGCAAACGCAGCAGGGCCGCTTCGATGCGCCCGAGGGTATCGGCGGTGACTTCGGCCGGCGTGCCACTGGGATGTTCCACGGTAGCGGTCATGATGAAGCCGTCGATATCGGGCATTACCTCGAACTTGAGGATGCCGCCGACCACCAGGCCGAGGCTGACAAATAAAATGGCGATGGCCGTGGAAAGGGAAATATATCGCCAGAAAAGGGCCTTTCTCAAAAATGGGGTATACACGCGATCCACAAACCACTCCATGCCGCTGGCCGTAGCCTGCTGAAGGCGCGCGAGATACCCCAATACGGGGTTGCTGGGACCCCCGACCCGGTTGGAGTCGGGCAGATCGCTCAAATGGGCGGGCAGCAGGAGCAGGGACTCGACCAGAGACACGCCCAGGCAGGCGATCACGACCACCGGCATGATTGCGATGAACTTGCCCATGATGCCGCCCACATAGAGCAACGGCACGAAAGCGACGATGGTGGTCAATACGGCCGCTATCACTGGCATCCCCACCTCGCTTACACCTTCAACCGCCGCCTGCAGTGGCGGTTGTCCATCCTTGCGATGCACATAAATCGCCTCGCCCACCACGATGGCGTCGTCCACCACAACCCCCAGGACCATGATAAAACCGAAAAGGGAGATCATGTTGAGAGTGCCGCCCAGCGCCCATAGAATCAACATGGCGCCGGCAATGGAGACGGGGATGCCCATGCCGGCCCAGAACGAAAGCCGCGCACTGAGAAAAATGTAAAGCAACCCAAATACGATGAGCATGCCGATGAGGCCGTTTTTAACCATCAGATCGATGCGCGACTGGAGCATGTCGGTGTTGTCGTAGAGCACCTTCAGGCTGACACCGGCCGGCAGCTGCGACTGCCGTTGCGCCACGAAATCCTGAACCGCCCTGGAGATAGCCAGGGCATCCTCTTCGACGGTCTTGAAGACCGTCAGGATCACGGCCGGTTCACCGTTGATCTTGGCGGCTATGGGATCTTCGCTGAAGTCGTCCTTGATGTCGGCCAAGCGGTCCAGGGTGATGATCTGCCCGTCGGGTCGGGCCAGTATCACGATATCGGCCAGCTCTTTGTCGGTATAGCGGCGCCCCATGGTGCGCAGACGGATCTCCTCGCCCTGGGTGCGGATGGTGCCGCCGCCCATATTGAGGTTGCTGCGCCGCACGGCCGCGGCGACCTGATCGAACGAAAGACCATAGCGCCGCAACCGCTCCTCGGAAACCTCGATACCGATTTCATAATCCCGGGTGCCGAACACACTGACCCTCGAAATTTCAGGCAACAGTTGCAGCTCATCCTTGAACAACTCGGCCCGCTCCTTTATGCGCCGTTCGGACATATCGGCCGACAGATAGAGCAGCACCACCGGATCGAGAACGGTCAGCTCCTCGATTACCGGCTTTTCGGCATCCACGGGTAAAGTGGAGATGGCGTTGACCTTGGTGCGCACCTCATCCAACACCGATTCGATCTCATAATTCTCCAAGACCTCGATGCGGGTCGTACTCACATTCTCGGCCGAATGGGTGACAATCAGTTTGATCCCCTCGAGCCCCTCCAGGGCCTCTTCGATCTTGCGGCTCACCCCCTCTTCCACCTCTTCGGGATCGGCACCCGGAAATGGCACGGTGATCAAAATCATGTCCAGTGAAAATTCGGGGAAATTTTCGCGGGTCATGGAGCAGGTGGTCAGGCCGCCGGCAGTCAACATGAGCACCAGCATGATGTTGGCAAAAACGGTATTACGGGCAAAGGATGCCAGAAAATGTTTCATCGACAGACTTCCTATGGAAACTCACTAGGAGCGATCGTCAACTAGTGCCCGTCCACAAATAGACAAATTGGGTCGAGATCAAGGCACACGAAAAATTTAACCGCAGGCATATGGTTCATATTCCGAGGATTAAATTTTTCGTGCAACGCTGATATCGGGCCAATTGGTCATTTGTGGATGGGCACTATCGCTCAGCACTTCCAGCAGGCTATTCTCCAGGGGATCGACCAGGCGGGTGACGATGACCGTATCGCCCTCGTGCAAACCACCGGTGATGTATGCGTGATCCCCATCCAACCGGGCGACCTGCACCTCCACGGTCTTGAGGCGCCCCGCCACAGCCAAGAAGACGGTATTTTTAAAACTCACCGCCGACCGAGGCACCTTGAAAGCCTGGGGCAGTGTTTGGCCGGGTATTTCCACGGCGCAGAACATCCCTTCGACCAAGGGAAGGTCTCCGTTGCCCGCTATGGCATCGGCGGCAGCGATACGAACCGCCACGGTAATCGTACGGGTTTTCTCATCGTAGGCCACGATGCGCTGCAACCGGCCATGCCACACATGCCCCTCCTTGTCCTCGCTCCAACGAATGCGGCAATCCACCGGCTCGGGTTGACCGAACCAGGCTTGGTCGACCGGCTCGGATGCCGAGGCAAAACGTATCCATTGACGCACATCCCGGCTGTCCAGGGGCACCTGAATCTCCAACAGGCGATCATCGGCCAACCTCAATCGAGGCGGCCCGGGCGAAACATACTGTCCCTGTTCCACTGTGGCCAGGGTCAAACGGCCGTCGAACGGCGCACGGACCTCGCAGCGCGCCAGGTTGGCCCGCGCCAGCTGCAACCTCGCCTGCGCGGCCGCCAGTGAACTTCTGGCCTCCTGGATGCGGATCGGGTAGAGCGCCACGGCCTGGGCCATCTGATCGGCCTGGTCCACGGCCGCATTGTAGGCTTGTTCCCCCCGGTCCACGCTCGAACGCGTCCCGACCTGGTGTTCGCTGAACAATTTGCGCACACGTTCGAACTCCGCACTGGCCAATTCCCGATTCCGCTCCAAGGTTTTCAGTCGCTGCGTGTCGATCCGGGCCTGTTTTTCCAGCCGTGCCACCACGCCGGCCAATTGATCCACCTCCGCCATCCCCTGGGCAACGGCGGCGACGTAATTGCGATCGTCGATACGGAACAACACCTCATCAGCCGCAATGCGCTCGCCGACCCGCAACCTGGGATGCACGGCCACCACCTGACCCGCCACCTCGGCAGAAATATCAACCGCCGTGACCGTACGCACCTGTCCGTAACCGGTAATCGTCACCGGGATCGAGGCGGCCTGAATCTTCTCCACCTTGACCTTGAGGGGACGTTCAGTATCCCGTACCTCGGCCGGCGGTTTCTTCAGGCTGGCCAGGGCGATAAATCCGGAAATACCCGCCAGCACAATCAGCGTGCACAGGATGATCCGCAACCCATAGCGCTGGCGAACCACTTGGGTTTTTGGGGCTGCATCATTGCTCAAGACTTCACCTCTTCAACACTTCCCGTCATCCATCATAACCGGCACGCCGCACATTAACCGGCCATGCCCGAGCCATAAGATTCGTCTTCCATGATCACTTTCTGAATGGCACCCAGGACCTCACACCATTTCCGGGTCGTCTCGGGGTCCAATTTTTCCACCAACCCCCGGAACAACCGAAAAAGGCTCTCTTCCACGGCGGTGATCTCCTTCACGGCCTCGGGCGAAATCCGTACCTCCACCTTTCGGCGATCCTCACTGCTGTGCTCCCGCAGCAGGACGCCCTTTTCCACCAGGCGATCCACCATGGCCGATGCCGAAGGCGCCGTGATCCCCAACTGATCGGCCAGCACGCCTATGGAAAGGGGCCCCTGCTGGCTGAGAATGGCGATCATGTTCAATTGCGCCACCGACAATTCGCTGCCGATGGCGCCGGCCCGGGCTGCCAGATGGCGGCTGTGGACCCTGAGGATCCGTTCGTGGATCAGCCGGCCGGTGGTATAGATGAATCGAGCCTGTTCCAGCTGATCAAAGTCATTCATCATGTCACCCATTGCTAAGTGCCCATCCACAAAGGGCCAATTGTGCCGATATCGGCGTTCTGTTTAAAATTTTATCCTCGGAATATCGAATAGATGCCTCCGGTAAAATTTTTCGCACGCCTTGATCTCGACCCAATTTTCCTATTTCTGGACGGACACTACCTAAGTTAGTTAAAATTTAGTGAGTAATATATTTAGAATGGCTAAACTTAAGCCTCTATATATGGCCCTCCGCCACCGTGTCAAGAAAGGAGATCCGGCGAAAATGGGCGTTGAATGCACCCCGTTGAACCCGGCACGATACGAGCAGGTGGCCGAAGCCAGCCAATTCCCATGGGATTGGGGTTTCGAACGAGTAAGAAATTCACCTACAAAGAAATCAGAAATCACCCAATTGACCGGCCATGTTGCGCCAGGTAGAGTCTGACCATAAAAAGGGGAATAAGCATATTGCCCTGCTTCACCCTCATCCCATCCGATTCAATCACGATTCAAGGAGGTCAGACATGAAAAAGTACAGCTTACACCTAATGGTGGTCGTTGCAGCTCTCGCGCTGTTGGCGGCACCAGCCATGGCCCAGGATTACAGCGTCCAGATCGGCGGCGGCCCTACGGGCGGCACTTTCAACACCTTCTCAAACGCCATGGCCATTTACGTACCCAAGGTCAATGCCAACATCAAAGCCTCATCCGTGGGTTCGGGCGGATCGGTGGAGAACCTCAAACGGGTCTCCAGCGGCGAGTCCGATTTTGGCCTGGCCTACGCCGTGGACAGCGCGCTAGGATATGTGGGCAAACTGCCCAAGGATGAAAACAAGTATTCGGGCCAGCGAGTCCTGGGCTACCTTTACGGTGCACCGGCCCAGTTGGTCATCAATGCCGGCAGCGGCATCAAATCGGCCGCTGAGCTCGAGGGCAAACGCGTAGCCGTGGGTAATGCGGGCTCCGGTGCCGCGGCCAGTGCCGAACGCTTCTTCCGCCACATCGGTGTATGGGACAACTTCAAACCCACCTTCATGGGCTATTCGGCTGCGGCCAGCGCCTTCAAAGACGGTAAGATCGACGCCTTCTGGGTGCTGGTGGGCTATCCCAACCGATCGATCATCGAAGCCAGCGTCCAGGCCAAGATCGAGTTGGTCGACGTGGGTCTGGAAGCCGAAAAAACCGGTTTTTACGATGCCTTCGCTTACAGCCCGACCACGATTCCGGCCGGCATCTACGGCAAGGACGTGGGCGAGTGCAAGACCTTCCAGGACTCCACCATGCTGATCGCCAACAAGGATCTCTCCGAAGACCTGGTCTACTCGGTCATGAAGACCCTGTGGTCCAAGGACGGCATGGAGGCCATGGTCACGGCCGCCAAAACCTTCGAAGAGATGAACCTGGAAAATGCCTTCCGCGGCGCCTCGGTGCCCCTGCACCCCGGTGCGGTGAAATTCTGGAAGGAACAGGGCAAGGAGATTCCGGCCAAGTTGATGCCGTAATCACCGTCATGCTGGACCCATATCAACGAGTTCTATAGAACAAGGGGGAAACGGCCTGGCGCCGCTTCCCCCTTGACCATAACATGATGCTTGCCGGCTGGAACGGGACCCGAACCGTGTTGGGCAGGATCCCGCCCCATGCCATCGAGGAAACACAAATGAGCGACACCGAAAACATCCCAGCTGCCGGCGACCAGGAAAAACTCAAGAAGCTGATCGAGAAAGATGAGAAGTCCGGCCGCAACATCGCCACCGGCACCTGGTTCTACATCAGCGCAGCCATGGGCATCTTTATGGTGCTCTTTTACATGTATAGCGCCGCCACCCCGGTGGACACCCAGTACTTCCTGGGGATTTATGTCCTGCTGACCTACATGATGATATGCATCCACTATCCGTTCACCGACAAGAACCCCAAGATGAAGGGGTACTATATCGATGCGGCCGGCTCCTTTGCATGCATTTTCCTGAGCGTCTATTTCGCGCTCCATTTTCTGCTGGGCAGCAAGGGCGCCGAAGAGCCGTTTACGGGCATCAATTGGTACTATGCCATCGTCAGTCTCGTAGCGGCCGTGTCGCTCTTTCTGCCCATCAAGGTCTGGGGCATCAAGCGCCATGACGGTTCCGTCCTTCTGCTGGACGTCTTGCTTGCCCTGGCCGCCGCCTTTGTGGTCGGCTATTTCATGGTCGAATACCAGGACATCAACTACCGCATGGGATCGGAAAACGCCTTGGACACGGCTATCAGCATGCTGGGAATTCTTATCTCCCTGGAGGTGGCCCGGCGCATGCTGGGGTGGTCCATGACCATCGTGGGGGTGGGTTTTCTCTGCTATGGCTTCTGGGGCGATGTGCTGCATCACGTCCCCATCCTCAACGCCTTTGCCCATGAAGGGTTCACCGTCACCCGCACCCTGAACCACATCTACCTGAAGGAAGAGGGTGTCTTCGGCATCATGGCCACCGTTCTGGTCACCTACGTGATCCTGTTCATCTTCTTCGGCTCGTTCCTCAAAGCGTCAGGCGCCAGCCGTTTCTTCCTCGATGTGCCCATGGCCCTGGCCGGACGAACCGTGGGCGGACCCGCCAAGGTGGCCGTTATGGCGTCCGGCTTTTTCGGCTCGGTCTCCGGTTCGGCCATCGCAAACACAGTCTCCACCGGCGCCTTTACCATTCCACTCATGAAAAAAGCGGGCTTCAGACCCCACGTGGCCGGCGCCATCGAGCCGTCGGCCTCCATCGGCGGCATGTTCATGCCCCCCATCATGGGCGCCGGCGGCTTCATCATGGCCGAGATGACCCAAATCCCTTACGTCAAGATCATGTTGATGGCCATCTTTCCGGCCCTCATGTATTTCCTGTCGGTGTTTGTCATGGTCCACTTCGAGGCCAAGCGCTACGGCCTGGTGGGTCTCAAGGATCCCAACGCCCCCACGGCCATGCAAATCCTTAAAAAGGAATGGTTCATGTCCCTGCCCCTGGTCATCATCGTGGTGATGATGCTGCTCGGCTATTCGCCCGGCTACGCGGCCTTCTGGGCGGTTTTGTCGTGCGTGGGCATCAGCTGGTTGACCCGAGAGCACCGCATGGGAATCAAGGAGCTCCTCAACTGCATGATCGAAGGATCGCGCTCCACCCTGGTGATCGGCGCCACAGTGGGCGTGATCGGTATCATCGTGGGCACCATTCAGCTGACCGGCATCGGTCTCAAGTTCTCCCAGATCATCATCGAACTTTCGTTCGGCTCCCTGCCCCTGGCGATCCTGCTCGTTGGCCTGGCCTCTCTGGTGCTGGGCATGGGCGTTCCGGTCACCGCGGCCTATCTGATCACCGCCGTTCTGGCGGTGGGCGCCCTGAGCGACATGATCATCCAGACCCAGTTCGGCATGAGTCTGCGGGAATTCAAGGCGCCCCTGGATACGCTGATGCCCAATGACCCCCAGTACATCGCCATCATGTCCAAGCTCGCCTGGGCCCTGCTCGCCTCACACATGATCGTCTACTGGTTCAGCCAGGACTCCAACATCACGCCGCCGGTCTGCGTGGCCGCCTACGCCGGCGCTGCCATCGCTGGATCGGACCCCTGGAAAACGGGCTGGACCTCGTTCAAATTCGCCAAGATGCTCTATATGGGGCCGTTCATCTTCGCCTTTTCACCGGGATTTCTGCTGGGCGGGCCCGATTTTATCATGCCCTGGTACCAGGTGATCAGTACCTGGACCACCATCGTGCTGGGCACCATCGCCTTCGGCAGTCTCACCATGGGCTATTTCCTCTGCCCCACCACCATAATCGAGTGGATCATCTATGCGGTGGCCACCCTGCTGCTCTTCTTCCCCAAGCTCCTGATCTGGGCGGTGGGTGTGGATATGCCGGTAATCATCGTCGATTTAATCGGTATTGGACTCTGGGCAACGGTCTTCTTCATGCAGAAGGCACGGATTAAAAAGGACCCGTCGCTGCTTCATCCCATCTATCAGCGGCAGACCGACAAGAAGGCAAGAGCCACGGCATAGATCAGGATTCGACAGCCTCTCTCCACCCCAACCGAAAAGGCCCCCGCTTCGAAAAAAGCGGGGGCCTTTTTTTTACCCAATGAGGGGATTTCCCTTCAACCGAACCGGCTCAAACCGCTTCGAGCAGCGCCGCCTTGCTCAAGGCCGAGTCCGGTCGTCCTTTGACCGCCAGCATCGCCGACTCGGCCATCTCCAGCTCCTGCTGAAACGCCGCATCGGACACATGAAACTTGGGCTCGGTCACCAGCATGCGGCCGCCTATCTTTAAAATCTCGCGAACCTGTTTGAAAAACACCTGAGGATCGGGCGTTTCGTGGACCATCCAGAACGCCAGGACAAAATCCACCGCCTCATCGATGTCCAGTGAAGCGCTTTGACACAACCGGGGCTCGACCACCGACGACACCCCGGCCTTACGCGCCCGGCGCGCCACCCGCGCCAGCATTTCCGGTTGCAGATCCACGGCGAGCACCCTGCCGGTTGATCCGACCAGATGGGCCAGGCCAATGGTGAAATAGCCCATCCCGCAACCGATGTCGGCCACCGTCATGCCCGGACGGATCATCGCCGCGAACATGCGATCCGGCCGATGAAACAGCTTCCGTAAGGGGTTGTCGAACGCATAACAAAACCACCATGGGCAAACATGCTTGCGATCTCTCATCCCATCTCCATTATCGGTCGTTTACTTTACACCATCCCTTGCATGGTGTTGTTTCCGGTTCATACCCCTCTCTCCTTCTCATTGGACTCTCAGTTTAATAAAATAAGTAGATTACCATGACTGTCAAAAACCACAGCAACGCCATGGGATCCCGGGTCTCAAAATGGATAGGGTTCCTTTACTTTTATACTTGCATGCTTTTGTACTTGCATGCTTTTTCACGTTTTTACTTTGATACTTTCATACTTATTGTTCCGAAATAGATGAATCGATACCAACCCCTTCACCACCCGGGAGAAAAAAAATGATCCTCTACGATACATCCATCCCCATGAGTCTGGAACCGTTCGGCATTCTGATCCCCGTCCGCGACAGCCGAGCTACACGGACGTTTGCGGCCCTGACAGAGCATCCAACCATCGGCCCCATGGTCAACCGCTGGCAGCACCCAACGGTCAGCGAACGGCTTTCAAGGGATGATCTGATGCGCGTCCACAGCCCCGAATACGTGCAGCGACTCTTTTCGAATCGGCTTGAAATGGAAATACTGGCCACCTATGAACTCATCGCGGCCGACGGCACCTACCACCGTTATGCGCCCCAAAAGGCCATTTACCCGCTGCGCCTGCTGTTCGAGCGGATGCTGGTCAAGGCGGCCGGCACCACCCAATGCGGCCGCCTGGCCTTGGCTCATGGCTTCTGCTATTACTTCGGCGGCGGCATGCACCACGCCCATCGGGACCATGGCAGCGGCTTTTGCATGGTCAACGACATCGTCATCGCGGCACGTAAGCTCCAGGCCGAGGGCGCCGTCGACCGGGTATGGGTCATCGATGTGGACGCCCACAAGGGGGACGGTACCGCCGCGCTGACCGCCGACGACACCAGCATCCTCACCTTGAGCATTCACATGGCCGACGGATGGCCTTTGGACGGCCCGGCTTGTCTGCCGGACGGCAGGACCAATCCGGTATTCATTCCCAGCGACATCGAGATCCCCATCGCGTCCGGGGAAGAATCGGCCTACATTGAACGTTTGGAAAAGGGATTGCAGCGGTTGGCACAAATGGGGCAGGCGGACCTGGCCATCGTCGTGAACGGGGCCGATCCTTACGAGGCGGACGAATTGCCCTCCACAGCCGGCCTGAAACTCTCCATCGACCAGATGTTGGCCCGGGACCAGATGATCTACCACTTTCTGCGCCGGCAAAATGTTCCCGCCGCTTTTCTCATGGCCGGCGGATATGGCGATCGCGTCTGGCCGGTATACGCACGCTTTCTCATCTGGGCGCTTGCCGATGCACAGCAATTTTCCTGAATGTGATCCACCCTGAAGGGCATGCTTTCCAAAAGGTGATCAATAAAAAATCGCATCGCAACGGACATGGCAGGCGTGGGTGGGGCAAGCGGCCAGAGCCACGTGAGCCTGCGGTACTAGAGCCGGTTGAATGCAAACGGCGGACAAGCGGCCCAGACTGTTTGACCCCGGCGCAGGCCGGGGGAGTTTCCGGGCCGCCCGCCGTGCATGTTACCGACACTTGACCGCTTGGCGGGTGGCATCGGCCACCTGTTCCACCCGCGCCGGGTTTTATGAATAACATTCAGCTGGAATCGCTGGCCGAAAGTCTGGGAATTTGATTACTTCAAAATTTTCAAATAGATGGCCTTGCCATCGCCCAGGGCATAGAAATCCTTCAGGGTGGCTTCGAGCCGGTAGCCGCAGTTTTCGTAGAATATCCGCGTGCTGGCATATTCGGCCCGTTGGGAGGTGTCCACGTAGATGCGCCGGCCGCCGGCCTTGTGGATGCGCCGCTCGGTCTCCTTGATCAGGCGGCGTCCCAGGCCGCGGCGCTGGAATTCGGGGTGTACGGCGATCCAGAAAAGATCGCAACTGTTGGCGCTGCCGGCGATGGGTCCGTAACAGGTGTAGCCCACCAGGCGTCCGTAATGTTCGGCCATGATGAAGTGATAGCCGCTGGTTTCGCCCTTTGCCAGGCGCTCGGTGACCAACTCCTCGGCCACGTCGACCTCTTCGGGATTGAAGAAGCCGGTAACGGTCACCAGCCGGCGGATGCGTTCCGGATCCTGCGGTTCGAGGGTATCGCGCCACCGCAGGCCGTGCATGTTCTCCCGGGCCGCTGGCTGATGCTCGGCCGCCTTGACGCGGGCCGCCACCAATCCCTTGAAAAAATGGATCGCGCTCGTGCCCAGGGTACGGTTGCGATAGCCCCCCTCCTGGACCACAACGGTGGGCAGGTTCAGATCGCCGATCATGCGGCCGTTGTTTTCAAAATCACGGGCACGCAACTGCCATGAGCCGGTGGGATCCCCCTTGGCCGTATCCAGTCCCAGGGCCACCACGAGAAAGAGCGGTTTGAAGGCCGCGATGCGTTCGATGGCTTTGGCCAGTGTTTTGGCATACAGTTCGCCGTCCACCGTCTCGGGCAGCGGCAGGTTCAGGTTGAATCCCTCCCCTTCGCCCTCGCCGCGCTCGTCTTCAAAACCGGTGAAATAGGGATAGGCGAACTTGGGATGGCCATGGATGGAGATGGTCAGCACATCGGAGCGGCGGTAGAAGATGTCCTGCTGGCCGTTGCCGTGATGATAGTCGATGTCCAGAATGGCCACCCGGCCGTGGGCGCTGAGAAAGTTGGCGGCAATGGCGTTGTTGTTGAAGTAGCAGAAGCCGCCGAAGGCGCAACGCTCGGCATGGTGGCCCGGTGGGCGAACCAGGGCATAGGCGATGCGGCGTCCGGCCAGGATTTCGGCGGCAGCGGTCAGGGCGCAGTCCACCCCCCGGCGGGCCGCCGGATAGGCATTGCGGTTGATGGGGGTGAAGGTGTCGATGCAGTAGTAGCCGGACAAAACCGACGGTTCCTTGGGCGGCCGTGTCTTGTTGCGGATCGGAAAGATATAAGGGTAGAGGGACTTGCCTTCGGGCATCTCGGCGCAGGCACGGCGCAGGTAGTTGACCAGGTCGGCATCGTGCACGGCCGTGATATGCTTCTCGCCGAAGGCGCGCGGCGGGCTGACGGCAAAAAGGCCACTGGGATCCAGGGCCTTGCGGATGGTGCTGACCCGCACCGGCGCCTCCACGTAGCCGTGTTCGTGCACGTGGTGAATGTCGTGCTTGTCGTTGACGACCAGGGCGATCTGCTCGATGGACCGCCCTTCCACCGCGCTGCGCACCGCTTCGGGTTTCACATAACGGAAGGGCCGCAGGGGCACCGGGTCCTTCTGAAACGAGCCCACCACGCGGGTCACATAGTCGGGTGGACAGTATTCGGAATATTTGCGTTCAAGGATGGCCCGTACCACCTTCTGAACGAAGTCCCTACGCATGGGCGCGGTGCGGTCCAGGCCGTCGTAGACCAGGTGCGGCATGCAGGTATCACCGGGATTCACCGGCGTCTCGTAGCCCGAATCCACGATGGGTCGCGCACCATAGCGTTCATAGAACCTGAGACGCGCCCGGTTTTCCCGTAGCAGGGCCTCGTCCGGGCAACGCTCGTGATCGTCGGGCAGACATTCGAAAAAAAGGCCCCTGGCCTCCAGGTCCACTGCCTCTCCGCGCACGCGGTCATAGAGTGCACTGCCCAGACCGCCGCCGGTCTTGCCGCCGGCCAGGGCGATCCAGTCCAGGTAGCAGAACCCGATGACCGGCTCGTGCAGCACCATGGCGAAACCCAGCACCCGGCGCCGCAAGTTTTCGGCCACCAGCAAGATGGTACGGAAGCGCTGTTTGAACGGATTGCGCAACTTTTCGCCGATCTGCTCGATCTCCTCTTCGGGCACCGCGTTGAACCGCGTACGCAGGATCTGCTGCACCTGCTTGAGGATCTCCCGGTTGATGGGCAGCACATCGTCGTAAATTCTTCTGATTTTAAGCATGGCTCAAACCCCGCGGGCCTCGACGATGCGCGCCACGGCTTCGTCCAGGGTGAGACCGGCCCGCTCGACGGCCGCGGCGAAACCGGCGTCTGGTGACAGACACGGATTGGCATTGATCTCCAACACCCAGGGCAACTGATCGGCATCAACGCGAAAATCGACCCGGGCATAGCCACTCAGGTCGAACAGCTCCCAGCAACGCAGGGCCATGGCTTCGAGCTGATCGAGCAACAGGCCGTCCTCGCCGCCGAAATCAAAGCTGCGCGGCGTGTGGTGATAGGCGTAACTGTCGCTGTCCCATTTGGCCTGATAGCCGACGATGCGCGGCTGGTCATCGCCGAACCCCTCGAAAACGATTTCGGCCGGCGGCAGCACCACCGGACCGCTCGGCCCGTCGAGCACCGAAAGGTTGAATTCACGTCCCGGGACAAAGGCTTCGGCAAAGCAATCGCCGCCCAGATGGGGCGCCCGCTCGGCCAGCACGGCATTGAGATGGGGGGTCTCTGCACCCTCGATGAGCGCCGACGCATCGATGCCGATGGACGCATGTTCCCAGACCGATTTGACGATCCAGCGCGACGGCCACTCCGCGCTGGCGGGAAGCACACAGGGTCGGCTCCCGTTGCAGGGCCCGACCCATACCGGCGTGGGCACGCCGGCCGCGTGAAGGCGCGTCTTAGCCAGGATCTTGTTTGAGGTGAGAAAGATCGCTTCAGCCGATGAGCCGGTATAGGGCTGCCCCATGGCATCCAGCAGAGAGGGCAGCAGATGAATCAACCGGCCGCTGCCAGCCAGCGCCTCGACCAGATTGAACACCAGGTCGGGTCCTGCGGCCTCGATTTTTCCCTTGATATCGGTCAAGTTCAGGTCACAGGCAAAACGCAGAGTCTCATACCCCAGACGATGCAAAGCGGCGCCGACCATTTCGGCCTGCACCAGCACATCCTTCTCATCCGGCGCCCCCCCCTCCTGAACCGCATTATGCACCACCGCGACGCGCAAAGGCCTGCCCCCCTTTTTTCCCTGCTTGCTGGCGGACCCGTTTCAAGGCCGAACGCATGATTTGTTCGATCAGGTCCACGTAAGCGATCCCCAGCAGGTTGCACAAAATCGGCAGGTCCGAGTGTTGGGGATGCAAGCCGGCCAGGGGGTTGACCTCCATGAACATGGGGTCCTGCTGGGTGTCACAGCGAAGGTCCACCCGTCCGGCATCGCGGCAGCCCAGCACCCGCCAGGCCTCCATGGCCACGGCCTCGGCCCGGGCCACGACCGCATCTTCCTGGGGTCGCACCAGTCGATAGGAAACCAGCTCCTCGCAACGCTCCTTGTTCACGTAGGAATAGACATTGGGCTCGGCATGTTTGAGCAGAAGCACCTCCATGGTCCCGAGGACCCGGGCATCGGCGCCGGTGCCGACCAGACCCACGGTAAACTCACGGCCGGACAAAAAAGGTTCGACCAGTACCGGCTGGTCAAAGGCGACCCGCAGATTGCGGCAGGCCGCACCCAGATCGTCGCGCCGGCGCACGATGGAGTCGGGCGTCACGCCCTTGCCCGTGCCTTCGGCCACCGGTTTGATGAAGTAGGGCGGACCGAAAGCGACCCGGCGTACGTCCTGAGGGCCTTCGACCACGGTAAAATCGGTCGTGGAAACGCCCGCATCGCGCAACACGTGTTTGGTCATGCCCTTGTGCAGGGTCAAGGTCATGACCAATGGATCGGAAAAGGTATAGGGAATCTCGTAAGCGTCCAGCATGGCCGGCACCTGGGCCTCGCGGCCGATGCCGTGCATCCCCTCGGCTATGTTGAATACCATGTCCCAGCGATCACCGGCCGCCAGGCGGGCCATCAAGTGGCGGACATGACCGATGCGGTCGGTCTGATAGCCCAGCGACACCAGGGCGCTCTCCAAGGCGTCGATGGTGTCGGCGCGATCGAACTCGGCCGTTTCTTCTTCCGTATAGCCGGCCGCAAGATAGTCGGCCCGCAGGTCATAGGCCAGTCCAATTTTCATCGACCAGACCCTCCCACATGATTTCATCATACAGCATTCGATGCCAGCACACGGCTTCCGCATCTCCGACACCGGCGATACCGGCCGCGACGACCGCAACGGGGTCGATCCGCGCGGCCAGGCATTCCGTGTCCCATTGGCCGGCCAGGCCCGCCGCCGAATACAGATGAGGAAACAGGCGGCAAACCAAGGGTCGCACAGCCAGCGGCAATTGGCAACCCGTGGCGGTCAAAAAAATACAGTCCCCGTTCTCGCGCTGACGCAGCACGCGCCGGGTACCGTCGTGCCGAAAGACATGCTGCCGCCAGACCGGATCGTCGTCCTGATCCGCATAGGCCGCATCGCCGCAGGCCCGGTATTCAAAAAAATCCGATTGCCGCGTGTGGGTCAGCATTCTGCGGCAATCGCCCCATGTCACATAAATATCATGCCCCTGGCAGCAGCTTCGTCCATTGCGGGCACACGTTTGACATAAACACACCCCACCGGTGGGTTCCGGGGTGATGGGTCGAAAACGCCGTCCCCCGGCCTGCCCGCCAGTTTCATTGGATAACGCGGTCATCTGTCGCCGCCCTCTGTCGTGCGGCCGATTCCGGAATCGCTCAACAGCAGTCCGGATACTTGTAAAGGTTTCCTTCGTAATTTTTCAAAACGACATGGCCATCTTCGCGGCCCATGACGTATTCGGGCATCAGGGGCACCTTGCCCCCGCCCCCCGGGGCGTCGATGACGTAGGTGGGCACCGCATAGCCGGAGGTGTGCCCGCGTAATCCGCGGATGATCTCCAACCCTTTCTCTACGGAAGTGCGAAAGTGCGCCGAACCGGAAATCGGATCGCATTGATAGAGATAGTAGGGGCGCACCCGCATCTGAAGCAGGTGATGCACCAGGGCGCTCATGGTTTCCACCGAATCGTTGACCCCCTTGAGCAGCACGGTCTGGGAGCCCAGGGGGATACCCGCATCGGCCAGACGCTGGCAGGCGCGGTAAGACTCGGGCGTGCACTCGTCCGGATGGGTGAAGTGCAGGCTCATCCAGAGCGGGTGGTGGCGACGTAGCATCTTGACCAATTGCGGTGTCACCCGCTGGGGCAATACCGCAGGAATCTTGGTGCCGATGCGAATGATCTCCACATGCTTGATCTGGCGCAACTGGGTCAGCAGCCAATCCAGGCGCGCATCGCCCAGGGTGAGCGGATCGCCGCCGGACAGCAGCACATCCCGGACCGTAGGGGTACGGCGAATGTAGTCCAGCGCATTTTCCAGACGGCGGCGGTTGAAAAACAGTCGGCCATGCCCCACCACTCGGGAACGGGTGCAGTAACGGCAATAGGTCGAGCAAAAGTCCAAAGTCAAAAAGAGCACGCGGTCGGGATAACGATGCACCAGTCCCGGCACCGGGCTCTGGGTATCTTCGCCCAGGGGATCGTCATCCTCACCGACGGATTTGACAAATTCATCGACCACAGGCACCACGGTCTTGCGCAAGGCATAATCGGATCCGTGTCCCACCAGCAGACTCATGAAGTAGGGCGTAATCGCCAACGGCAGCTTGGTTTGTAATCCCATGGCCGCGTTACGCTCCCGATCGGTCAGATCGAGGAACTTTTCGAGCTGGGCGACCGTGTGCACCCGGTTGGCGATCTGCCACCGCCAGTCGTTCCATTGACGCTCGGTGACCGTGGGATAATAAAGCTGTTTGAACCGCCGGCGCGGGGTAGGGGGGTCGGGAGGCGAAGATTGGATGGAAAACTTGTGCTTGATCTTTTCTTCAGCAGGCAGGTCTTCAGCAGGCAGGCTGATGGGCGTTACCGCCTGCTGACTTGGAGGCTCCTCTTCAACCTCCGCAGCCACCGTATTGGCACAACAGGATTTGACATCGGCTCTGGCTTTGGCTGGACGTCGTTGGTGAATAGGCATTGCTCGAGGTTCTCCTTCTTCCGGCATGGCCGGCCATTAAAAGTGACGTCGGTTAAACGCTTTGGGAACAGGCTGCGAACAAATCCCATGCCAAATATTTTTATTATTATATATCAGCAGGTTAAAGTTATAGCCCCCGAGGCCGAGCAGAACCGTTTGTTCCGATTTTGAAAATCCCCGGCGAATGAGATCTCAATAAGGAATATGGAAACACGTAACAATTTGATATTATAAGTTTAAAATTAAATCTTCCGGGTTCCCGAAACCATGGGAAAAGGAAATTCGAGTTCCTTTTTCGAAACGTTGCGGTAATGTTGGGTCCGTTCTTTGGGAAGGGGTTGTCGGAGGTCTCGATGATTAAAAAATAAATCCAGCCCAATCCATTAAGCGAACTCGATCGGATAGGTTACTCTGAAGATTTGTGGATATCGATGATTTTGGTTTTGGCGGCATAGGACATGGTTTCGTACCGGGTGATGCCTTGCAGTTTGGAGGTGATGGAACCCATTCGCTCGACCTGTTCGAGCGCCTTGGCGATGTAATCTGAGGCCTTCTCATCCGACGCGATCTTCAGGCTGAGCAGTTCCAGATAGCCGGAAAGTGCCTGCAGGGGCTGGTTGAACTCGTGACAGACGCCACCCGCGGTTTCGAGGACGCCTTCGAGCTTCTCTTTTTGCGCCCGGTCACGGGCGGCCCGGTTTTTTTCGGTGAGATCCGAAAGAACAGCCACACTGCCGATCGCCTCTTTGTCTTGATTCTGGATAAGCGCCAGGCTGAACAGGAAATCCCTCCGCTGTCCATCGGAGCACTGCACTTCGGCCTCGAAGGTGTGGGACAACCCCTTTTGCATCATCACCAGTTCCTGATGCTGGTAGGTGGCGGCCAATTCGGGCGGTATCTGATCGGGCAGATCCTGAGGCCGCCGGCCGATGATGCGATCGCGGGTCAACCCCAGTATAGCCCTTGAAAACACCTGGTTGCACCCCTGAAAAACGCCTTGGGCATCTTTGAAATAGATGGGATTGGGAATCTTGTTGATCAGTTCGTCCATCAGCTTCAAATAGCCCCGTAAGCGATCTTCCTTATTTTCACGATGGCTATCTAGGCGCTGCTGATCCGTTTCAAGGGCGTGCACACGAAGCTTTGCCTCGTTCAGCGCCTTTCGCAACCGTTCCAACCGCTGCGCCTGGGCGCGAATACGAAGACCGCACCAAACCGACATGGCAATCAGCAGCGTCAATATGAGCCACAACCAAAAGGACATAACGTCTCTTCTCCGATCAGACAATTTGGGATAGGTTACCATACCGGACGCCGGTGCAAGAAGCTTTTTCGAAAGCCTTGCACCCATGGCCGGAAATCAGTATGGTATGTCACATCCGAAAATGGAAAAAGCTGTCCTCCCACTCCATCCAGCCAAAGAGGAGCACGACATGCCAACCACTACCGTTCGCTGGTTGACGGGCAAACAGTTCGTGGGGACCGACTCCCGGAATCACTCCGTAGTCCTATCCGGAGATGATCCGGCCAAAGGGGTCAGCCCTTCCCAAATGCTGCTGATCGGCCTTTCGGCCTGCACCGCCTACGATGTCCTCAATATTATGGTTAAAAAACGCAAGCCGCTCACCATGCTCGAAATCATCGCCGATGGCGAGCAGGACGCCAAACCGCCATGGACATACCGGCGCATTCATCTAAAGTACCGGGTCAGGGGCAAAGATTTGACGGAAAAAGCGGTGAGCCAGGCCGTGAAACTCTCCCAGGAAAAATTCTGCTCGGTGGCGGCTACCGTGCGCGGCGTGGCCGAAATCACGACCGAGGTTGAAATCGTGGCAGAAGATTAAAAAGGAATATTTTTTGCATTGTTAACCGACGACCGGATCGCCGGCGTATCCAAAAGGCCGAAAAATTCAAGTTTTTCGATGGAGGGGCCGATAGTTTCACTTCGGCCGAAAGCGATCCCGAAATACATCAATCGGATATTATTTCAAAAGGTTATTGAATTCAAGGGTAGCTAATCGAAATGGCGGTGGGGCGCAAAACGATCATAGGGCTATGCACGTCAATTTTTGTCGTATGGACACTATTTGTCATACCGTACGCCCACGCCGACATCTATCTCTACATCGACAGTGAGGGGGTCCTGCATTTCACCAACACGCCCACCTCCAGCAATTATAAGGTCTACATGCGGGAAACGCCGGCGCGTCCCAAGGCATGGCGTCCGATCCAGAACTACGACGATGTGATCAACGAAGCGGCACGGGAAAACGGCCTCTCTTCCTCGCTTCTCAAGGCCTTGATCCACGTGGAGTCCTACTTCAACCCGCGGGCGGTTTCCAAAAAAGGGGCCTTGGGATTGATGCAGATCATGCCCCAGAACCTCGAACTGCTGGAAATCAGCGATCCATTCGACCCATGGGAGAACATCATGGGCGGCGCCCGCTACCTCAAAGCCATGATCGAGCGATTCAACGGCCAGCTGCCCCTGGCCCTGGCCGCTTACAACGCCGGCCCTTCCGCCGTCGAACGCTACCAGAACATCCCCCCCTACGACGAAACCCAGCGCTACGTCGAAAAAGTGATGAAATTATTCCACCTTTACAAGAAAAGCTAACGCCCGCCCGTTGATACTGCCAGCTTGGCGTATTCGTACACCACGGCACCGTAAAAAGTCCAATATCTGCGTTGCGCTCATCCCGCCGTCCCTGCAGCGTACGACAAGTATGCCTCAGGACACGGAATTTCGCGCGCCTTGATCTTGAACATTTTTCAGTGCCGTCCGGCAACGACTTTTTACATCGCCATCAAAACTAAACACTTAAAACTACACTTTCTTCCCGGGTTTAAGGACCAGCGCGGTGCGATGGGGCAGGTAGATACTGAGCCGATGGGGCGGGTGGAATTTATCCCGGGCCGCCAACGTGGCGTGGGAGATGGTGCGGTCGATGCGGTCGTAGCCGCCGAAGCGCACATCGTCGGAATCGAGCACGATGTCATACTTACCCGGCGGAGCGGAAAATTGGTAGTCGGCGAACGAGCGGGTGGGGTTGAAGTTGAAGGCCCATATCAATCCGCCGCGCTCGAAGATCAGGATCTTATCGTCATCGCGCTCCCAGAGCATCCGCGCGGCGGGCGAGGCCAACACGTTATACTTTTTCGCCACTGCGATCATCTCCCGGTCGAAACGGGCCAATTGAGAGTATTTGAGATTGGGGTCGTCGGCCAGGTGCCACTGGCGGCGGGCATAGTGATAGGACCAATTGTTGCCCTCCCTGGGGAAATCGATCCATTCGGGGTGGCCGAATTCGTTGCCCATGAAGTTCAGGTATCCGTGACCGGCCGTGGCCAGGGTGATCAACCGAATCATCTTGTGCAGCGCGATGCCGCGATCCACGACCATGTGGTGGTCGCCCACGCCCATGTGGTAGTACATTTCGGCATCGATCATGCGGAAGATCAGGGTCTTGTCGCCGACCAGGGCCTGATCGTGGGATTCGGTGTAGGAGATGGTGCGTTCGTCCTGCCGGCGGTTGTTCAGCTCGTACCAGAGGCCGCCCATGTGCCAATCCTCGTCCCGGGTGTCTTTGGTGAGCTTGATCCAGTAGTCGGGCACGCCCATGGCGAACCGGTAGTCGAACCCGATTCCCCCGTCTTCCCAGGGTCTGGCCAAGCCCGGCATACCGCTGACGTCTTCTGCGATGGTGACCGCATCCGGGCGCACCTCGTGAATCAACTGGTTGGCCAGGGCCAGGTAGCACAAGGCGTCTTCGTCCACATTGGGGTTGAAGTAGTCGTCATAGCAGGTAAAGGCCTTCTCCAGACCGTGATCCAGATAGAGCATACTGGTGATGCCGTCGAAGCGATACCCGTCCACCCGGAATTCATCCAGCCAGTAACGGCAGTTGGACAACAGGAAGTGAAGCACCTGGGGCTTGGCATAATCAAACAGGCGCGAATCCCAGGCGATGTGACGGCCGCGATGGCCTTTGTGGAAAAACTGGTACTCGCTGCCATCATAACGGCTGATGCCTTCGACTTCGTTGCTTACGGCATGGGAGTGAACCAGATCGATGAGCACCCGCAGTCCGGCCCCATGGGCGGCATCCACCAGCGCCTTGAACTCCTCGGGCGCACCGAAGCGCGACGACGGGGCGAAAAAGCTGCTCACATGGTAACCGAAACTGCCGTAATAGGGATGTTCGGGAATGGCCATGATTTGCAGCGTATTGTAGCCGGCCGCGACCACGCGGGGCAACACGTTTTCGGTAAACTCGACATAGCCGCCCACCCGCCCCTCGGGCTGGGCCATGCCCACGTGAACTTCGTAGATCAGGGGCGGCTCATCGGCCGCGGTGAATTTCTCCACCTGCCATGAGTAAGGTTTTTCCGGCTGCCATACCTGCGCATTGAAGATATGGGTCACGGGGTCCTGAACCACGCGTCTGGTCCACGCCGGGATTCGGTCACCGCCGCCGCCGGGCCACTGCATGTAGAGGCGATACAGGTCCCCGTGCCGGAGTCTTTCGACCGGCAACCGCAATTCCCAAGTCCCGTTGGCATCGATGCGCTGGAAAGCCATATCCTCGCATGGCTGCCAGCTGCTGGCATCTCCGATCAAATGGATGGCCGTGGCATTGGGCGCCCATTCCCGCAGCACCCATTCTCCCCCATGAAAATGCAGGCCGTAGTATGTATGACCCGAAGCAAAGTCGCCCAAAGAGCCCTGCCCTTCAGTAAGTTCCCGCAACGTGCTGGAGATCAGAGCAATGCGACGGGCGATGGCCTCGAGGTGAAGCTCGAGGTAGTCGTCGGAAGAGATAAAGCGCATGGCGCGCTGCCGGTCATTGTCTTTTATCATCGCTAATGCAGCAAGGGCCTTTCCAACATTTTTTCATACAGCTCGATATACTGCCGGGCATTGAACGCATGGGTAAAGGTCTCCATGGCATGATGCATGATACGGGTGATCTGCCTCTCTTTGATCTGGTCGGGCAACTGGAAAAAGTCCATGGCACGGTCCACGGCCCACATCAGTCCCTGGGCATCGTAAATATCGAAGAGAAAACCACTGCCCGTATCCCGATCAGCGTCGAGTTGGGACACCGTGTCATGAATGCCGCCGGTGTTGTGGGCCACCGGCAGGGCACCGTAAATCTGACCGATCATCTGGGGCAGGCCGCAGGGCTCGAAGAGAGAGGGCATCAATACAAAGTCCGCCGCACCGTAAGCTTGGTGCTCCAGGCGCTCGCTGAAATCGCACACCGCCACCCGTTGGTGAAATTCGTGCTGATTGACGATGTTGCGGAAGACATTCTGGTAGGGACCATCGGCCACGAAGACCACTTGCAGTCCCTGCTCCCAGTATTTGGAAATCACGCCATAGAAGATATCGGCCAGCAACTGGCACCCTTTCTGGACCGGATCGAGGCGCGAGGGCCAGATAAAAACCGGTGCCCGTTCATCTTCGACGAGCCCGAGCAACCGCTGCAGCTCCCTCTTGTTTTTACGCTTGGCCGACAGGTGGTTTTCGGATCCATAGGTCTCGAACAGGAATTGATCTTTTTCCGGGTTAAAACCCGGATCCGGCGCGTTAAGAATACCCGTGGCGCATTCTGCCCGGACCTTGTTGGTCAACTCCTGCCGCAGCGGTGGGGCGATGAAATGGTGGCGTCCTTCGATGATCTCGTCGAGAAAACGCTGACTGACCGTGTTGACGAAGTGGGCGGCAAACACGCCACTGGCCAGAAAATCGACGGAGATGCTATCCCTGGCCTCTTCATAGCTGGCGGCGAAGTTCTCGTAATATAGGTGATCCCAGAAGTAGGCCGCGTCGATGCCACGGTCTTCGATATGGGAGAGGGTGGTCTTGACCGTGTGAATGTTGTGAATCGTAAACAGGCAGGGAACGCCCATCTGTCGGGCCATGCCCGGTATCAAACCGGTCATCCAGTCGTTGCAGTGAATGAGGTCGGGCCGCACGCGCGGCACGATGTTATTGATCACCTCGCGCTGAAATGCCAGGGAGATATGGGTGTTTTCCCCTCCGTAGTTGGAATAGACGCGGTTCAGGTAAAAAAAGGCCCGATCCTCGGCCAGGTGAATGCGGTCGTTGGGCATCACCCGGTGCAGGGTGCGTTGCTCCCGTCTGAGAAACGGGGCCAGGCGGTCCTCGAAAATCGAACGATAGTCGGGCAGGGCCACATGCACATCAGCGCCCTGATGAAAGAGCGCGCTGACCAGGGCGGCCGATACGTCGGCCAGGCCGCCGGCCTTGGCCGTCAGATAGTTGGCCAGGCTACCCATTCGGTCGGGAAGATAAGTCACCTCGGGGGTAACGATCAGGATCCGAGGTTTTTTTTGCTTTTTCGCCATATCGATCTTTCAGCCAATCCAAATAGCTGGCATTGGAGGTGGGAGCGCCGTTGACAAATAAAAAACATCATAGAATACAATAAATGAAAAGTAAAACAGGCGTTAGGCCCAGGTCAGCAATCCGGGCGTAAATCGGATCCAGTCGTCCGCTCGGGGGCCGATGCGCACCGTAAAGCCGTAACGCCCCGAATCCCGGCAGGTCACCGTGCAGCGGAACAGATAACTGCCCTCACCGCGATCTTCGACCATCTCCATCTTCTGGGTGAGTCCGATTTCCAGCTCCGCGGTGCCCCTCATGCGACCGTAATACAACTCCACATCGACCTCGTCGGGGTTGAGACTGCCCAAATGGGCCACCGCGCTGACGATGAAGGTATCTTCCACCTGAAAGGGACCTTCATGGTCGCGCTCGGGAGTTTCGATTTGGATATCCTTCCAACAATCCCTGAGCCGCTTGTGAAGGATACTCAATCGCTTGGCCTCGGCACCGCCATCAGCCAGCAGTTCGCGATAGCGCTGCACGGCCGGCAGGTAAAACCGCTGCTGATATTCGTTGACCATGCGATGGCTGCAGAAATCGGCCATGGCCATTTTCATGGAGGCCTTCATCTTAGCCAGCCACTCGGTAGGCATGTTGCCCGAAGAACGATTGTAGAAAGTCGGTATGACGTCGTTTTCCAGGATATTGTAAAGGGCCTGCTGATCGACGGCATCCTGGTACCCCTGATCGGTCGTCTCCTGGCCGCTGCCCAGGCTCCAACCGCGCTCGGAGGTGTAACCCTCGTCCCACCATCCATCCAAGATACTCAGGTTCAACACGCCGTTGATGGCGGCCTTCATGCCCGAGGTGCCGCAAGCTTCCATGGGCCTCCGGGGGGTGTTGAGCCAGACATCCACACCCTGCACGAGATGGCGGGCGATGCCCATGTCGTAGTCTTCCAGGAAAGCGATATTGCTGCGCACGTCGTGGGTTTTGGCGAACTCGATGATGTTTTTGATCAGCTCCTTGCCCTCGTTGTCCTGGGGATGAGCCTTGCCGGCGAAGATAATCTGAACCGGATGCGACGTGTTGGTCAAAATCGCCTTGAGACGCGCCGGGTTGCCCAGGATCAGATTGGCCCGCTTGTAGGTGGCGAACCGGCGGGCGAACCCGATGGTCAGCACCTCTGGATCCAACGCGTTTTCGGCGGCCTTGACCACCGAAATCGGTGCGCTGCGCCGTTCGTACTGTTTGACCAGCAGATCCCGAACCTTGCTGATCAAGCGCGCCCGGGCCATTTCATGCGCCCGCCAGAGCTCTTCGTCATAGATCTCGCCGATGCGCTCGATATTCTCCCCCTTGCGGCTGCTGTAATGCCACTCCGGTCCCAGGTAGCGCTCGAAAAGGAAGAAAATTTCGGGTGCGATAAAACTCGATACGTGAATGCCGTTGGTCACATGCTTGATCGGTATGTCATCCACCGACCGTTCCGGCCACACATGCGCCCACATGCGGCGCGCCACCCGTCCGTGCAGGCGGCTCACCCCGTTGCAGTGTTCGGAGAGGCGTAATCCCAGAATGAACATGGAAAAGGGGCCATGGGGATGGGCGTTGCCCGTTCGCCCCCAGGAGAGGACCTCGTCTTCGCTGACGTCCATCCGCTTGGCGAGATTTCGAATATACAGCCGCACCGATTCGGGCGGGAATTCGTCATGTCCGGCCGCCACCGGCGTATGGGTCGTGAAGACCGACGTGCGTGCCACCGCCTCCAATGCCGTCGGCAAATCAACATGATGCGCCTCGACCCACTGGGCCAGTCGCTCGACGTTGGCAAAGGCGCAGTGGCCCTCGTTCATATGACACACGGTGGCCTCGATTCCCATGGCTTTGAGCGCCCGCATGCCGCCGATCCCCAACAGCACCTCCTGTGCGAGACGGACGCCCGGCTCGCTGTTGTAGAGCCGGGCGGTGATATTACGGATGGCCGGCGGATTTTCCGGCACATTGGTATCCAGCAGCACCAGGGGAACCCGGCCGATCATGATCTTCCAGACATCGGCCAGAATATCGCCGTCCGGTCCCTCTACCCGGATGCGCAGTTCGATACCCGCGCTGTCTTTTACACGCACCAGCGGCAAGGAGTAGAGGTCCGTCTCCGGATACGTCTCCTGCTGCCAGCCGTTGGGATCGAGCAGTTGGCGGAAGTAGCCCTGGCGGTAGAGCAACCCCACTGCCACCATGGGAAGTCCCATGTGGGATGCGGACTTGAGATGATCGCCGGCAAGAACGCCCAAGCCACCGGCAAACAGCGGCAAGCTTTCGTGGATACCGAACTCCATGGAAAAATAGGCGATGCGGGCGGTTGAACCGTATGGATTGGTGCCCAGATCGGGCGATGCCAGCACGCGTTCTTTAAACTGCTGCCGAACCCGGTCTAGATGGGCCAGGAAGCTATCGTCAGCAGCCAGCTTCTTCAACCGGATCTGAGAGACCTTTGTGGCAAAAACAATGGGATTGCGACCGGACGCCTCCCAAAGGCGCGGATCCACGCGTCGGAACAATTCAATGGCGTCGGGTTTCCATGACCACCACAAGTTGCGCGACAGAACGCCGAGAAAACTCAGTGAGCTTGGCAGCTTGGGAAATACCTGAAAGGCTTGAATATGCTTCATAGGACAACTCCTGTGGGACAGATTCACATGTTACCGGGCCAGTGCCGGGACTCAAGCTCTACGACACCCTAAAAGGTCCCATATCTGCGTTGCGCTCATCCCGCGGTACTTGCGGCGTGCGACAACTACGCCTCAAGAAACTGACATTCGCGCGCCTTGATCTTGAACCTTTTACGGCGCCGTCTGGCAACGACTTCTTACGAATCCATCAAGTTTCTTCAGACCGCGCTTGCGAAAGAAAACGGCCTATCATGACGGGACGTTGCCCCGACGGTTGAAAACGATCGATGGATGAAACAGAGAATCCTAAACGATCACCACCCCGTTCTGGGCGTTGGCGATACCGGCATGCACGTATTTGTCGGCCTGCGTGTCGGTAATCCAGCGGGCCCCATCCACGACGAATCGATATTGGTATTCCCGGCCGGTGGCCAAGTTGACCGTTACGGTGAAATCGCCGTTCTTGAGGGCCTTCATGGGAGTCTTTTCGGCCTGCCAATCGTTAAACTCCCCCGCAAGGCCGGCTTTCTTGCCGTTGCCGGCAAATTCTTTGGTCAGGCGAAACGTCACTTTGCAATAGGGTTTTTTTTTAAGATATTGCTTTTTGGTGCTCATCGCTCTCTCCTGGGTATTGTGCCTGGTTGCCATGCGCGGGTTGATATCGACAATGAAGAAATGCCAGCGGGGAGCGAGGATCGCGCTCGATCACGCGCCATCGATCGACGAGAAAGAGGTGTCGCATGGGATGGTTGCGTCGTGCTTCGCTCCATAAATAGTTTTAGCACCGCGGTTTGTCAACCAAAGCGATTCCAACTCAGCGATTCTAACTGAATGCTATTCATTACACCCGGCGTGGGTGGGGCAGGTGACAAAAAGCGCAACCTATGCCGCCCTCACCTTGCGCCACACCCGCAACAACTCGCTGACCCCCCAAGCTTGGGCGTCGCAACCCCGCTGCGTGTGGGGGAAATCGCCGTCCACGATCTCCGGCACATGGCCGACACAATGGCTGTTGATCAGCTGCAGGCTGCTCGACAGCCAGGCCAGGGCGGCCGGCACAGCGGAATGTCCGTACCGCTGAACCCAGGCCTCGCAGAATAACGGAAACGGCCATGTCCAGGCCGTGCCATTGTGGTATGCCGGCTTGCGTCGCGTGTCCTCATCCCCTTGATACTGTCCCCAGTAGGGTGCCATGGGATCGTTAAGCAGCTGTCCTTCCCTTTCGATGACCAGGGGCATCTTGACCGGTTGGTCGGCCAGGCTGCGGATGGCCCCTGGCACGAGCAGGCGCTGGCAGGCATCCAGCATACGGCGGACCATTTCGGGATCTTCCACGGCCCCCAGGGTGATGGCCAGCAGCTGGTTGGGACGCAGGGCATCGTCCGGCCGGGCCTGCTCGGCCGGTGTGCCGGGGGAGCCATGCAGACAATCGCTTAAATGGCCGGCGTCGGGTAGCCAATAACGGGTCTGGATGCTGTGCCGGACGCGTTCGGCCAGATTCTGCCAGGCTTTGCCGGCCGCTGGATCGATATCCGCCAGAAAGACCAGGGCGGCATACCACAGCGCCTGGATTTCGATGGGATAGCCCTCGCGCGGCGTCCCGGCCGGATAATTGGTATCCATCCAGGTAAAGTGGGCGGGGCTGAAGAGCAGGCCCGACCCCGGATCCATGCGAATCCCGTTGGGCGTGCCGGCCATCAAGGCACCGGCCATGTCCACCAGGATCTGCCGGATCGAGCGGTGCTCGCAACGCTGATCGAGAAAATCGTCCCGCCCTTCGGCGGCCGCCAAATCGGCGCAGGCGGTGAAAAACCACAAGGGCGCATCCGATGTGTCCCGGTTGCCGGCATCGTCTCCGCGGATCATGTTGGGCAGCGTGCCGTTGGCCTCAAACTGGGCAAACTGAAACAAGATCGCGCGGCTCGTCTCCAAATGGCCGGCGGCGATCAGACCCCGCACCACAATCAGGGTATCGCGGCCCCAATCGAGAAACCAGGGAAATCCGGCAATGACCGTGTTGAATTCGCCCCGGCGCACCACATACTGGTCCAGGGCGGCCGTCATGGCCCCTTCCAGGGGCATGTCGTCTCCCTCCATGGATCCATCCAGAGCGGCCGGCGGCTTGGCCCTGGGCGCCGACGGCGTTTCAACGCAGGCGGTCAACATGATCCGCTGCCCGCCCCTCAGCGGGCAGGAAAAGTAGCCCGGACTGAACAAATCGGAATTCGGATCGAGCCCCCTGCCGGCCTCCAGGGAACGATGCACCATATAATACCACTCCGGTTCGATCTCAAAGCGTCCCTGGTCCTGCTGAATGACCAGGGCATGGGCGCCAGGGGCGAAACGAAACCCTTTCTTCAGCGCCGTCAGGGCATTGGGCCACAGGGTTTCGGGCCCGGAAAAGGCCTTGGTGCATTCATGAAAATTACGATCTTCGATGTCCGGACGAATCACGAGCGTGACGGCCTGGTCATCGGCCAGTTCGGCCTCGCCGGAGATCCGATGGAGCCGCTCGAATTGAAAGGCCACCATATTGGCCCGATCCGGCACCATGCGGGCCCGCACCTGCAAGACGATGTGTTCGCCCTGTCCGGCGATAATCTGATAGCGCCACCAGGCGCCACCCTGATAATCGAAACCGAAATGTTCGAGACAATCGGGTTTGATCTCCTGGGAATAACCCTGGTAGACCACCCACCCGCGGCAACGGGCCAGCAGGATTCGCCGATCCTCCGGGAAATCGGGATTCAGGTTGGCTGCAAGCAACGCGTCGTAGCGGCTTTCCAACCGGCGCCAGTCGGCGCGGACCCGCATCACGGCTCCTCTTCCATTGGTCCCCAACACCAGCAACGGGGTCTGATGACAATCGTTTCGGCTGAAAGCGGTACGCACCCGGGCGTTGTCTCCATCGGCCAGATAGAGCAGCCTGGCGCGATGGTGAACGGGGCCATCGGGCTCGAAACTGACGATCTGCAATTCACACGCCCGGTGGGCGACCGGTGTCGGCAAAGGCGCAAAAAGCACAAAGGAGTGCCCATCGCTGCCGGCCAGGCTATCCTCCTGAGCCAGGACGCGTTCGCCCTCCACGATCCGGGCGCGCATGGGGTAAGGCGCGTGAACGAGCAACAGGAAGCCGGGTGGCACCATCACCTCGCGCCGAAGGTCTGCGGGAAGCTGCCAGCGTATCAGGCGAGGCATGTCCACCTGGGGATCGAGACCGCGGCAAAAAGCCTCTGGATCGGCTTGCAGGCGCAGTGCGGCCGCATCGAGATCATCGCTTGCGACGGCTTTGAAAACCACCATCACTTCCAGCGCCTTGGCCCGCAGACACTGCAACAGAACGGCCGGCGGCGGCGCGTAAGGATCTTCGGGAGGCGCCGACGCCCATCCATCCCGGCTGTCGGCCAGGCAGACGACCTGCCCGGCGGCCAGCTCGATCTGCCCCAGTTCATCCTTGCGAGCGATCGCGACGGGCAGCCCGCTGACCAGATCCATTGCCGGCGTTTTTAAAAACGACGCCCGGGTGGCATCCCAGCCGGCCGTCACAGGCCGGTCGGCATCCAGGTTGGCCACCACGACCACGCCACGGTCACTGGGCAGGTGATGACGAGCCAGGGCGATGAAATTGCCCTCCCTCCGGTGAATGAGGGTCAACTGCACCCCGGGACCGAAGGCCGGATGGGTCTTGATCAAACGACTCAAGTGGGCGATGGCGTCGACCTGATTCTCGGAAGCGCCCCAGTTCAGTGCACACGCCTCGTGGACATTTATTTTTTCGGCGGCCAGCCACTCGACCCCGTTGGCGAATCCAAAGGCGCCGTTGGGCGCCAGCAGGGCAGACAAGGCCGTCCGCATGCGAGCATAGGTGGCCGAGGTGGCGGCCAGGCGATTGTTGTCGTGGGTTTCGGCAAAGTGCACGGTGATGCCGTCGGTGGCGCTGATCTCCAGGGCCTCGGGCAGATAGTGCTCGATTTGGCTCCGGTCGTAATTCTGAAACAACTCCGAGTACGCCCAGTTGAAATTGGCCCGGTCGAGCAGGTCGCGGGTGACCGATATTTTGCCGCCCAGCCCTTCGAGCAGAAACAGGGCGTTGGGGAATTGGTCGCGCACCTTGGCGATGATGTACTGCCAGGCCGGCAGGGGGATCATGTACCCGGCGTCGCAGCGGAAACCGTCCACCCCCCGCCGGCACCAGGTGAGAAAAACATCGGCCATGTAAGTCCACATATCCTGGTGACTGTAATCTAGGGATGTTAAATCGGCCCAAACCACCCCCCAGGCCCCCGGGTTCTTGATTTCACCGTTCGCCTGACGGACCAGCCATTGGGGATGGGTTTCGTGCAGGCTGGCGGCCCAACCCGTATGGTTGATGGCGATATCGAGGATTACCTTGCCTCTCCGGGCATGCACCGCATCGACCAGTTCGATGAATTGTTCCAGCGGCGTGGCCGCCGGGTCGAACACGGCCAGGGCCCGATCCACGGCCGTAAAACTCAAGGCGGCGTAGGGACTGCCATAACGGCCCATGCGGGCATAGGTGGTCGGGGGCGGATTGATGGGGAGCAGTTGCAACAGGCGGCACCCCAGACGCCCCATGATAAAATCGAGTTCGGCAATCACGTCGCGGAAGGTGCCGGACGGCGGGATGACCGTGTAGTGTGCATTGTCCAGGACCTGCATGCACTCGGCAACGTCCGACATATCGCTGTGCGGCAGGCCCTTGTTCGGGCCGAACTGGCGCACGAAGGCATTGTAGATGATATTGCCACATACCGTATCGGCCGGTTCCACATTGATGGCCGTATTGGATCCGTGCGGCCACAGGGGCTCATCCTGGTCCTCGGGCAGAAAGAGGCACTTGGCCTCGAAGTGCCCCACCTCGTTGAGCGGCAAGCTCACCTCGTAGCGTCCCTCGTCCGTTTGTATCATGGGGATGTCATACCAATCGCGCGCCTGGGGCGCCTCGTTGAATTCGATATTGCGAATGATCTCACGCCGGATGATGCGCGCCTTGCCCAGGTTGGTCCGAACGTAAGCGGCGCCGGCCGGAGATGGGGTCACATGGAGGTGGATCCGGAGGATATCCCCGCGAAACCGCAGGATATGGCTACCGGGAGCCGGCGTTTGCTGGATTTGGACGTTCTTGTATTTTTTGGATGCCATGGACGCTCCGACGAGGATTGGAAGAATCTATTGGGTCTGGGTTAACAGGGCGGATACATCATATATTGGCAAGATAATACAAACGGGTGAGAACTCAACGGCGGTGTTGGACGGTTTCAACCACCCGTCACCCCGAAAAAACCGTAAATCAGCATATTGAGCCAGTGCCGTAAACCGTCGTACGAGTAATAGCGCCGGGCCACGGCATAGTTGTGTTTGACCATCTGTTCGCGCCGCCCTTCGGATTCAAGCGTCTCGCGCACGTGGCGCACGTTCTTTTCGGTCAAGAATCCGTCCATGACGATCACATCAAACCCCTTGGGTTCGATATCGCGCACGAAAATGGCATAGCGATTGATCAGCAAGGGTTTTTTAAAATAGATCGCCTCGAGAAACGCATTGCCGAAGCCTTCGTACAAGCTGGGGTAGGTGATGAAGTCGGCATGCGGATAGATGTCCCAGAGCGAATAAGGGGCGTTGCCACGGCGGCCATGACCATTGAACGGATCTCTCATCTGCGTGTTGACCAGGCGCAGGTCCACGCCGTGCTCACGGGCAAAGACCTTGAGCCACTCCGCATACTCGAATCCCTCGTCGCCCGCTTCGTGGGAAATCACCAGTTTGTATCTGGGATCGCCGAGTCGCCGGACCAGTTCGATGGCGTGTTCGATGCCTTTGCGCTGGACGATGCGGGTCGGTTGGAGGATCATCTTATCTTCCGGCGTCAACCCCACCGATTGTTTGAATGCGGCGGCATGGTCTGGATCGATCGGGGTGCTGTTTTCAAAATCGAGCACATTGGGGATCACGGTCGATGAAATGCCGGTCCGCAGGGCCAGCTCCTCCTGGGCCGCAGAGTTGATCACCACGTGGGCGATGCTGTTGAGCTTGGGCGGAAACGACATCCGCAGAAAATCATCCACCGCATTGACGCTGAAACGGGTGCGCTCCCAGTAAAAATCGTGGTGGTGGGCGATGGTGGGAATCTGGCGCTCGGCGATCAATTCGGTCAGGGCGACGCCCAGGGGAATGTGCAGGGGAATGGTCAGGGCATTTTCCACGATGAGCATGTCGATGGCGAACTGCTCGATGAATTCACCCAGGGCCACCTTGATCAGGGTCTTGACCGCATGAATGGTGTCGGTCACATTGGATTTGCGGCTCTTGTGGCCGAAAACGCGATCATTGATCCACTGATTCTTCTCGTGCCGGAAATAGGCTTCGGGCACCGGAGTAGAGATTTCCGGGGCCCGATCCAGCTCTCCGGCCAACCAGAAACAGCGGTGACCGGCCTGTTCGAGGACCTGGGCCCACTTGCTGGCCTCCAGGGTCACCCCGTCGGTGCCCGCGAAACGGGTGGAAACGAATCCGATGTTCTTGGTCATGTCAGCGCCATGCATGTGCAACCCACCGCGTGAACATTGCACGCAAGGAGCGATCCTACTCACAAACGTTCAAGGTGCCTCTCAGAAAAGAGATCAGGCGGTCTCGAAGATCGGGCCGGTCCAAGGCGTACGAGAGATTGGCCATCTGGAAACCCACCTTGGTGCCGCAATCGAAGCGTTCGCCTTCGTAGCGATACCCGTAAATCGGCTGAGTCCCCAGCAGCCGCGCCATGGCGTCGGTGATCTGAATCTCGCCACCTGCGCCGGTCTCCTTGCGCTCCAGAATATCGAAGATTTCCGGCGTCAGGATATAGCGGCCGATGATGGCCAGATTGGACGGCGCCTCAGCCGGTGCCGGCTTTTCCACCAGCCCGCGAATCCGGGTAATGCGATCTTTTGGTGGATCGGCGTCGAGAATGCCGTAACTGGCCGTGGCCGTCGGATCGACCTCCTCAACGCACACCAGGGAGGCCTGCAGGCTGTCGAACCGCTCGATCATCTGTTTGAGAACCGGCTTTTCCGATTTCATCAGGTCATCGGCCAGCAAGACGGCAAACGGTTCGTTACCAACAATTTTGCGGGCGCACCAGATGGCGTGCCCCAACCCCAACGGCTCGTTTTGACGGGTATAAATAAAGGTTCCCGATTCGGGGACCAGCAAGGCGATCTCCTTGAGCAGGGCATCCTTGCTGCGCGCCATCAAAGTATGTTCCAATTCGCAAAAATGATCGAAATGGTCCTCGATGGCCTGCTTGCTGCGCCCGGTCACAAAGATGATTTCGCTGATGCCGGCGCTCAGCGCCTCTTCGACCGCATACTGAATCAGGGGTTTATCCACGACCGGCAACATCTCCTTGGGCATCGCCTTGGTTGCCGGGAGAAAACGGGTGCCCAAACCAGCCACTGGAAAAACGGCCTTGCGTACCTGCATGGATCGCTCCTTTGTGAACGGCGGTCCCGCCGGCACGGCAGGATCGCCCGAATAAGGGATCTTGGACTACTGGCCGACTAAAGCACCGGCTCGACCCAGCCCAAGGTGTCCTCGGCCCGGCCATATTGGATGTCGGAAATGGTATCGAACAGGCGCTGAGCGACGGGACCGACCTTTCCACCGCCGATGGTGATCACACGATCTTCATACTTAAGCTCGCCCACCGGAGAGACCACGGCCGCCGTGCCCGAACCGAAAATTTCAGAAAGACGCCCGGCCGAATGGGCCTCGAACACTTCGTCGATGCTGATCCTGCGTTCGCTCACCGGCATCCCCCAGGACTTGGCCAGGGCCAGTACGGAATCGCGGGTAACGCCCGGCAAAATGCTGCCGTTGAGCATGGGCGTGACCAACTCGCCGTCCATGACGAACAGGATGTTCATCGACCCCACCTCTTCGACATACTTTTGCTCCACGCCGTCCAACCACAACACCTGGGTATAGCCGGCCTCATGCGCCTTTTCGCCGGCCAGCAGGCTGGCGGCATAGTTGGCCATGGTCTTGGTGTCGCCGATGCCGCCGCGCACCGCACGCACATGCTCACGGGTCACCATAATCTTGACCGGATTGAACCCTTCCGGATAGTACGCCCCCACCGGCGACAGGATGATATAGAAGCGATAGGTATGCGATGCACGCACGCCGAGATAAGGATCGGTGGCGATCACCGTGGGCCGGATATAAAGCGAGGTCCCAGGAGCGGACGGCACCCACGCCTGCTCGACGCGCAGCAGCTCCTTGAGCGCCTCGAGGGCAAAGGCTTCGTCGATCTTCGGGATGCACAGTTTGCCGGCCGAATAGTTCATCCTTTTGAGGTTGGCCTGGGGCCGGAACATCTGGATATGGCCGTCGGCGGTGCGATAGGCCTTGAGCCCTTCGAAAATGCCCTGGCCGTAATGAAAAATCATGGTGGCCGGGTCCAGGACGAAAGGCTCGTAAGGTTCGATGCGCGCGTTGTGCCACCCCTTATCCGGCGCATAATCCATATTGAACATGTGGTCGGTGAAAAGCGTGCCAAAACCAAGTTTGTTTTCGTCCGGCTTTGACTTCAACTGATCTCTGCGGGTAACGGTTAACTGCATGGACATCTCCTCGAACAATGGAATGGGTACATCGATCGCCGGCTGCAAGGGTGCGGACTGGCCGAATTGAAAAACAATAACACCACACCCCATCAACATGCAAGCCTGCAAGCATGCTTTCAGGGATTCTAACTGAATGCTATTCTTTATACCCGGCGTAGATGGAGCAGGTAGCCGATGCCACACGCCAAGCGGTCAAGAGCCAGTAAAAATGAACGGCGGGCGGCCCAGAAACTCCCCCGGCCTGCGCCGGGATCAAACAGTCCGGGCCGCTTGTCCGCCGTTTGCATTAAAGCGACACTACACCGCATGGCTCACGTGGCCCTGGCCACCTGCCCCACCCACGCCTGCCATAACCGTTGCTATTCGAATTTTTTAATCAAGCTCCTTCTGTAATGCATGCTATTCAGGGCAAATCACATTCAGTTAGAACTGCTGATTGCAAGCATGCTTTTGGCGGCTATCTGGACAAACCTGAACAATGCCGGCAATTGTCACCGCGCCAGATTCCATCATTTGATGGGACTTTGACGCTTTCGGCCGTTGGCCATGGTGATTGTTGACACACCTTAAGTATGTTGTTATGTGAATCTGCTTGGCACAAAATGGCGGATTGTTCACATTTGATCGGTAGATATCCATTCCGTACCTATATCCCTGGGATAGAAAGGGTGCCCGCCCACAAATAGGCGAATTGGCCGTTTGTCGATGGGCACAAAAAAGGAAATCGCATGAAAGAAGTTGTCATTGTCAGCGGCGTCCGAACGCCGGTGGGACGCTACATGGGGGCCCTTAAAACTATCGAAGCATACGACCTGGCCGCCCTGGTGATGAATGCCGCTGTGGAAAGAGCCGGGGTCGACCCGGCCGATGTGGACGAAGTGATCTTCGGCCAGGCTTATCAGAACGGTGAATATGTCAACATCGCACGCATGGGACTGCTGACGGCCGGCTGGCCGGACACCATCACCGGCGTCACCCTCGACCGCCGCTGCTGCACCGGCCTGGACGTGGTGCGTTTCGCCGCCTCCCTGATCCAATCCGGAGATGCTGAAATCGTGGTGGCCGGCGGCGTGGAAAGCATGAGCAACGCCGAGTTCTATCTGCCCGGTAACATCAAATGGGGCGTGGGCGGCACCGGTGGCATGCCCCGCGGCCACGGTGACCTGAGCATCTGGGGCCTGCGCTTCTACGACCGCATCCAGCGCGCACGGGTCATGTCCCAGCCCGAATATCGCTTTGGGGTTCTGGCCTCCATGATGGCCTGGGCCGAAACCGCCGCCGAAGTCGAACAGATCTCCCGAGAAGCGTGCGACCAATGGGCCCTGGAAAGCCACCAGAAAGCCTGCGCCGCCATTGCCGCAGGCAAATTCAGCGAAGAGATCATCCCCGTGCCGGTACCCCAGCGCAAAGGTGATCCGATCCTCGTGACCCAGGACGAAAACCCGCGCAGCGACACGACCCTGGCCCAGCTGGCCAAATTGAGGCCTGTGCTCGGCGGCGTCTGCACGGCCGGCAACTCCTCCACTGAAAACGACGGCGCCGCCGCCGTGGTGGTCACCAGCCGGGAAAAAGCCGAAGCTTTGGGCATCGAACCCATGGCCACTTTCAAGGCTTGCGTGGTGGCCGGCGACGACCCGCGCCACGCTTATCGAACGGTGGCCGTGGCCGCCGACAAGGTTCTGAAAAAGACCGGCGCCAGCATCGAACAGATGGAGTTGATCGAAATCCAGGAGGCCTTTGCCGCTCAGGTATTGGCCGACCTGAAAGAGATGGGCGTGGGCCCTCAGGATTACTGTAAGGTCAATGTCAACGGCTCGGGCATCTCCCTGGGCCATCCCATTGCCGCCACCGGCACCCGCGTGCTGGTCTCCATGCTGCACGAAATGCGGCGGCGCGGTACCCGCATGGCCATGGAGTGCATCTGTGGCGGTGGCGGCCTGGGCATCGCCGGCATTCTGGAACGGAAATAGTCCGGCGTCGCCGGCATCGTCACAAATCAGCGATACGGTTTCGAATAAAAAACTTAAAGGGAGTCAACCATGGATTTCAAACTTTCCAAAGAACATGAAATGTTGCGCAAGGCCGTACAGGATTTCGCCAAGAAGAAAATCGCCCCCTTCGTGGACGAATGGGATGCCAAACATTACCTGCCCATCGAAGAGGTGATCCGTCCCATGGGCGAGCTTGGCTTTTTCGGCGCTGTCATCGGCGAAGAGTATGGTGGAGAAAACATGGGATGGTTGGCCGCCTCGATCATCACCGAAGAGATCGCCCGGGTTTCCAGCTCGCTGCGCGTGCAGTACAACCTGTCGGCTTTGGGCTGCGCCTTTCCCATTTACAAATACGGCACCGAAGCCGCCAAGCAGAAGTATGTGCGCAAGCTGTGCGAAGGCAATTACCTCGGCGGCTTTGCCATCACCGAACCCAATGCCGGCTCGGACATCATGTCCATCGAGACCGAGGCCGAGGAAAAAGAGGACTGTTTCATCCTCAACGGCTCCAAGACCTGGATATCCAACGCCAACCAGGCCGACGTGGTGATCTGCTACGCCTTCACCGACAAGGCCAAAAAAGGCAAAGGGCTCTCGGCCTTCATTGTCGAGCTGCGCAACTTCAACGGCATCAAGACCACCGACCTGGACAAGATGGGCTCCTACTCCTCGCCCACTGGCGAAATCTTCTTCGACGGCACCCGCGTTCCCAAGGAGAACCTGCTGGGCAATGTCGGCGACGGCGCCAAAATCGTCTTCGGTTCCCTGAACAACACCCGCCTGTCGGCGGCCGCCGGCGCGGTGGGTTGTGCCCAGGCCTGCCTGGACATCGCCACCAAGTACTGCAACCAGCGCGTGCAGTTCGGCCAGCAGATCGGCAAGTTCCAGATGAACCAGGACCTGATCGCCCAGATGGTCTGCGACGTGGAAGCCGCCCGCCTGCTGGTCTACAAGGCCTCCCTGCAGAAAGACGCCGGCCAGCTGGGCAACGGCATGGAAGTGGCCCAGGCCAAATACTTCGCCGGCGAAACCGCCATGAAATGCGCCAACTACGCCTTGCGCATCCTCGGCGCCTACGGCTACTCCACCGAATACCCCCTCGCCCGTTTCTACCGGGACATCCCTACCTATGTCATGGTGGAAGGCTCGGCCAACATCTGCAAGACCATCATCGCCCAGGACCAGCTCGGCTACCGCAAAGCCAACCGGTAACCGGCCTACCGCCGGAACGGTCTGTTCTATCTGCGATCCGGTAAGAAAAAAATCTAAAGGCCATCGCCCGATGTCGGGAGATGGCCTTTTTACATTCAGACGATCGGCCGATGGCCCTATTCATCAAGAACCGTTCGCACCCTGGCCGCCAGGTCCTTGATCTGGTAAGGCTTGCCGATGAACCCCATGGCCCCTGAGAGCAACGCCTCCTGGGCATGGCCGTTTTGCGTATAGCCGCTGGATATGAGCACCCTTACCGAGGGATCACGAGACAACAGCTCCTGCAAGCTCTTGGTCCCGCCCATGCCGGGCATGTTCAAATCGAGCAGGATCAGATCGATCTCTCCCTTATTCCGGTCGTAAATTTCCAAGGCCTGCTCGCCGTTCTCCGCCAGGAGCACCCGATACCCGAAGGACACCAAAATCTCCCGGGTCAAATCCCGAATTTCCGGCTCATCGTCCACCACGAGGATGGTCTCGTTCCCGCCCCGGGGCATGTCCAGGGCAAGAGGGGATTCAGGCAAAAATCCTTCCTGGCCCAAGGCCGGCCAATAGATTTTAAAAGTCGTTCCCTGTCCCGGTTCGCTGTAACATTGGATGTGTCCACCATGGGATTTGACGATGCCGTAAGTCGAGGATAGACCCAAGCCGGTGCCCTTGCCCACCTCCTTGGTGGTGAAAAACGGGTCGAAGACGTGCGCAAGGGTTTTCTTGGTCATGCCGCATCCGGTATCGGTCACCGTTAAAAGCACGTAAGGGCCTGGCGCAGCTTCCATTCCCATTCCCGTGGTGAGACCGACGTCCAGCAGAATGTTCTTGGTCTCCACCACGAGTTTTCCACCATGGGGCATGGCGTCCACGGCATTAGTGCCCAGGTTGAGCAAAACCTGCTCCACATGGACCGGATCCACGCTCACCGGCCAGAGGTTGCCCGCCAAATGCCGTTTGATCAGGATCATCTTGGGGATGGTCCGCTCCAGGATCTTGACGGCTTCGTCCACCTCGCGGTTCAGGTCCAGAGGCTTGCGCTGCACCAAGGCTTTGCGCCCGAACAAAAGCAGTTGCTGAACGAGCCTTCCCGCCCGCTCAATAGATCTGGACACGGTCGCCAAGCGGCTCCCGTCGGGATCATCGGGCTGACTTTTGGCGAGCAGCACCTCTATGTTGCCCCCCATAATCTGAAGCAGGTTGTTGAAGTCGTGGGCCACACCCCCGGCCAGGATACCCAGGGACTCCATCTTCTGGGCCTGGAACAGGGAAAGCTGCAATTTGTCCCGTTCCTCCTCGGCCTTTTTCCGCTCGGTGATGTCCCGGTCAAAGGCGATGCCTAAAAAACGACCCTTGTATTCAATATAATTGGTGGTCACCTCCACGGGAAAGAGCCGGCCCTCCTTGGTCCGGTGGCGGCCTTCGAATGTCATCCGGCCCAACCGTTTCAAATCGATCTTGTGTTGTTCCCAACCCGACGCATGGAAATCCGGGTCCACATCGAACACCTTCATTCGCAAAAGCTCATCCTGTTTAAACCCCATGGACGAGCAGGCCGCACGGTTCGCGTAAATCAGGTTTCCCTGGTCATCCACCCAGAGGATACTTTCCGGGGCCTGATCCATGGCGAACTGGGTCAGAACCATGGCCTCTTCGGCTTGCTTTTTCTGGGTGACGTCCTGAAGAATGAAAATAAAATGCGGCACTTCATCGATCAGAATCGGACGGGCCGAATACACCCCGTCGCGTTCTGCTCGGTTCCTGCTGCGGAACCTGAACTCGCGGCTGAACACATCGCGGCCCTTTTTCAGTTCATTCAGCATGGTCTGCAGCTCTTGCCGATCGACCCCGAACCCTCTGGCGGCCATAGCCTGGCCCATAACCTCGCTCCGCTTCCATCCCGTAGTTTCTTCGAAAGCCGCGTTCACGTCGACGATGATGCCATCGTCCAATCGAATGATAGCAATGGCGTTTGGCGCAGCCATGAAGACCTGGGCAAATTTTTCCTCGGAAAGGCGGGATCTTTCCTCGGCCTGCCTGCGGTCGGTGATATCAAGGATGTAACCCTGAAAAAGAACCGCCCCACCTTCTTTTTCCCGCATCACACTGGCGTTGAGTGACGCCCAAAAAACCGATCCGTCCCGGCGAATCATCCGGCACTCATGGTTGGCCACTCGCCCGTTGGCGCGCAAAAGCCGCCGGAATTCAGTTCTGTCTTTGAAATCGGCATAGAGCTGTTCACCGATGTCCGTTACGGAACGGAGCATGGCCTGGGGCGTGTCATGGCCATACAGAGTTGCCAGGAGCCTATTGGCGTAAAGAAGGCGGCCCTCGGGCGTGGAGATGAAAACCCCCACGGGCGCATTCATGAGAAGGTCATGACAGTGTTCGGGTGTGGGGACGGACGCTCGAGTTGGGTCCATTGGCGGGGAACCTTCCGGGTTCATTCCGGGCTCCTTCACGTCGGTAAGAGGGGTATATTTTTCAGGGATCGACCGGCATTCCGGTATTCTTTTTTGTCGCAAAGATCGTTTTGAAAAACAAGCCGAATCGTCGGCTTGCCAGGGATTCTAACTGAATGCTACTCATTAAACCCGGCGTGGTTGGAACAGGTGGCCGATGCCCTGCGAATGTTTTTATCAAACAACTGCTGGAATGCATGCCCTTCAGGGTGAATCACATTCAGTTAGAATTGCTGGGCTCTTGCCCGGCGTGGACAATTATTGATACAAAGCGATTAGAAGAACAGGCACGAACCGGGGTGCCGTCTGCAAAAACGCATTAAACCGAAGGCGGAGTTCAAAAAGGAGATCACCGATGGGAATTCTATCTTGGATCGTCATGGGCTTGATCGTTGGGGTGCTCGCCAAGTTCATCATGCCGGGCAAAGACCCGGGAGGGATCATCATCACCATTTTGCTTGGCATAGGCGGCGCTTTCGTAGGCGGATTCATTGGATCCTCTCTGGGATTCGGCCCGGTCACCGGTTTTAATATCGGCAGCATCGTACTGGCCACAGGCGGCGCCATTCTGCTGCTGGTATTGTACCGCGCCATCAAGAAAAAATAGCCGCCTGTGGAAATCCGACGAGGATAACGCAAAGGGTGGGCCATGCATCTCTTTTTCGATCTCGACGGCACACTGACCGACCCATTTGAAGGGATTACCCGCTGCATCGCGCATGCGTTGGCGGTTATGGGCCGGCCGTGCCCGCCGCTTGCCGAGCTGCGCTGGTGCATTGGGCCACCGCTCAGGAAAAGCCTGGCCTTGCTGCTCGGCACGGATGATGAAAAACTGGTCGAAAAGACGGTTTCTGCTTATCGGGAGCGGTTCGGTACGGTCGGCCTGTTTGAAAATCGGGTCTACGACGGCATCCCCGAAATGCTTCAAACCTTGGCAAACTTCGGCCACACGCTATATGTGGCCACCGCCAAGCCATGGATTTTCGCCGAACGGATTGTCGAGCATTTCGGCCTCAGCGGCCACTTCAAAGGGATCTATGGATGCGAACTGGATGGCGCACGGGGCGATAAGACAAGTTTGATCGCCTACATCCTGGATACTGAATCGATCGATTCGTCCGAAACCGCGATGATCGGGGATCGCGAGCACGACATCATCGGGGCAAAGGCAAACAGGATTCCCTCTTTCGGCGTGCTCTGGGGGTACGGCACCAGGGCCGAGCTGGAAGCCTCGGGCGCACGCGCCTGTTTCGGAAGTCCGAGGGAGATCACAACCGCCTTCAATGGAGCGTCCGATTCCAAATCGCTGTAATTCCCTTCGGCCGACAGCGAAGGCAGTCGGGACGAAGTTCTCCCACCCCTTTCCATTGCCGGGTGCCGAATGAGATCTTGAGGATTAACCCGGTTAACCTGATTCAACGGCGCCGCCGACCGTGCGGGCCCAACCGGTAAAGGGGCGCCAGTCTTTTTGGATCGAACCCGGCCAGGCAGCCGGCGGCGATGAGGTAGTTGAGCAGGGTGGTGCGCACTATGCCCAGCTGGCGCCAGCGCCGGCCCGAGGTGATGGCCGTACCGGGAGCCAGCACGATGCGGCCCAACCCGGCCATGTTGCGGGCCAGGAAAAGGTCTTCCGCAATGGGCACCTCGGGGAAACCGCCCGCCTGCCAAAAACGCGATCGGCGCATGAACAGGGCCTGGTCGCCGTAAGGCAGCTTGAGCCACCGCGCGCGCAGGCGAGCCGCACCCTCGATCCAGCGCATGGTCCACCCCTGCAGATCGGTCTTGAACTGGAAGGCGCCCATGGCCACCCGCGGATCCATGAGCACCTCGAACAGCTGGAGGTCGAAATCAGCGGGCAGGCGGGTATCGGCATGCAGGAAGAGCAATACCCGCCCCCGGGCCTTTGCGGCGCCGACGTTCTGCTGTACGGCGCGACCGGGCGGCGTGACCAGTACCTCGGCGCCGGCGCGGCGCGCCAGCATGGGTGTCAGGTCGCGGCTGCCACCGTCGACCACGATGGTTTCGACACCCGGCTGCAAGGTCTGTTCCACGGCTGCGGCGATGTGCGGCGCCTCGTTCAGGGCCGGAATGACCACACTCAGGCAGGGCCGGCGCCAATCATAATCCGGCCGCCAGGCGCGCAGATCCTCGGGCGTGTCCATGTCGTCGAGGGGCGACAGCAGGACCGCCGACATGCCTTGCCGCCGGGCCAGATCCAGGCTTTGGTCGAGCACCCGGCCGGTCCCCCACGGGATGCCGTCGAACACCCCCGCCGGCCGCCGGGTTCCCACCAGCCAGTAACCGCCGTCCCGACTCGGCCCGAACACCAGGTCGTGGGAGTCCAGGGCCGCGAAAGCCTGCACCAGGTGCGATGCGGCCAGGCCGGGAACATCGGTTCCCACTAACACCGCCTGGCGTGCGCCCCTCGCCAGGGCGTTTTCAAGGGCGTTTTGCATGCGCCGGCCCAGATCCCCCTCCTCCTGGGAATAAAGGTCGACCGGCCGGCCGGCCAGCCAGCGCCTCATCTGCGCCGGCGTGCCGTCGGTATAGGCAAACTCCACTGGCGCCAGGCCGGCACGCGTCATCGTCGCCAGGGTTCGCTCGGCCAGTTCGCGCTGAAGCTCGGCCGCCCCCAAAGTCCCGAGCAAAGGTATCAGCCGGGTTTTGGTCTTTCCCGGGCGCGGATAGCGACCGAACATGATGAGTCGGCGTTGGGCGGATGGCGGCGGCATCGACGGGCAGCGTCTCCTTTCCTTGCATGGTAAGCAATTTCTATCATGGGTGCGGGTCATAGTCCATTGCCCCCTGCGATTCTAACTGAATGCCATTCATCAAATCCTGCCCGGGTGGAACAGGTGGCCGATGCCACACGCCAAGCGGTCAAGTGCCCGAAACATGCACGGCGGGCAGCCCGGAAACTCCCCCGGCCTGCGCCGGGGTCAAACAGTCTGGGCCGCTTGTACGCCGTTTGCATTTAACCGGCTCTAGTACCGCAGGCTCACGTGGCCCTGGCCACCTGCCCCACCCGGGCCTGTCATCTCCGTTGCGATGCGAATTTTATCAAACTCCTTCTGGAATGCATGCCCTTCAGGGTGAATCACATTCAGATAGAACTGCTGCATTGCCCCGGCTTGCCGGCCAGCAATTCCGCTTGACGGCCCGCACGTTTTCACCTATCAATCATCCATCGCGATGGATTCAATCAAGCCACCCGAGGCTTGATTCCAAAATGAGTTATGCCATAGGCTCAGCCACCCAGACTCATGTCGGGTGGCTGTTTTCTTTGGGGTAATAAAACGTGAAGCTGCTGGTTATCGACAACTACGATTCCTTCACCTACAACCTGGTGCAGATGTTTCGCCAGTACCCGTTGACGGTGGAGGTCTATCGAAGCGACGCCATCGATCTGGACCGCTCCGAAGCCGTCCGGCCCGATTACATACTGATCAGCCCCGGACCCAAGGATCCGGCCAGCGCCGGGATCTCCATGGACCTGATCCGGCACTGGTACAAACGGGTTCCCATCCTGGGGGTCTGCCTGGGTATGCAGTGCCTCAACGAAGTATTCGGCGGCCGCACCGTTCCGGCGCGCCATCCCATGCACGGCAAGACCAGCCCGGTCACCCACTTCGGCAAAGGGATCTTCGCCGGTTTGCCCAATCCCTTTCGCGCGGCCCGCTATCACAGCCTGGCCGTATCACCGGCTCCCGCGGCGCTGGAGAAAGAACTGATTATCTCCGCCCGCAGCGAAGATTACACCATCATGGGGCTGTGCCACCAGCGCTACCCTCTGTGCGGCGTGCAATTCCACCCGGAAAGTTTTCTCACCGAACACGGCTTTACGCTGGTGGAAAACTTTCTCAAACTCGGACCCATGGAAAATCCCCATGACCAACGCATCGCCAACTGAACCGCCGATCCCTCCGGCCACCCTGACCGGCGTGCACGTGCGGCCTTACACGCTAAAAATGCCGTTCATCGATCTGGCGGCACGCTTCGCCCATCTGCCCGGCACGGTCGTGCTGCTCAGCGGCGGGGAGCAGGACAGTGCCCGCCACCATCTTTTGGGCATCGATCCCTGGATGACGTTGCGAAGCCGCAAAAACCGCATGGCCCTCAGCCTCGAGGATCGTTCCTTTGAACTCTCCGGTTCGGCCATAGATCTGCTGCGCGAGATCGTCGCCACGGTGCGGCTGCCCGAGGGCGATTGGCCCGGCCCTCTCGCCGCCGGGCTGATGGGCTACCTGGCCTACGATCTCAAGGACGACATCGAGAGGCTGCCCAAAACCAGCGTGGACGACCTGCGACTGCCGCACATGCTGTTAACGGCACCGTCCCTCATCGTGGTGCACGATCGCAAAACCGAATCGACCAGGCTGATGGTTCCGTTGCGCCGGGAACCAGCAACCGATGCGGATCGCATCCTGTCCCGATTCAATGCCGCCGTGAACACCTTCCCGGTGGAGAGCGAAGCCTTTACCATCGGAGCCCAAGGCCCCTCCGCCAACTTGACGGCCGACCGGTACCGCACGGCGGTGCAGCGGATCATCGACTATATCGGCGCCGGCGATGTCTACCAGGTCAACCTATCCCAGCGTTTCAGCGTGCCATTTCAGGGTAGTGCCTTTGCCTACTTCCGGCGGCTTTTCACGCTGAACCCGGCCCCCTTTTTCGCTTTCGTCCAGGCCGGCGACCACCAGATCGTCTCCACCTCGCCCGAACGCTTCCTGCTGCAAAACGGCCGCCGTGTAGAAACCCGGCCGATCAAGGGAACCCGCCCGCGCGGCGGTACGGCCGATAAGGACGAGGCCCTGCGCCGGGAACTGCTCGAGAGCCCGAAAGACGATGCCGAGCTGTCGATGATCGTGGACCTGCTGCGCAACGACATCGGCAAGGTATGCCGGGCCGGCAGCGTCAAGGTGGCCCACCACAAACGCCTGGAGGCCTACGACAACGTCTACCACTTGGTCTCGATTATCGAAGGCGAACTGGATGAAGACCGGAACAGCGCGGACCTGATCCGGGCCGCCTTTCCCGGCGGTTCGATCACCGGCTGCCCAAAGGTTCGCGCCATGGAGATTATCGACGAACTGGAGCCTTGTCGGCGACATGTCTATTGCGGCAGTATTGGCTATATCAGCTTCCACGACACCATGGATCTCTCCATCGCCATCCGCACGGCCACGATCACCGGCGGCTCGCTCTGCTTTTCCGTGGGCGGCGGCATCGTCTTCGACTCCGACCCCCAGGCCGAATATGAGGAGACCCTTCACAAGGGCCGAACCCTTATGGCCGCCTGCCAGAACGAATGTACGCTGCCGGCGCCCGAAACCATGGTCTGGCACAACGGCCGGCTGATGCGTGCGGCGGACACCCGCGTTTCCATCGCCGACCAGGGCCTGCTCTATGGCTTCGGCCTCTTCGAAACCATCCGGGTGGATCGCGGCGCCGTCCCCCTGCTCGACGGTCACGTGGATCGTTTCAACCGCAGTTGGCGGGCCCTGATGCCCGACGACCCGCCCGACCTGACATGGGCCGACGTCATTGCCCAGGTGGTCGCCGCCAATGACCTGTCCCGACGCTGCGCCGCCGTTAAAATTCTGGCCACCCGCGGCAGCCGCGATCAAGCGCCCTGGGACCATGCCCTGTTCGTGACCGCGCGGCCCTACAACCACCGCCTGAAGGCGCTGAACAAAACCGGCATCGGCCTGGGCACCTTCCCCCACCCTCGCCAGAGCCCCCTGGCCGACCACAAGACCCTCAACTATCTTTACTACCTTAAGGCCGGCCAATGGGCCAGGGAGAATGGATACGATGAAGCACTGGTGCTCAATCCGGACGGCAGCGTGTCGGAGACGCACACCGCCAATCTTCTGATCGTAAATGGCGCCGAAGTGATCCGCCCCGCATCGCCAACCGTGCTGCCAGGCGTGATGGCCGAAGCCGCCTGCCGGCTGCTGGCCCAGTGGGAATTTCGCATCCGCGAAACCATCGTCCGGACCGAAATGCTGCTGCAGGCCGACCAGGTGCTCGCCGCCAATGCCCTGATGGGGACCGTGCCGGTCATCGGCGTCGATGGCAAGGTCCGCCCCGAAGGCGGAGACCTCTGGCGACGAATCAACGACGCGATTCTTCCCGATTGGAACGCAGACTGAATGCGCCTTCGGCGCAATGAAACATTCGAGTCCTAAAATTTGATGAACCCGTATCAACGCTTTGACCTGAGTCGCCGAAGAAAGCACAAGATCAAACCACACGAAATTTAGGGTTGACAGCCCGTTCTATTTTTCCTAAGTCATCCGCGATCGTCGACATGACGAAAACCGGCTCAGCGGGTATCCCATCATCGCAACCATTAACGCGCTTGAGCCCCGCGATAGCAATTATCGCGTCTCGCCCTGCCGCGCAGGTATGTCCGAAAGCCCGTCTGGCTTTAAGACCCGATCGGCCCGATCGCTCTCATATCTGAAGCATGTCTCGGAACTTCCGCCCATCTCTCATGGGACCGCGCGGCGAGATGAACAGGCTGTCACACACGCCAATCGACCATATCTGAAACGTAAGGATCTCCCATTCTGTGTTGCGTTGTGCTTTTTTGCGTCACGGCGGCGCCTCAACCGCGGCACGTAAGTTCATCCGGCGTGCGGACATATTCTGACGGAAATCGATTGTTCATCCCAACGTTACCCGGGCTGATCCTTTTGCGAAGGACGCCCCAACCCAAGGAAAGAAGAAAAAGAAAAGGAGGAATCCCCATGCCGACCCCCGCTTACCTGACCATCCAGGGCGCCAGCCAGGGCCACATCACGGAAGGCGCTTTTACGAGCACCAGTGTGGGAAACGTCTACCAGGAGGGCCACGAAAACGAGATCCTGATCCAGGGATTCAAACACGAGGTGACCGTACCGACCGACCCGCAGAGCGGACAACCCACCGGTCAACGCGTGCACCGTCCCCTTGTCATCACCAAAGTGTTCGACAAATCTTCGCCCATGCTCTACACGGCGCTCTGCTCGGGTGAAAAACTCAACAGCTGCATGCTCAAATGGTTCCGGACAGATCCGTCCGGCACCCAGGAGCACTACTTCACCATGGAGCTCGAAGACGCGATCATCACCGACATCACGGCACACATGCCCAACTGCCAGGACCCGGGCATGGCCCACTTCACCCATCTGGAAGAAGTCTCCTTCACCTACCGAAGCATCACCTGGACCCATGAAGCGGCCGGAACCTCGGGCTCGGACGACTGGCGGTCGCCCAAAGGATAAGCACGGAGGGAAAATGGCCGGTCACACGGCATCCAATCAATCCCGCTTTCATTTCCGGGTCGGCGGCATCTCTTTTCGAGTGGCCGCCTTCAATGCCCGGGAGGGCCTGTCCGAGTTATACCGCGTGCAGTTGAGTCTGGCCGTCGAAGAGGAGATCGAAATGGATGTGGTCCTGGGCCACAGCGGTCTGCTGACCATCGACAGCAACGATGGCGATCGGTTTTTCCATGGTATCGTAAACCAATTCCGGCGCACCGGTCGATCGGGACGTTTCCATCTTTACGATGCTCTGCTGGTGCCCCAGGCCGCCCAGCTCGACCTGCGCCACGACTGCCGGATCTTCCAGGATCTGGATGCAGCCGGCATCGTGGCCCAGGTCTTCGAGGACGCCGGCATCACTCCCGATGCCCATGTCTTCCGCCTTCAGGAGAAGTATACCCGGCGGAATTATTGTGTACAATACCGCGAAAGCGACCTGCACTTCATCCGCCGCCTGCTGGCCGAAGAGGGCATCTTCTTTTTCTTCGAACACGGCCGGGATCATCATCGCATGGTCTTTGGCGACGGCACGGTGTGTTATCCACCCCTTCCCGACGGAGACCCGATATCGCTGAACCCTGGAGGCGGTTTAGCGGCCGACCGGGAGACCATCCTGACGATCCAGCACCAGCGACGTATCACGAGCGGCCGTTATACCCAGCGCGATTTCAACTTCAAAAAGCCAGCCCTTGACCTGACCACCAGCGATCAGTGGGACCGCTCCGCCCGCCTCGAACGCTACGATTACCCCGGCATGTATGCGCTGCCCGAAAATGGCCGCCGACTGGCTCGGGTACGCCTGGAGCAGACGATGATGACCCGCCGTACGATCCAGGGAAAGGGCGTGGTAGCCCGCTTTGTTCCCGGGTTTACGTTCCATTTGGACAGCTGCGGTAGCGAAGGAGATTTTTTACTCCAGTCGATCGTTCACCGCGGCGAGCAGCCGCAGGTGTTGGCCGAACGAAGCGACCACGGCCGGGGTACCCGATATATCAACGACTTCGAGGCGCTGCCCGCCGACGTGCCCTTCCGACCCGCACCTATGCAAAAACCCACGGTTCCGGGTATCCAGACCGCCATCGTCTCCGGACCAGACGGGGAAGAGATTTACACCGACCGGTACGGGCGGGTAAAGGTCCGCTTTCACTGGGACCGCCGGGGTCGGTCCGACAATCGCAGTTCCTGCTGGTTGCGGGTGAGCCAGAGCTGGGCCGGCACGGGCTGGGGGAGCATGTTCATCCCGCGCATTGGCCAGGAGGTGGTGGTCGACTTCCTCGAAGGCGACCCGGATCGCCCCCTGATCACCGGTCGGGCCTTTCACGGCGAAAATCCGCCGCCATACGACCTGCCTGCCCACAAAAGCATCTCTACGTTCAAAAGCCTCTCCACACCGGGCGGCGAGGGCTTTAACGAAATCCGTTTCGAGGATCAACATGCGCATGAACAAATCTTCGTCCATGCCCAGCGGGACATGGACCTGCAGGTCAACAACGACCGCCGCACCCGTGTGGGCGCCAATGCCCATATCCGCATCGAAAAGGATGTGATCGAAGCGATTGCGGGAAACGCCCACATCACGGTTCACGCCGACAGCATCGAGCAGGTCGACGGCAGTGTGTCCCAAACCGTCGGCCGCGACCGCCAGGAGAAGATCGCCGGCCATTACGGCGTGTCCAGCGATCGCCAGATTCATATCAACGCCGGCACCGAACTGGTCATTTCGGCCGGCAAGGCCCTGACCCTCAAAGCCGGCGCCGGATTTATGACAATCGATGCGAACGGGGTGTCGATAGTCGGCCCCCGCATCAAACTCAACAGCGGCGGCAACCCGGGCACGGGCCGCGGTTGTATCGTCCAGACCCCGCGGCAGCCCAAAGATGTGGTCGGGGCGTTGCCCGGCCAAACCGATTGTCCGCCGGCCGCGGGAAACTTTCCCCAAAGTAAAACCCTGCCCGAAGAACCGGCGGGCGAACCGGATCGGCAAGAAGGGCCGAACCCGCCCAAGGTCGAGAACCTGATGGCCAACTTTCTGCATGCCAAAACCCTGGACGATTCTAAAATCGATTTGGCCGCACGGTTGAAAACAGGCTATGACATCGACGGCCCGGCGCGGATGACAAAACCCGGACCGCTCGATTCGTCTTTCAACGCCATCTGGAACCGGGAAGTGCCGACGGGAGAGTATGGACTGCGCCTCAATTGTTTTTGCCTTGATGCGGAGGCGATCAAGGGATCTCAAGGGATGGAAACACAGGATAATAGCCATGGTTCATGAGCGCATCAACCGCATCGAGATCGGGTGGCAGGATCTGTTCAAGCCGATCCAGGGACTCAAGACGGCGCCGGAGGACGATCCATTGATCAACCAGATCGCCATCCGCAAGGAGACCCTGCCCATCATCCTGGTCCCCGGCATCATGGGAAGCCGCCTGAAAAAGGCCGCGGGTGGAGAAACGGTTTGGGATCCGGATGCCAAGGGATTCATGCTGAGAAAGTATGGGCGTATCTTTATCACCCCCGAGGATCGCAAAAAGCATCTGATCGGGGATACAACTTACAGCGATGGTTTCCTGGCCGTCGACCCGGACAACGCCGAAGTACCTGAATCGGGGCGGGATCGCGGATGGGGCACGGTGGCCTGGCAGCATTACGGCAGCCTGCTCGGCGCCCTGGCCGGCCACGAGTGGCCCGCGACTTTAGATGTCTGCTTCGATTTTCCGGTGTACGCCTTCGGCTACAACTGGACCGACTCCAGCCACGCCTCGGGCCGGGCCCTGGCGGACTACATCGGCCGGGTGATCGATGAACAGGGCCGGATCCAGCCCTGCCGGCAGGTGATCC